>Ga0335071_10000663_pt1 | contig 37399 bp, 26 predicted proteins | sample Lox_Sample_15_FD_206724 | JGI IMG/M metagenome (GOLD analysis project Ga0335071, IMG submission 206724) | Soil microbial communities from Loxahatchee National Wildlife Refuge, Florida, United States - Lox_Sample_1.5 | ecosystem: Environmental > Terrestrial > Soil > Wetlands | place: USA... | reverse complement strand
TGATCCCCCAAAGGGGGACGACATCAGTGAGATTGTCGGGGTGATCCCCCAAAGGGGGACGACATCAGTGAGATTGTCGGGGTGATCCCCCAAAGGGGGACGACATCAGTGAGATTGTCGGGGTGATCCCCCAAAGGGGGACGACATCAGTGAGATTGTCGGGGTGATCCCCCAAAGGGGGACGACATCAGTGAGATTGTCGGGGTGATCCCCCAAAGGGGGACGACATCAGTGAGATTGTCGGGGTGATCCCCCAAAGGGGGACGACATCAGTGAGATTGTCGGGGTGATAGGATTCGAACCTACGACTTCTTGCTCCCAAAGCAAGCGCTCTAGCCAGGCTGAGCTACACCCCGGTATGAATTCTTGGTACTGGTAATAGCGAAGTCCCCGTCTTTTTGGCGGACTGCTTGCCCTCCGTTTTTTGGAGGGAGCTACACCTCTGAACGAATTAATCTACGACCGGTTCCACGATGGAAATATACGGAATAGAGGCGGGGAAAACAATACGCTGTTTTTCTCATCATCTCGTTCCCGGCGTCCCGTTGGGATCGAGATGTAGCAAATGGGAAATGTGTGTCCTACTGCCGCTTGGTTTCTATCGCTGAGATCTCCTGCAGCAAATCCTTTTTGGTGAACCCCGATTTTTTCATCAAACTGACGACAAACCCGCGCAGCTGCTCTCGCGTTTCATCGTCGATCTCCATGCTCGTCATGACGATGACCGGGATCGTCTGCGTCATCGGATTGTGCTTCAGCTGGTACGCGACGTTGAATCCGGATATTTCTGGCATCACGAGGTCGAGAATGATCAGGTCGGGATGTTCCTCTTGTGCCAGGCGGAGTCCTTCTCTTCCATCGAGCGCCTTGATCACGGTGCAGCCTTCGGCTTCCAGAATTACCTGCACGAGGTCGATCACGGAACGGTCATCGTCGATCACCAAAATCTTCGCCGATTGTTTTTGGCGCAGACTCGAGGTCACCTTACGGAGCGATTCGAGAAGGGCGTCCTTCTGGACCGGCTTTACAAAATAATCGACCGCACCGAGGCCGAAGCCGACATTCCGTTCGTCGAGCATCGAAACGATGATCACCGGAATGTTCTTGCAGAGCGGATGCTGTTTCAATTCGCGGAGCACCTGCCAGCCATCCTTGATGGGAAGAAGAATGTCGAGCGTGATGACGTCCGGCTTCCACAGCTTTGCCTTCTCGAGTGCTTCGACGCCATTCGCCGCCGTTTCGATGACGTAGCCGGCTTCGGAGAGATAGGACTGAAGGATCTGGCGCGCATGGGGTTTGTCCTCGACGATCAGCACACGCTGCGGTTCGGCCGACGGAGTCAAGATTCCGGCGATGCTCCCCGCTATTTCCCCCTCTTCTCCCTTCGAATTGATCATCATCGGCATGCGGACGATGAACGTACTCCCTTTTCCCCATTCGCTGACCGCCGTGACCGTTCCGCCGTGAAGCTCGACGAGTTTTTTGGTGATCGAAAGTCCGAGGCCGGTCCCTTCCTGTTTTCTCTTTCCGGCCGATGTCTGCTGGAACGGCATGAAGAGCCGCGGCAGTTCATCGGGGCGAATCCCGATCCCTTCATCCGTCACGCCGAACTCGACCGAGTTGTCGACGCGCACGACCTTTACCGTGATTTTGCTTTCCACGTGGCTGAACTTTATCGCGTTCGTGATCAGGTTCAGCAGAATCTGCTTGAGCCGGACATCATCGGCAACGATGTCGTCGAGCTCGTCGGAGATCTGAATATCGAACGAGAGTCTTTTTGCCTCCATCTGCGGCTGGACGGATTTTGTCAGCGCTTCGATGAACTGGCGGATGGGGATGCTCATATAATGAAGCTCGAGCCTTCCCGCTTCGAGCTTGGAAAGGTCGAGGATGTCGTTGATCAATTGCAGAAGATGCTTTCCGCTCTGATTGATCGAACCGATGTACGACGACACCGTTGCGGTATCCAGCTTCGGCAGATCGATCTGGATCAATTCTGAAAAGCCGATGATGGAATTCAACGGCGAGCGAAGCTCGTGGCTGAAGAAGGCGAGAAACTTTTTCAATGTCTCGTGGGCATCGAGCGTTTGTGCGCGCTGAATCTCGAGGTCGACGTTCTTCACGCGCAATTCGTCGATCAGGCCGCGGCGGCTGATGCCGACGGCAAGCTCGTTCGCAATAAGCACGAGAAACGACTCTTCCCGCTCCACTGCGGCACGCTCCGAGTTCATCAGCATTTCGATCACGCCCACGATCTCCCCCTCTACTTTCAGCGGTATGCCGAGAACCGTTTTCGGCCCGGAATCAATAACGATCTCGGGGGCGACGGCATAGTATGAACTGCGTGAGACGTCGGAAGTGATGATCGGATCCCCCGTGATCACCGCATCAACGCTGGCGACCGGAGAGTGTTCGCTCACAGAACGGGCCATCAGCGCCTTTTCCCACTCAAGGGAAGGGAGCTCGGGGGCGACAAGCAGAAGCTTCTCATCCTGGGCCCGGAACACATACATCAGCACGTGGTGGAAAGGGAGGTCGTAGCGGGCGGCGATGATATGTACCACCTGTGCGCAGAGGTCGTCCAGCTGGTTGCTCGTGTTGATAACGTGCGAGATCTCCAGCTGTGTTTCGCGCTGGCGTTCCTGCTGCTTCTGCTGGGTGATATCCTGGAAAAAGACCGAGAGACCGTTCTCATTCGGATAGATACGGATATTGTACCACGCTTCAAAATGATCGTCCCGGTAGCTCGTCTCGAACGACTGAAACGTCTTGGTCTCCATCGCGGTGCGGTAGCGGTCGCCGAGCTCGGCCGCCTCCGCGTTCGGAAAAATTTCGAAGACATGCTTGCCCAGCACTTCATCGCGGGAATATCCCGTCCCCTCTTCGGCGGCGCGATTCCAGTACGTGAAGGTGAAATTCGTATCGAGGGCGAAAAACCCTCCACTGATGCTTTCTAATATTTCCTGAGGCTCCATATTGTCACTTGATGGTGTAGGTCTCGTTTGAGAATATCAACTGTCACATTGGAAAAATCAACACTGCAGATAAAAAATGATCATACATGGTGGACGGAAAATCTTTTGCCCTTCATTTTTCCATTTTACTTTTTAATTTTTCCTTTGTCATTGAGGTGCGGCGGCTTGAATCCCCTGTAGGTGTCGAACTGTGAATCGTAAAAGACGAGGTTGAACGTACTGTCGCGCAGCGTTCCGCCGGACGGACAAAGATAGAACTCGGAAATTGTCTGGGTGGTATGTGAGGCTGGTTTCCCGTTTTCGGTGTAGAACCGAAGCGTGTAAAATCCCTGAGTGAACGGAGCTGTCTGCAATTGTCTATGAATGTTTGCTTCACTGAAAATGCAAGGATCGTCCTCGGCGCTCATGGTCCGATCTCGGAGAACGAACTCCGCCGGATGATCATCAACAACGACGACTGCTGAACGATGAGGTACTGCTCTCCTTCATACTCGATCTCGATCGCCGAGTCCCGGAGAAAGATCGCATAGTCCCCTTCTTCCGCCTGGAGCGGGATGTATTTTACCGGATCCTTCGGAGTTGTCGACCACGGCTCCTGATCGATAAAGTTCGGGTTGACGACGGGATACCCTGGGCCGACCTTGACGATGTAGCCGCTCTGGACTTTTTCTTTCTCTTTCACGCCCGGGGGAAGATACAATCCATGCGAGGTTTTTTCCTGGTCTTTTTCCGGAGCGATCAGCACTTTATCGCCGACGAGGATGATCTTTTTTTTGAGTGATGTTTCCATCTGATCAGGTTCTTTCGTGCCCAAATATACAAAGATTTTTTGAAATTGCACAACGAAAAGGAGCTTCTGTAACGGGGGCTTTTGAATAGATGGAGGGATTGAGAAGACAAACACGCTGTAGCCCTTCGACTCCGCCGCGGCGGCTCATCCTATCCGCAAAAAACCTCGCTGGAGCAAACGGTGAACGTGGCGTCCCGCCGCTTTTTGGCGGGATCAGGGGGGAACATTTTCATCGCATGCCATTTAGAACAAAAGACCCGCGACCGATCCTTCCGAACATCCGCGCCTGCGCAAAAGGATAGTTGTTTGAAAGAAACTCCATGGGGCAAAAAAGAGCATTCAATATCGAAAATGCGCAGACCCCCGCTTGCGATTCAACCCTTTCCGTAGTATCTTTACGGCGAAAGACCTTCAGCAACAACGGTTCGGAACCGAGTTTCTTCAAGACGCAAAAAGGGGGTTGGTTTCGTTAGTGAAACCTTAGCATCAACACCGTCCCGCCCAACGACACTCATCTCATCACCCGAGATTTCGGCCGGTTCGCGGGGCTGCATCCCCTTCCACAGTTGAGAAGCCTCTCTCTTTCCCAAGGAGATGACCATGAAATCGACTCTTTCATTCTTCCCCCTGTTACTTTTCCTTATTCATTTTGATGCTTACTCCCAATGGTCCCCGGCCGGACCTTCCGTTGGTGCGAACCCATTCGACTGGATGCAATTTGTTAATCCTTCGACCGGATGGATTGTCGGACAAAATGGGTTGATCCGTAAGACAACCGACGGAGGCGTCCATTGGTTCGATCAGTCCTCGGGAGTTGCAGACGAATTGACCGGCGTCTTCTTCGTTGACACATCGCGCGGCTGGAGTTGCGGCCGCGGCGGAGTCATTCTCAACACGACGAACGGCGGGGCTTCTTGGCTGAAGCAGCAATCCGGCACGCAGCGTCTTTGCCGTGCAATGCAGTTCATCGATTCTCTCTACGGTTGGATCGTCTGCGACAGCGGGGTCGTGCTCGGAACGACAAATGGAGGTGCGTCGTGGTCAAGACAAGCGACTCAAATCACTTCCACTCTCAATTCGGTTTCTTTCACTTCGATCCAAAACGGTTGGGCTTCCGGCTACAACGGAGTTTTACTCCGGACAACGAACGGGGGAACCACCTGGAGTACGAAGATCGTCGACTCGACACTAATTCTTTGGTGGATGGCTTTTGGAGATTCGATGCACGGCTGTGTCGTTGCAAGCGACCCCAGCTACAGCTTCGGCAGTTCTTTCACGACAACGGATGGCGGAGCCACATGGACTGCCGGGCAAATGAGTCTTCCGGCACTGTTCATTCTGCAACTCTTCCCGAACAATTCAGGCTGGACAGCTGGGAGGGGAGGGACGGTTTTGAAAACCACTAACGGCGGGAGTACGTGGACATCGATGGAGATTCCAATTCCGTATTGGCTCAGTCTGTCATCATTCATCGACATGACCACCGGATGGGTGTCGGATCCCGGCGGGCATCTCATGAAAACGACTGACGGCGGGAGCACATGGAACCCCCAATCGGCATTACCAGGCGTAATAAATTTTTCTTCTGTGAGCTTTGCCGACGCTCATAATGGTTTAGCTGCCGGAGCCGGGGGTACAATTCTATCAACGACTGACGGAGGTACGAGCTGGAATCCGGTTGAAACCGGAACGACGGCAGACCTTTGGGGTGTCCTTTATAGGGATAACGGAAACGCGTGGGCATGCGGGAACAACGGCACCATCGTCAAAACGACGGACGGCGGAACGCACTGGCATCCCTGTTCGAGCGGAACAAATAATTGGATCGGCGCAATCGATTTTGTCAACGCTCAGGTCGGCTGGTGCGCAGGCAACGAGGGGACGATTCTCAAATCAACCGACGGCGGAGAACATTGGAATTCGCAGTCAAGCGGCACTACCTCATGGCTCGTCAGCGTGAACTTCGTCGATACGCTTAACGGATGGGCTGTCGGAAACGAGGGGACGATCCTGCACACAACGGACGGCGGAGTCCATTGGTACGGACCGGTGAGGACAACGAACCTTGCTCTGAATTCTGTCTTCTTCACTTCGCCGAACAGCGGGTGGATTGTCGGAGCTTCGGGTCTCATGCTTAACACGACAGACGGAGGGCACACGTGGCAGACGCAATCCGGCATATCGTATGGGGACCTGAACGCCGTAACGTTCAGCGACAGCAATCATGGGTGGGCAGTGGGGGCATACGGAACCATTCTTTATACGTCCAACGGCGGAGTGAACTGGAGCTTCCAAAGTTCCGGTGCTTCAACAACGCTGAATTCCGCAGCTGCCTTCGATTCTACGACAGCATGGGCAGTCGGCCTGGCCGGCACAATTTTGAAGTACAACGGCGTAGACCCTATCTCCCTCACACCAAAGAATCCGGAAATGCCTTCAGCGTATTCGCTGGACCAGAATTATCCGAACCCCTTCAACCCGGCGACGACGATCCGTTATTCAGTCGCAGCTCGTTCGCACGTCGTTCTCGAGGTCTTCAGCATAGTAGGCCAAATGGTCGCGGAATTGGTGAACGGCGACAAAGAAGCGGGCTCATACGAAGTTGTTTTTGACGCATCGAAGCTAGCATCCGGGACATACCTGTATCGAATACAAGCTGGAAACTTTGTGGCATCAAAGAAGCTGTTACTGATCAAGTAGCTCCGACAAGAACGCAAAAAGCCCGGCATCGAGCGTTGACGCCGGGCTTTTTTGTTGGGGATTCGATCGAAAAAAGCCTCATCCGGCCGATCTCTGGATCGTCATTCCCTCCAGAGGTATTGCACCTTGATGAAAAACTGGCGCTGAGTCTGCTCGAAGCCGTACGGACTTCCAAAATCGCTCAGGTCGTGCGTGGAGCCGGCATAACAAATGGTGAACGGATTCAGCTTGTAGCTCAGGAGCGGGTCGATCTCCACCGCTTTGCTGAACTCGTCGTATTGTCCGATCAGGCGGAAGAAGACGTCGGAGCTGAATTGGTAGATTCCCGTGAACCGCGCAATGTACCCGTCGTAGAAAAGCTCTTGCGTCACGACGTCAGACAAGCGCGAGCGGGAATACGACAGATCAAGTTCGAGCTGCGACGTCGGCTTAACGGTAGCGGAAACCGATATATTGTGGCCGTGGCCGGTCATTGCCGAATCGCGGTCGATGAACTTGCCGAGCGCGATGTCGGTGGAAAGAGAAAGGTACGTTGAAGGGTTAGAGTTGATCTGGATCTCCCCCCGGTTGATCTTATTGAACCGGACGCTGTGATACAATTCCTCGTTGTAGGGTACGTAGAGAAGATTGATGTTCGTCTGGCTCTTGAACTGGAGATAAATCCCGGCCACTGTCCAGCGCTGCTTCCGCGCGTTGTCGTAATCGAACTGCAGGTTGTTCTCCATCCAGAGCTGTCCCTGATCGATGATGGAATGAAGGGGATAAAAATTATACATGTTCTGAAGGTCGAGTGTGCGCAGGTCGTTGCCGGTGATAAAACCGTTCTCCGCCTGAAACGTCGGCGAGATGTCCTGATACGTTAGGTACACGTTGTAGTCGCGCGCGTCACGGCGGAATTGCGTATATAATGCCGTGCCGCTGTAGGTCTGCCCATCGAAGGTCGGCGTGTACTTCGTGCTGCCGAAATAACTGTCGTCGGTGAAGATCGTGGAGTCGTTCACCTCTTTCGTGTTCGATGCGAGGATCTGTCCGCGGATGGAATAGTTTGGGTCGAAATACAAATTCCAGTCCACACCGCCGGTGTAGCCGTGCGCGTCCGAAAAATTCCTCGCAGTGCCTAAAGCGCCGATGAACGACTGCTTTCCGAAATCGTACTTCGCCCGCAGGATGTTCGAGTACGACTGCAGCGAAGTTTCCACAGACGAGCTCCCCTCTTCCCCGGCGATCGTGAACGGTGAATTCCGGTCCAGCGCCGAAAGGTACGCGATCGTCAGCCCGTCCGATTTTTCGATGAGCTTTGCGGCGCCGAGCGGATTGTTGATCATCCTCGAATAGAAATCCGTCAGCTGCGTATTGAAGATATCGGCGCCGTCCAGGAAGAACGGGCGCTTCTCCGGATAGTAGATGGCGTACGACGAGTTCACGCTGATCTGCGTGGCATCGGATTCCACCTGGCTGAAATCCGGGTTGATGACGGCTTCTGCAAACAAACTCGGGTTGGGGGAGAATTTGATCCCGCCGCCGACCCTACCGCTCACTTTCCCGTTCGAGAACTGCGAAGTCGGGTCGTCGGTGTTGTTCAAATTCCCAGCCTCGAACCCCATGGCATACGGAAGCAGCTCCAGCGTGCCGGTCGATTCAAGGTCCTGCAATCCAAGAAGCGATCCCCCCTGGCAAATGGAGCAGGGGTCGTTCCTGTCGAACGGCGTCCAGGAAAACTGCTGTCGGCTGGCTCGCGGAAAGTTTCTGATGAGTGCGATCGTCCAGTCCTGCCGCTGTGCCGACGGGAAGTGAATGCTCTTGAAAGGAACGGCAATTTCAACGACGTATCCAGTATCGTTGACGGTCCCCTTCGAGTACCAGACAGCGTCCCAGCTCGCATCTTCGTTGTTTCCCGTCCTCATCAGGTCCCCCTGGATGCCGAAGGGGTTTGCGACGAACTCGTACGCCCGCTGGTTGTCCTCGTACGTGTCGATCGCGACGAAGACAAAATCGTCCGCCCAGACATTATCCCTGTCAGAAATGTGGGCGCGGATGGCGGACGGCGCGCTGTCGGAACAGATGAATGCGAAATAAATGAACCGGGGGTTGTAGAGGATCTTCACATAGGTACGCTGCGTTGCGGGAGTGTTCTCCCCCGGCTGAACTTCGTACGGGCATTCGACGGTCGGCGCCAACGACCAATGCGGGTCCGAAAGTCTGCCGGTCAGGTCAATGTCGTTCTGAATCTTGACAGCGGCAACCGCGAACTTCTTTTGGTTCACTGAGAGTTCGGCGGCTTCGGCGGCAAAGTAGCCCGAGAACCTGAGGAGTATCGCGGAAAATATAATGGTTTTAGGGAGATTCACACTATCCGTGTTTTCACCATCCATACGGCAAAAAAACCGCAAGGTTACAATGAAAATCCACTTTCATAAATTTCCGGGTTCTCGATCATTCGTTGAACGGACAAGTCCTTCGCTCCCCTAAGAGTTCTTACGCTTGATCATTGCCCGTATGGCTCCCCTGCTCTCACATTCGTCGGCAACCCGGATGGGATTGACAAAATCATCCTCGCGGTCCTCTTGGCAGCCGCAGGATATTCTGCCCGCCTGCAGGCGCAATCAGCCGCGGGGAGCGCCGGTATCGCCGATGCTTCTTCAAAGATAAGCAAGGATGACGTCATTTTTTTCAAGAAAGCCGCTGTCGGCGACGATCTGGTGATCACTATGCTGGCGACATCACATCCGCACTTCGACCTCAGATTGGGAGATGTCATTGACTTAATAAATGCCGGCGTCAGAGAGAAGGGGATCGGCGCATTGGTCGAGGGAAAAGCTTAATCGACAAACTCATTCCGGTCAGCACATCTGCGGTATTATAATTTCGAGCCGAACTGGTGTTAACGCGAGATGAACTCACGGCCGGTGAAGAAACAAAAGAACAGGCGCTTCCAGATCCGCAACGCTTTTTTTTATTCTTGACTCTCCCTTCGATTAGCGGTACCTTTTCGCTTGAAGCCTACCCGGGGGAACTGGGAGAATATACTGAATGAGGATAACCCTCGGATTCGCGTTCGCGAAGACGGGGGTTTTTGAGTTTTATGGAGGAGGAACGACCTCCCCGACGGGGAGCGAAACACCGGTTCATCTGGTGGCCACATTTGCGTTGGCAACAAGCTATCTCAAAAATAGTTCCCACGCAGAATGTGCAGACAAATGTCCTGGGCATTCCGTTGGAAGGATCCATGACACTGCACCAGCGAGGAAATTCATAACTGCATTGACATGGATTCTGGTAGTTTTTTCTTGTCAAAGGAGGTTGAAATGAAAATGTACAGCTTTGCAATAATAACGGCGGCCGTATGTGTCTTTACATTATTATCAGGATGCAAATCCAACAGCGTAACGAGCAGCGCTCCAAAAGACCCGGCGAAAGCAGCGGCGCTCGTCAACGATGCAAATCAGATACTCATTCCTCATATCGCCTTGATCGGAACGTATCCTTTGGACACCGCGGCATTTGATCTGTCGTCGGCAAATAGTCTCTACAATGAGGCGCTGACAGACGACCCGGATAATCTCGACGCGCATTTCGGCGCGGCGTTGACCGAGGTCTTGACGCTGTTTTCCGATCCGACGATAGCAAGCCTTCAAAAATCGGGCGAGGTCAGCTTTTCAGCAAAACCCATGCTCACGATCATGAAGAGCGGCGGAGTTCAAGAATTCACGAGCCCGATTTCTTCAAGTGTATTGAACAGGATACGATCGGTGATGAAGCCGTCTCTCACCGCACATGCTCTCCTCGCAAAATCGCAGGCGGGTCAACTCCCGAGTTATTACCAGAACGTCGCGGAAACGAAAATCCTGCCGGTCCTTGCAGACGCGATCCTCCAGCTCAAGCAAGTAACTCAAAATTCCAGCTACCAATTTCTTATTACTCCCCAGATGATGGGAGTCGATAACGGACCGACGTACCGCATCGATCTTACGGAAATATATCTCCTGCTCGCGCTATTTCAGTTTTTTGACGCTGATGCCTCCCTCTTCGTCGCATATAATATAGACTACAATGCCGCCTCCGCTGCGTCGGTCACTCAGGCATGGCAGCCCTCGTCGCCGTTTCTCGCCCTCCGGTCCAACGGCGCCCAACGGATGAAAGACACCCGCGCATATTATCTGGGAATGGCTTCAAGCATAACGAGCGGTCTGACATTCCTGATGAACGAACCATCCCACACCCAAACGGATCTGATCGTTTACAATCCGCAGGACCAGAGTGAATTTCTATCGGCGATACAATCGATGGACACCCTGACCGCACTCTTTTCGGGTCCGCGCGCTGAAGGGGGAGTGACGTTCAACCTCGTCAACCTGTTCGATAATCCAATGACCGACCTGAAAACGAAGATCCCTCCGTATACGGCGTCATCCAGGCCAAACTCTTCCGGGACGTATGATGCCGTGCTAACGTGGCAGGCGTCGTCGTTCGACAACTGGATTTTTCCGGACCCGACGCTCAACGGCTTCCTTCCCGGCATGACCGATGCGGAGCTGAAGCAACTTTTCGGGATCAACGCCGCGACCTGGATGCCGAGCATCGTCATTTCCGGGTAAGATCAGATGCGCTCGCAAATACGCGCCTGTGCGGCGGCGATCTTCCTTATCATTCGGTCCGAAGTAAACGCGCAGGATCTTCTTGGCCTTTTTTTCGACAGAACTGCCGCGTCGAGCATTAGCGGGGGAGATCCGTTTGCTCCATTGAAATCGAATGACGTTGCATCATCCCGCCGCGTCAGCGGTGAGGCGGCCCCCGCTGCTCAGATCGATTCCTGGATCGACAACATTTACCGCGAAACGCGTGCAGATGGCAATGACCAAAATCTGCAGCGCAATGTCGAGCGCGTGAGAGTGCAGGTCCCGTTGTCGGGGGAAACGAAGTCCCCGATCCTCCATGTGGATTACCAATCCGCAAAAATGTCGGGGTCGTTCGACGTCGATCCAAAGGATCAGGCTTCGTATGACGGAAAGAATGACTATGCTGCAGTTGGTGCGGTCATTCCGCTCAGCGACGCAGTCGATTGCGACGTCGGCGTGCAAAAGAATACGCAAGAGAACAGTGTTGCTCCCGGTTACGAGCTGGGATTCTCGTATCAGAATTCCGACGGTCTTGTAACAGTGACGGTGAAGGATCTCCCCCGGCTGCAGTTCCTTGCTCTCAACATTGCGGGAATCGGCGGAATTCTTCCTCTCGACTACGTGCAAAAAGGGGGCGAGGTTGATTTTAGTGCGCCGGTCGGAAATATGTCGTTTCTCATCAACGGCCACTATGACTACCTCTCCCCCCTTTCTGAATTCACGCGGAGCAGCGATTCTCACTTTACGCCCGACGGAAATACCCGGGGTTTGGCCGTCTCAGTCCTCCTCGATCTTTCACAACACATGAGCGCGCTTTGCTCGTACGGAATGGAAGCAGTTGAAGCGAGCGGAAATTTTTACAGCCAGGCATCGTCGTACGGGGCGCTGAATTCTTTCTTGTTCGAGGATGATTTTTTCCAGACGGGCGTGCGATATGCAGCGGGTTCAATCGAACTGCTTTCGGATATCAAGTGGTCGGTGATCAGCGGAGCGGCAACAGGTTTCGCCGAGAGTTGGCCGTTCGTCAGCATTACGCAATCGTCGTTATCGCAAGGACGATTTGACGGCAGCGGAAATATCCGGATGCTGCAGGAACATGCAGGCGCGACTTTTTCCGTCCTGGAGAATCTCCGTATGGGAATTGGCGTGAACGTTGTTGAGCTTACTCCAAATCTGCACATGGAGACATGGCAGACAATGTTCCTCTCGATCGGAGAAAAAGACCTGCAGACAATGGCTTTCCCCTACCGTGAAATTGACGGGATGATCCTCAGCGGAGGCCTCACAGGGAAGATCGGGGGGATTGGATTGACGTATTCTTTTTCGCAGATAGTTCCGCTGAGGGTCGAGGGTGCGTCGAATTCAAATCCTGTGGTCGTCCACGGACCATTTTCAGCATCCCGTACAACCCACAGCTCGGGAGGACAATTTCATCAGATAGCAATCCTATTCTTTTTATGAAGCAATGCAATCATTTCCTCATGGTTGAAATTGTCTCAAAAACTCCGTACCTAGCCTGTCGGCAGACCTCTTCGGCATATCTCGCTCAGTCACATTATTCCGAATGGTTCAATGGGAATTCGACACGCCGTCCTACCGGTCTGCTGGAGGAGGAGACTGCATGATATCGCGGCGCGATTTTATCAGGACATCTGCTTTGGCCGGGGGCGCTGTATTCCTTAATATCCACAAAAGCTGGGGGCATCCTTCGACCTCGGAATTTTTTGCCCTCAATGATTTTGTCCAAACCCATCCTGATGCAGTTTTCATCCTGAAGACGAACGTCGACGAGAAAACCGATACGTCCGCCCTCTTCGATGTCGGCCAGAAACTGGGTTCAACGCTTTTTGTGAGCACGCCCGACCCTTCCGATGCATTCCCCATTACGACAGACATCCTTATTAAGCCGAATATCACAGCATGGGCGTGGGATATTCCGCCCATCGAACAAACAATGGGGATACAAACGGACCCTTACTTCGTCGAGGGAATGATCAACAGTCTTACGCATCTTGGCGCTACCGGTAAAAATTTATTCATCCGCGAAGCCAATTATGACAGTTCACGTGTCGACGGAAAGTGGTACAGCGACCTTGCCGTACGAACCGGAATCGACCTGAAAGTTTTCGATACAGTGCAGAACCTCCCCCCCGCAGACCTTCAGTGGGTCGATGTTCCGAACGGAGTATGGTACAATAAGATCCCCTATCTCTCCCCGGTCAATACTCTTGGTTCCTGCCTGGTGAATATCGCGAAGTTCAAATCTCATTCCATGGGGATGACGCTTTGCTCGAAAAATATCCAAGGCACGAACGCTCGTCCGTATGTCGCTCATTGTACTGCATGGGGAACCGCGATGGCGGGAGTGGACCCGATTCACGTTGTCCCCGATGCGTTCACAGCCATCAAATCCAATTATGACCGGCACGTAGCGGCGGGTATTCCCCGCTGGGATCTCCCAGGTACCGCGAGCGGCGGACTCTGGATGGAGACGCATACGGCGCGGTGCCTGGACAATAACTCGGTGTTGCAGCCGCTCATCAACATTATCGAAGGGGTGTACGGAAGAGAGGGTCCCTTTGTCTCGGGACCTGCCGATAACAACGGTTATGGCCGCGACATCATGACGAACGTTGTGATCTTTGGAAAGAACGCGCGGCACGTCGACGCCATCGGGACATATCTTGCAGGTCATGAGCCGGGCAATTTCGGGTTCTTCCACATCGCCGTCGAGCGCGGGCTGTCAAAATATCTCGATCCAAGCGCCATTCCTTTGTACGAATGGAAGCTGGACGGTTCGGCGACCTTGACGCCGTTGAACGATTTTCCGCGCACACCGATCAGGACGCTGTATCTGCAGAAAGCCGGCGAAGCTCAGTATCATATGGTCAATGAACCGTACGACTACTCCGGTGCGACCGTTGTCGCCTCTAAGAAACCCGACAGACCCGATGTCTTTCATATCTCCCAGAATTTTCCAAACCCCTTCAACCCTTCCACCTCGATTCAGTATTACATTCCGAAGGCCGGTAATGTGAAGATAGAGATCTTCGACGTCCGAGGATCGGTCGTCGATGTTTTAGTCGACGGCTATGCGCTTGCCGGGGATCATGTTGCTGTTTGGAATTCGCGCGCGAAAGCTTCGGGGATGTATTTCTACCGCCTCCTCTATGAAGGGTACACACAGACGAAACAGATGGTTCTTTTGAAATAGGGCTTCCCAACTGAGGGACAGTAGTTCTGCATCGGAGATTCCGCGAGGGAGCTTTACCGGTCGACACCTTCAGAAATGGCAGCATTTCACGCGAGACTCCGGCTGTGATCTTCAACAGATGATCGATCCCTGCAGATACTCTATTCAGTAACTCCTTCCCTGCCGAGGTGTGTTAGATGAAAAACTTTTTCCGATTCTCGATCATTTCGATCTGTCAATTGGCTCTCGCAAGCAATTTGTACGCACAATGGGTCCAAACAACCGGCCCCTCGGGCGACGGCATGATCCAAAGTATGGCGAAGAATGACTTTTGGAGGATGAAATGAGAACATTATTTATTTTCGGAGTATTCTTGATACCTGCATTTGTTATGACCACGAACAGTACTGCTGCACAATGGTATGCGATTCCACAGATGCAAAACATTCAGGTTTCATCGTTTCTTGTGATGTCGGACAGCACGCTGTTTGTGGGGGGCTACTTTCATTCCCTGTATCGCTCAACCGATGGCGGTGAGACATGGGTCAACACCGCCGGCCAAATTCCGGCCGATACAATCCTCTCGCTCACCTCTGCCGGGAAATATATTTTTGCCGGCACGAACGACGGCATTTGCCGCTCCTCAGACAGCGGGAGCACCTGGGTGACTGCAAATAACGGTTTTGCGTGGGGCGGAGGAGCTATCAATCAGTTTGCAACCGTTGACACCGTTCTGTATGCGGCCAACCAATCAGGAGTTTATCGGAGCACGGATTTCGGCGCCACATGGATTTCAGACAACAATGGGCTCAGCACCATCTCGGACGTGGTAGCACCTGTCATTGGAATAGTGTCCGCGCCTTCCGGTCTTTTTTCTACACAGGACTATCTTGGGGGAGCGTACGCGATGCGCTTCGGAGATTCAACATGGAAATATATCGGGCTTGAGACCCATTTCCTCGTTGCGAGCGCCTTGACTCTATTTGATACCTCAGTCTTCGCGGGGGGATCGGACGGTATCTTTATGTACAGCGGAAAAGACACAACATGGCTGGCGCGTAGCAACGGACTTCCGGTATGGGGGGCTAATCTGGAATGGATTTTTTTTGCGTCGACAGACAAGCTACTCTTTCTTCATGCCGGCGCCATTGATGGAACAGTTTACGTGACCTCCGATTTCGGGCAGCTCTGGACTCTGGTTGACGGCACTGGCTTGGGAAATACCGGCATAAGCGCCATAGCTGCAAACAAAAAATATCTCTTTGCCGGTACACAAGGAGGCGTATGGCGGATTCCCGTTTCCACTATTGCTACTTCTGTGAATGAGCATTCTTCCCACATCCCTGCGCAGTTTGCGCTTTATCAAAATTATCCGAACCCGTTCAATCCGTCCACGACGATCAGCTACCAGGTTGCGCGAAGCGGGCTCGTGAACTTAAGGGTCTATGATATTCTTGGCAAAGAAGTAGCAACCCTGGCAAATGGACAGAAACAAGCCGGAACATATCAGGTGACATTTGACGCATCAAAGCTGTCCTGTGGAGTGTATTTCTGCAGGCTCGCTGCCGGCGGGATGGTTCAAACAAGGAAACTGATGATGATTAAATGAAGCAGTTGCGCCCGACCAGCATTCACCAACGGACAAAGCCATGAAAATCCTATTGCCCCCGCTTTCCCGCAATTGGTCGCAGCGCCTTTCCTGTATTGATTCTCGTTATCATTACAATATTCCGAGGGTAAAAACGTCTACGGGCATGACATTCCGGCGGACCGCAAATCACTAGAGCGGAAAAAGTGTCTTCAATTCACACCGGTTCAAAAGCGTTCTTTTATCCTGTCAAGACCGCGGCATCCTTCGACGCAGTGTTCGCATCAAATGATCTACACCCCCGCAAATAAAAATCGGAGAAACGGGCATCGTGTCAAAAATCATTGAAGTCCACAATTTCACAAAAACCTACGGCGATCAAGTGGCGGTCGACAATATCTCCTTCGATGTGGACGAAGGATCCGTCTTTGCTTTTCTGGGACCGAACGGGGCGGGAAAAACGACGACCATCAGCACGCTGTGCACCATTCTGGAGAAAACAAGCGGTGTGCTGAAAATTGCCGGACACGATGTCAATGCCGATCAGGCAAAGGTCCGCAGGGACATCGGCATTGTCTTTCAGGAATCGATCCTCGATAATAACCTGACGGTGCAAGAAAACCTGGCTCTGCACTGTGAATTCTACATGGTCCCCGAAGCGGAGATCCGGGAGCGCATCGGTTTTGCTCTTGACCTGGTCGGTCTTCTGGATTGGCAAAAGGCGATGGTGAAGAGCCTTTCCGGCGGCATGAAGCGGCGGGTGGAAATTGCGCGGGGGTTGGTGCATTTCCCCAAAGTGCTTTTTCTGGATGAACCGACAACCGGACTTGACCCGCAGACGCGCGCAAATATATGGGACTACATCTGCACGGTGCAGAAGCAGAAGAACATGACCATCTTCATGACGACGCACTATATGGACGAGGCGGAGATCTGCGACAAAGTTGCCATCATTGACCATGGAAAAATCGTCGCCTTCAACACGCCGTCGCAGTTAAAGCACATGCATACATCGGACGTCGTGAAAATCAAAACGTCGGACGCTGTCGGGCTGCGGGAATATCTCGGAAAAAATGAGATCCCGTACAGCGAGAAGGAGAATCTTTTCATGGTGCGGTCCGGGAGTATCGCCATGACGCTGGAGATGCTTTCACAGCGGAAGGATTCCATCATTGATTTTGAAGTCCACAAAGGAACATTGAATGACGTCTTCATCGCCATCACCGGAAAGGAGATCCGGAAATAATGCGCGCCATTAAAGCGATCCTCCTCCGAAATCTGACGGCATTCAGCCGGGACAAAATGCGGTTCTTCTTTACGCTCTTTATGTCCGGATTCTTCCTCTTCATTTTTTCGTTTGTCATGAAAGCGGCGGCAACCGGTATCGCCGCTCCGATGAATTATCTCATCTCGGGCATCATTATCATGACGGTCTTTCAGTCGGCCCTGAATAATTCCATGAATATTATTGAAGATGTTGCCAGCGGTTTTATGAAGGAAATTATGGTCGCGCCTATTGCGCGATGGCAGATCTCTTTGGGACAGATCGCGTCTGCAACGGTGATTTCCGTCCTGCAGGGAATGCTCATCGTTATCATCGGCCTTTTTATAGGACTGAAGCTCGACCTATTCCATTTTGTCCAGATGGGAGCCGTGATGGCGGTTGTCGGCGTCACCTTTGCATCGATCGGATTGTACCTGGCGACGTTGTCGAAGAATTCCTCAACGTTTCAGGTAATGATCTCGGTCATCGCCATGCCGTTGACATTTCTCTCCGGAGCGTACATACCAACCACGGTGCTGCCGAGCTTTCTCCTTCCCCTCATCTATCTTAATCCGCTCACCTACACCACGTCGGCATTCCGTTCTATCGCGCTGGAAACGGACGGAATGACAGAAGCAGCGATGCTGCATAACGGCATTGCATTCGATATCGGCGGCTTCATCGTGACGCCGCATATCGCACTGACATTGGTCGTTCTGATAGGAATGCTCTTCTTTTTGCTGTGCGTTCAGCGGTTCAACCGGGCGGACTTCTCGCAGGTGAAGGTATTCCACAGGCGGCATCGATAACCTTCTTTCATCGCGAGCGCCGGTTGATTCATACCATACTCAAGAATAGTTTCTATTTATACTTAATGAGAGAGATATGGGAACGATAAAATGCGCCCATTTCGTGAAAGATCATCTGACTTCTCCTGCTTGATGGTCATCCCGGACAATCAGAGTATGAAAAATAGAAATAATCGAACAGAATTTTGAGAATGCAGCGACAAAGAATCCCTACACAGATCGACATGAGAAAAGGTGACTGCTTTGAAACCTTCCCTTGAAGAAAAGAGCTTGCTCCTCATCGGCGCATCTAGAGGCCTTGGCTGCGCGATGGCTGAGGAATACATAAAGCTGGGCTGGAGCGTCGTCGCGACGACCCGGACGCGATCCGGTACGCCGTTGCATAGGCTGGCTGAATCGGCAGGAGACCGTCTGGAAATTGAAACCGTCGACATCAACGTCCCCTCTCAGGTCATCGCGCTGCGAGATCGTTTAGCGGAGAGAATGTTCGACCTTTTGTTCGTCAACGCGGGGGTCAAGAACAACGACGCCGAGACGATCGCCGATGTTTCGACCGACGAATTCATCCGGGTGATGGTGACCAACGCTTTGAGCCCGATGCGGACGATCGAAACTCTGCACGTCTTGGTAAGTCCGACAGGGACTATCGGCGTCATGTCTTCGGGACAAGGAAGCGTCACGAACAACACCAACGGAAACTACGAAGTCTATCGAGGGAGCAAAGCGGCCTTGAACATGTTCATGCGGAGTTTTGCCGCGCGTCATGCCAACGACCGCCGCGCTCTGCTTGCGATGGCGCCAGGTTGGGTACGAACGGATATGGGCGGGCCCGAGGCCCGATTGAGCATCGGCGAGAGCATACCGAATTTGGTGGCAACAATTAACGCCCAGCACGGCAAGCCTGGGCTGCAATACCTTGATTATCTCGGCCGCGTTGTTCCGTGGTGAGACCGATCCTTGGTTTTTTCCTGTCTCACCGGTTTTACCAGAGTAGAAGCATCGTCTGACGCGCCGCGCCATTATGTCCCTCCGTCGGATTCGGTGCCGAAGAGGCCAGAGCGATCGAGTTGAGTCTCTTCATCACGAAAACGTAATTCGGTCGGTTGGGATCTATTAGAACATGAACGAGCCGGCGACGTCTCTTTTTTTTACCTTGATTGTCCCACTGAATAAGTGTACTTTTGCGCATTAAGCTTACCCGGGGGAAAACGGGGCAGAAAATAATATCAGACCTAAACCCTCGGATTCGCGACGGCGATGATGAGGGTTTTTGTATTTTGTTGCCAAGCGCGGAGGGTACAATGAAAGCGAGAGTTTTCGTCATAGTTATATTGGCTCTGTGCCTCGTAGAATCGGTGTCAGCACAATGGACACAATTAGTTCCTCCTCAGATACAAATCCCGCTCTCACCGAATGCACTTTTAGCAATAGGAGATACCCTGTGGGCTGGAATGTACCGCGGCACGATCTATCGTTCAACAAATAACGGCGTGAATTGGGCAAGAAGTGATTCTGGAATTTCGTATCTCTATTGCACCTATGATTTTCTGACCGCCGGAGATACTATTTTCGCAATGGCCGAGGAGGGCATTTTCCGTTCGACGGATATGGGAGTATCTTGGGCAGTAAAAAATAATGGACTGCCTATTGCATCCTGGATGAATGTCTATTCGATGGTTCAGTCTGGCAATTTTCTCTTCGCCGCGACGGATTTTGGCGTCTACCGGTCCTCGAACGGCGGCGATCAGTGGTATCCGTCGACCGGCGACTCTGCATATTGGCCTGTTTATTCTTTAGCAGTTTCGAATGGTTTGTTGTTTGCGGGGACTTCAGGCAAAGGTGTCTATCTTTCAACAGACCATGGGAATAGTTGGAGCGCGATCAATAATGGGATGCCCGCAAATCCGACCGGTTACGTTCTTCAGGTCAACAAATTACTTGTTGACGGAGAAAATATCTATGCCGGAATCGCCGGTTTGGGTGTCTATCAATCCTCAGATAATGGAAGCACGTGGCTGCCTGATACAGCAGGTTTGAATAAAATGAACAATGGAAATTTTTTCCCTATCTGTTCGCTCGCGAAGGTCGGAACTTATATTTATGCTGGGACTGAAAACGACGGCATCTATCGCATGCCAGGTAACGGGGGTCCTTGGACTCATGTCAACGCAGGTATGCCGGCTGAAGCTTATGTTACTTCGATCAGAAGTACTGGGGGCATCTTATTCGCGGCTGTTTTTTCTTCGGGCATATATTATTCTTCATCTGAGGATCCGATAGCATGGGTACCTCTTTTCACCGAATTTCCTGGGACAGTCAACGTAGGGTTAGTAGCTTCGAATGGAAATAATCTCTTTATCGGTGCAGCAAGCAACTATTACAACGGAACGATTTATAATATTTATCGATCATACAATACAGGAAGCTCCTGGGTTCTGGACTCCGTTTTGAGTTCTGGAAATATCTTTTCTTTAGAATCGTATGGCGACTCTGTCTATGCGCTGGGAAACAGCCTGTTTTTCTCCTCAAACGACGGCACTAATTGGAGTGAACCTGATTCAAATCTAATATCCCCGAATACTCTCATAAAAGATGACGACACATTATTTGTCGGCTGGGGAGACAATCGCTTTTCAGTTGGCGAATTTGGAGGAATTGCTCTCTCGGCAAATAACGGAGCCTCATGGAAAGGAATCTGGAATAAAGACACCGCGGTTTTCGCTCTGGCGAAAATTGGCAATGATCTTTTTGCAGGAGGTCTGCATGGGGCTTTCCGATCGACAAATTCGGGTTTGAGTTGGGCTGCGATTGATTCGGGCTTACCCTCATCGTTAGAAGTCTACGGCTTCAATACAGTTCGAAACAACCTGTTCGCTTGCACATTGAACGGGATTTACTGGTCAAGTAATCATGGCAGCAGTTGGTCATCCGTCAATAATGGTTTGCCGATCGATAGCGGTGGAAATGCAATAAGCTTGATAACAAACAATAGTGAACTGCTTGCCGGAACAACAAGCGGCATATTTTCGTCGACAAACCTGGGGGCAAGTTGGTCATCCGCCAGCTATGGCTTAAGCGGCGACGCTTTGAATATTCAATCTCTTACAGTGCTCGGCAACGATCTATTTCTCATCGCGGCAACAAAAGGGGGGCTGTGGGCCCGTCCTCTCGCAGAAGGCGTTTTTGTCCAAAATGGAAAAGATGTTGTTCCAAAAGAGTTTTACCTCGGACAGAACTATCCGAACCCCTTCAATCCTTCGACCGTGATCAGTTACCAATTACCTGTGAATACTCTTGTGACATTGAAAGTGTACGACGAACTGGGCCGGGTCGTCCGAACATTAGTCAACGAACGTCAGACTGCAGGTTCTCATTCAGTTATTTTTGATGCAGGCACGTTAGCGAGCGGAGCATATTTCTACAGACTTAGCGCCGGAAGTTTTGTTCAGACGAAAAAGCTGATACTATTGAAGTAAAGACCCAGTTTGCATTTGCAACCGATTAGCAGTAGTTTTGCACCGAATATTCCGCGAGGGGGCCCTGCCGGACAATCCTTGATACCACCAAATCCCCCGGGTCCAGAAATACACACTCGCAATCGAAACATGAAAATCAGGCTTCGACAAAAGGAATTTCATATGGAAACCGTAGGCCCTGTGGACCATCATTCCCTCCTCCGCACTATCGTTCTTTCGCTCATTCCAGGTATTCTCATACTATTATTTCTTATACTGTTCGCTCCGCTTGCGAATCAATTTGGTCTTTCGTCGACTCTTGTCCTCTTTGCCGCGATCGCTCTCGTCCTTGTCCCCTTCGAGCTTGGATATCTCCTCCTCTTAGGCAAGAAACTCAACGGCCGGTTCTCATTAAAAGGAATCATCCTGTTTCACGAGAAGATCCCTCTCTGGCAGTTCTTTGTGTTTATTCCGCTTCTCCTTCTCTGGACTATTTTTTGTTTTGCTGTAATTTCGCCGAAGATAGACCATTTCTTTATCGATAATTTTTTTACATGGCTTCCAAAGTGGTTCTTCGCTAATGGTTTTACACAGAATGCGGGCCAATACTCAAAAACCGTTCTCATACTCACTATAATCTTGGGCTTTGTATTTAATGGACTTGTCGGTCCGATTGTTGAAGAATTGTATTTTAGGGGTTACTTATTGCCCAGATTAGGACAAACGGGCCGGTGGGCTCCACTATTGAACGTTGTCCTTTTTTCCCTTTACCACTTATTTTCTCCTTGGCAAAATGCAACGAGAATATTAGCTCTTCTGCCTCTTGTGTATGTCGTATGGTGGAAGCGCAATATTGTCATCGGCATTGTCACGCATTGTTCGCTCAATATACTTGGTATGATCGCAATGCTCGTCTTTCTCAATAAAGCGTAACTCCATCTGTTGATTCCAAGAGCGCGTTCCGACCAGTGGGCAGCTCAGGCCGAGGGAAATCGCCGCGGCACATGAGGCCGGCATAATGATCATACTACGGAGATTCACAATGAAAATATCCAGGCGTTGCATTCTCGCTTTCTTCCTCATATCTATGACTATTCCCAAAACCGTCGATGCTCAATCTGCTGATTCGACAAACTCGCATAGCAGGTCTTGGGCCTTCCAGCTCGGGATCGGGAGCAACTTCACTCTGACTTCATTTCAGGGATCAACGGTCGGCCTCCTGTATCGCATCTCAGAGGCAAATGCCGTCCGCGGCGGAATCACTCTGAGCGGCAGCACAAGCGACGGCACAAGTCTATACGCCGGAGCCGTGCACGACACCAGTGCCTCGAACATGCCCGGAAACAGTTCCTCAAAGTCTGTAAATATTTCTTTTGTCATCCAGTATCTCTGGTACGGGCGCCCGGGAGGGCCTCTTGTGTTTTACGGTGGCACGGGTCCGTACCTCTCCTACTCATATTCACGATCGTCGCAACTATACAACAACCTCTACAGTTACTACGACACCGGGAGCACAATAGGCTATTGGTCAACAACGAGCTACAATTCCAGTTCCACTCAATGGGGAGCGGGTGTGGCGATAGCCGCCGGCGTTGAATGGCCCGCTCTTTCTTGGCTCTCACTCCATGCTGACTATACCGAAGGGATCCAATACCATTGGGGCTCGAACTCCAGCGGCCAGAGCAGCAGCGCCACCTACCCCAACGCTATCAATACTCGGTCAAGTAATGCGGGCTCTACCACCGGGTGGACGTTCAGCGGTCAAGGGGTGGCGTTCGGCCTCAACGCTTACTTTTAAGTGTGCCCGCTTAAGAAGAGGCTCACGTCACAACGGCATCCCTTCGTGACTAACGAGAACAGCTGTCGGCGAATGGGCCGCGCAAAGATAAAAGAAATTAAAATGAACACCGTCTCGTCCGCGCAACATTCTACACGGAACTGGCTGCACGTTGCCGCTCTACGAGTCTATGACTCGCAGGGTCGTAGAGAGCTTAGCCGCGGAACGTCAGGCGGCCGAGACGTTGATCTTCATCTGCCCACTAAATAGTGAAGGGCTTCATTAATGACTACAAACGACAATGCAAAGGATATTGAACATTTCAACCGCTGGTCTCGAACTTACGATACCTCATGGGTTCAGCGATACACAGACCGATTCCACCCAGAAATGCTCGGGGCCGTTGCCAACGAAATCGCTGCACCGAATGCCGTTCTTGACGTGGGATGCGGAACGGGGAAGTTGCTGCACAAGGCGAGCGCGCTTTGGCCGTCAGCGCAGCTGTTAGGCGTTGACCCGGCAGAAGGTATGGTCGAACTCGCACGGGGCCGGCTGCCATCTGCCACGATTCATTTGGCCGCGGCAGAGTCGCTGCCGCTGGCAGATTCTTCCGTAGACGTCGTTCTCAGCAGCATCTCATTTCATCATTGGAGTGACAAACCTGCAGCTCTCCGAGAGGTACATCGCGTCCTTCGCACAGGAGGCTGCTTCTGCCTGGCAGACATATCCATGCCGGCTTGGCTCGCCGCACTTTTCCGACACTCCACGGTGAAGAGCCCTGCAGCGACAAGTCAACTCTTTCGTGAGGCCGGCTTCACGGTCAAGGCCCAACATCGTACCTTCACCCGATTTGTCTTTTTGACACTTGGCGTTAAGGGATCGAAGAGCGGATAAAAATCAACCCATTGAATTGACACCGGCGGCTCAATTCCCGACGGGATCCCTTCGGGACTAACGGAATCAGCCGTTGGCGAATGCGCCGTGGTAAGGATGGCAAATTTAAACAAATGAACGTCACTTCCGCGCAACATTCTAGATGGAACTGGCTGCATGATGCCGCTCCGCGAGTCCATGGCTCGCACAGTCGTGAGCAGCTCAGTTGCCTCCGCTCCTGCCAAAGGCATTTCCCGAAGGGATCGTTTCAAACTTCGTGATTCGCGGGCGCTCTGGATCGACAGGCGGCGGAAACATTATTCAACCGGAAAAGAAAAATGAAAATATACCTGCTATTTTTATGTCTCCTCGCCGAGACCTCATCGTCAATGAATCCCACAAATCAAAAAGCCGTTACGCAAAACGCAATTCAAGCGGATACAACCAAAGCTTACGATTCGCTTTCTATAAGTGCGAAAGGCATGATCAAGAATAGCAATCAATCCTCTGGCATTGTTAGCATGGATTCAGGAAGGATTAATATCATAGTCAGACCAGCAGAAGCAAGTGATGCTTCTATTATGCTCATTCAGAAGAGCAGGACGAAAGTTTATCCATTTGAGGTCTTTGATACTCGGCCGATTGAACTTGATACGCTGGGGATTTGGAAAGCTCCTCTTTCAATGCAAATGTCTTTTGGTGATTATGTTCTGATTTTGCACAAAGAAGGATTTAAAGATTTGGCTGACAAAGTCAGGTTTATTAAAAATGATGATAGTATTTCTATCGGGATGATTTCATTAGCGTATCTACGGTACAAACGCGAGCAATGGAGATCATATATGTGGATAAGTGCAGGAATTTCCATTGTTGCAGGCATTACTTCTTATTATTTCTATACTAGAGTTAAGAAATACGAGGATGAATATAATGAAGCAATTTCTTCGGATGTGGCACATGATAAGCATGACCAAACAGATAGAAATCGCCGATACTATAAAATATCATCCGGCAGTACATTCGCAGCGTTGGGCTGCTTTGCGGTTTCCTGGTCATTCGAACTTTCTTATTAATGCCTTTTTGGGGATAAATTTAAGATCACAAAAAGTGCTGTCGCGTTGTGTTCTGTGGTGTTTGGGTTATTCGGACTTAACTTAGCACAATGATATTACAATGATTACGAAATACGTAAAATATCACATGAACTTCAGTCATCGATCGATAACTCTGCAATTGATGACCCTGTTTATATGTGCCGCATTCCCTTTGTCATGTGACATACCGGTGGAATATCGTAATCCATTCGAACACGGGGTAACGATTCCGCCTCCAAGCGAATTGAAAATAGATTCTGTAAACGATACGTTTATTTCATTAAGTTGGAGGAATAACTTCTCGGTGTCAGGGCAAAACCAAATCCCTTACATGCAGACTGTTATCTCATACAATCGCGAAGGATATTACGTTGACATTTATGGTTCTGTCCAACCAATTTATCCGATTGACACAGTTAAGGGGTTGGCCTCATCAGCGACAATTTCCAGAATATTCGAGCTCATCCCGGGTACCGGTGCTGCATATTTGTGCGTTCGGACGATCTCCGGATCGAACTCTAGCGATCCATCTGCCTTTGTTGGAACAAGGATCTCTTCTCCCACTCCATCCCAATTAACAGCCGCGCTTGTCAATCGGACCTCCTGCCGACTTCAATGGAGCGACAACTCAAAATCTGAATCATATTTTGCGATTGAAAGAAAGATAAGCGCAGTTGACAGCTTCGCTTTGATCGCAACATCTCCAGCTCATAGTGTATCGTTTATTGATACAACCATAACATACGAAGGTGATACGGTCTATTATAGAATACGTGCTGTTTTCGAAAATGGAGTATACAGCGCTTATGACAGCGCTTCGGTCTACGTTCCGATCGTCGCACCTTCGTTAGCGAGCGCTCCTGCAGTCAACAGCACATCTGTATCTCTGTCGTTAACTAATAACGTGGCCTTCGGCGATGGATTCATCATCGAACGAGCCGAGAAAAATGGCTCATTCATCGAGATCGGTCGGATGCCATCGACTTTGCATTCATATACGGACATTTCGCCTGACACGACGAAGGAATATGTTTATCGCGTAAGGTTGTTTGCAGGGACTAAGATAAGCGATCCATCAAATTCAGTTGACCTTGGATTCTGGCCGACGCCCATTTATGTTCGTGGAATTGCGGGCAACTACGGTAAGATGGCTGTTTCCACGGATTACTCGCTTATAGCCCTCACTGATTACAATGGTGGAGACATCACTATCATTAATTATGCGGATTTGCAGACCCTTAAGCAGTTTCACAATGCGAATCTAACAGCGATGTCCGTTGATATCAGCACGTCAAACCAATACGTGGCTGCAGGATTTATGGATCTTACTCAGAACACAGGCTCCATAAAAATCTTCCGATTTAACGACGGATCTTTGTATAGAGAATGGGAGAGATCTAACCCCGTCGATGCGGTCCGGTTTAGTCCGGACGGCTCGCTTATTGCGGCAGATGGATATTCGGGGGCAACCGTTCATGTTCCACCAATTCCTGACCTTCCTGGATCTGTAAGTATAACAGATATCAAAAAGGATTCCGTTATCAGCACAGTATATGGGAATAATGTGATCGCGTTCTCATCAAACCATGCAGCTATTGCAACTGGAGGAGTAGGGTTTTTTGAGTGGAATCCGTTGAATGGCTCTCTTAGAGGAGATCTTTGGCCGGCGGTAACTTATCAGCTTAGGTTTTTCAATGACGGAATCCGGATTGTGTGCGGGGGGACAGCTAATATTTTTGTGGAGGGGGGCTCAAACACTGAAATCTCTTTTCCATATTTCATCAGTTCGTTAGACTTAACACCTGACAACAAATTTTTAGTTGTTCTAGGTGAATATGTACCAATTGTAATAAAGGTTGATGGCTGGATTGTTGTCAGTTCTACTATTCTTAAGAGTGATTATAGTTCGATTTTGTGTTTGCCCAATGGACGCTTCATACTTGCTGGGCCATCTGGATTATCGGAATATCAACTCGAAAATCAGTGGGAAAGCCCAGTATCTTTTAATTAGCACCCATGATCCGCTTTTCGACGATTCTACTCACGCCCTGAAGCTGAGGAAAAGCCAAAGCGACCCGTGCAGAGCAACGTCACAAACAAATTGCTCAAAGTTGTCTGTGCAATAGTAAGGTCAGAATCTAATACATTCATAACGCCAGATCCGTCCGGCCGTTCCTGTTGGAAACGGCTAGACAATGTGGTGGTTTTCAAGCTGACGGAACCAGCGGTTGGCGAATGCGCCGTGGGAAGGAAAGCAAAATCAAACGAATGTCCGTCTCTGCCGCGCAACATTCTACATGGAACTGGCTGCACGTTGCCTCAGATTAACCACGGTACGTTAGAACAGATGGATTGTTTTTTGAGTTCGGCCCCTGCAATAGAACGCAATTAGCTCCTTTGTCGTTGAAAGGAATTCATCATGAAGGCATGTTTTTTGGCAGCTGTCTATCTTTTAATCTTAGTACCAGCAAATGCACAATGGACGCACCTGCCTTCCCCCTTGCCATCCATGGGCTCAAAAATAGTATCGCTTGTTTACTACGACAATGCACTGTTCGCTAGCGTTGACGGCAGCGGCATTTACCTTTCTGCGGACAGCGGATTCACTTGGACACCATCAAATATCGGAATTGCGCCTAATGCCCTTTATCTCACCTTATGCGTACACGATTCTACTCTGTACGCCGGAGATTTCAACAGCGCTATAATCTATACAAGCGTTGATACGGGAAAAAGTTGGCAGGTTTTTTCGAACCGCCATTCTGATTTACACGTTATTGAGTATTTGTTTGCCGATGACTCATGCATTTTTGCACTGGGAAATGAAAACACCGTCGATTTATTGGGGATATCAAGGGACCATGGCAATACCTGGACATTCGACAGCAGCTTCAATGCCGCGGTGGGTCAGGTCACGGGCACAGATACGGCTTTATATCTGCTCTCAAGCAATGGTTATCCCGTGGCAGACATTCTAAAATCTACTGACGAAGGCCGCACCTGGAATTTCATCGCAAGTGATACAACACCTTCAGACGGGCTGGGGAATATTTCTTCATTGTCGATTATCGATGCGAAAATTTTCATTACCAGAGGGAACTGGGTTTTTCGGCTTAACGAAGAAGGAGCATGGGATAGGCTTCCGGACAGCTTAGACAACAATATTACGGCGGCAACGGTCGGTACATCGGTCACTTCACAAATGGAGAAAAACCTCACGGTAAAGGATGAGTCGAGCTATTATGCCGGAACCGATCATGGCTCATTATTCCAATATCCGCTATCTCACATGGTCACTGCTGTTCAAGAATCGAAAGATCAAAGACCAGCCAGCTACGTATTAAATCAGAACTACCCAAACCCCTTCAATCCATCGACAGTGATCACTTATCAATCGCCTGTAAATAGTCTTGTGACATTGAGAGTGTATGATGAACTTGGACGGCAGGTAGGAACATTAGTCAGTGATAATCAGACTGCTGGCACACACTCGGTTATTTTCAATGCAAGCAATTTATCGAGCGGGGTGTATTTTTATAGACTTAGTGCCGGAATCTTTGTTCAGACAAAGAAACTGATGTTGTTGAAGTAACGGCTTTGGCCGTGGTACGTTGGAACGCGTGATTCAGCTATACTTGACAAACACATATCAATTAACATTGCTCGGCATCTTTCCTGAGATAAGAGTTATGATGTGTATAAAGAAAACCTTCCTTTTTGCGACAGTGGTCGCGACTTACACCATCACATCACACGCACAATGGATACAAACGAATTTCCCACAAAGTGGATACGTTCGATCTTTCGCTAATACAAACGGGAATGTGTTTGCAGGGAGCATGGGTCTCGGAGTCTTTCGTTCAACCGATGACGGTACTACCTGGTCCGCTGTGAATACTGGCTTGACAAAACTTCAAGTACGGTCGCTTGCAACGATTGGTACAAATCTCTTTTCTGCTAACACAAGCGGTGACATTTACCGCTCTACTGACAATGGAACAAGCTGGACGCTGGTCAAGAATGGTTCAACCAATGGTAATGCTGCCTGGATCCTACTTGGCGGGAGAGAGACAAATCTCTATGCGGTTAACAGCGGTCTTTCTATTTCCTCTGATACAGGTACAAGCTGGACTGAAATTGGTGGTGGCTTGGGTACGGTCTCCTCTCTTGTTGTGGGCAATTCGAACCTATTCGTTGGAAGTTTTTCAGGCGGTGTCTATCGTTCGTCGGACAACGGATCAAGCTGGAATTCCGTCAGTAATGGATTGCCCTCCACAGAAATCATTTATCTTGCGGGTAACGACACGATTCTGTTTGCTGGAACGGATGATGAAAGGACTTTTCTCTCTGTTAATAAAGGGGAAAGCTGGTCCGCAGTGAACAGTTTGACGGCAAATACCAAATTCATTTCGCTAGCAATTAAGGGGTCAAACCTCTTTGTGGGAACGCCTGAGGGCGTCTATCTTTCTACAAACGAAGGCACGTCTTGGACGGAAGTAAACAATGGTATGACGGGTGCAGCTACATTCTCTCTCGCAGTAGTCGACACGAACCTTTTCGCAGGCACTTTTGGAGGTATCTTTTTATCCGTCAATAATGGGGCAAGTTGGAAAGCTATAAACACAAATCTTACGAATACGGCTCTTCAAGCTCTCGCAGCAAGCAATGGCAACCTCTTCGTTGCAACTATCGGCGGCATATTCCACTCTACGGACAGCGGAACAAGCTGGACTGAGGCCAATAAAGGATTAACGAACACCAACGTTTCAGCTCTTGCTTTCAAAGGATCAAATTTCTTCGCAGGAACTTCGGGCGGAGGCATCTTCCTATCCACTGACAACGGAACAAACTGGAACGCCATGAATAATGGGTTGATGAAGAGTGATATAACATCTATCGCCATTAATCAAACTGATATTTATGCAGCGTCTTTGGATGGCGGAATCTTTATATCGACCGACAACGGAGCAAACTGGAACGTCATCGACTCCACCCTCATGGATACGGCTGTTACCGCTCTCGCTGTCAAAGATAGTAGTCTTTTTGCTGCAACGAACGCGGGCGTGTTCACGACCAATGATAAAGGAAAGAGCTGGATGGCCATTAACTCAGGCCCACCTAATATTGAAGCTGCCGCTCTCTGTGCCAGTGACACCATTTTGTTTGCTAGCGCTCCCGGAGCCGGAGTTTTCATGTGTTCAAACAACAATAGAAATTGGACTTCAATCAACGATGGCTTATCGAATTCATTTATCTTTGCTTTTGAGGTAAAGGATACAAACGTTATTGCCGGCGGAGATGGTATCTATCTGTTTAACAGAAGAAAAAGAGCGTGGACCGACGTTAGTAAGGGGAATACAAGCATCGATATTCGCTCGCTTGCCTCTGACAGCATTTACGTTTTTGGCGGAGGCAGTTTTGAGATATGGAAAGAACAATTCTCAAAGATACTTGCTCCCATCCAATTGGAGTTCAACATACAGAGCATAAATTTTGGCAGCGTAAAAACAGGACAACATGAGGATACAACTATAACGATCACCAATACGGGTAATGATACGCTCAGCGTAATCAGTATCGTTTCTTCGCGTGTTTCATTTACTGTCATAAGCACTTCACTAAATATAGCTCCAGGACAATCAATATTGGATACCTTACGCTATGCGCCGACAGCGGTTGGGGCAGATTCGTCATTGATTATCGTCCAAAGTAACGCGATAAATTCGCCTGATACAATTAAAGTTTCGGGGAATGCCATTCCGCTGACAGAAGTTAGCGAAAAGAGTCGGATTCCAATCGCATTTAGCTTAGAGCAGAATTATCCAAACCCTTTTAACCCTTCGACATCCTTTTCATTTGATTTGCCTTCGAAAGGATTGGTCTCACTCAGGGTATTTGACCTCTTAGGCAGAGAGGTTTCAACGATTGTCTCCGAAGAAATGCCGGCAGGAAGTTACACGCGGCGATGGAATGCGGCGAACCTGGCAAGCGGGGTTTACTTTTATCGTTTGCAGGCTGGAACATATATCGAGGCAAAGAAACTTTTGCTTTTGAAATAACCGAACTGGCTGCCCGTCGCCGCTCGATGAGTCTATGACTCGCAGAGTCGTAGACAGCTAAACCGCGGTACGTTAGACGGTGGCAATATTAAGTCACGAAAAAATGAAATCCTCTATAATAGCAGTTCTTTCGTTCGCACTGTTAGCGAATTTGTCATGCCGCAAGGAAACGCCGACCGCCCCTCCGGAATCCAAAGGAACGATCTCTTTCGTCGAGCCCAAAGACAGTGCAGCGGCTCTCGAGAGCATAACGATCCAGATTCAGGTGACATCGAACCAACCCCTTAACAACGTTGTATTGACGATCGACGGATCTACCGTCAAGATATTCACTGCACCCCCCTACCAATTTGTATGGCAAACCGATACACTTCCGGAGGCGAGCATTCATGAATTAGACGCAAAGGCATATTTTAAGGACGGATCGTTTATCAGCGCGGATCAGCGGCATATTATCGCGTATCATTTTACTCCCTCGAGCCTGTCTGCGAGAATGGTGAACGATACGCTGATCACATTGACATGGAAGGACAATTCTTCCAGGGAAACAGGGTTCGACCTTCAAGAAGGCCTCAATGGAAGCCCCTTTGCCTCGCTCCAGCAGCTTCCTGCGAACACCACAACAGCTTCTGTCGTCGGCAAATATTCGATCGGCGACAGCCTTGCCTTCCGTGTCCGTGCGCTCAGCGATACCCTCGCGAGCAATTTTTCGAACACTGCCGTCGTCCCGATTGTCTTTCCGGCGCCCAGCAATCTCGTTCTTATCTCTCTCAGCGATACGGAGGTGAAGTTGTCCTGGCAGGATAATGCCGCGTTCACTGTCGATTTCGTCGTTGAACATAGCACCAACGGAATGACATACTCGGCGCTTGCCATCGTCGGAAAGAACGCATCCCCGGCAGCGATTTCCGATACGTTCAAGGTCGATTCCACGCATTACTTCCGCGTCAGAGCACGCAGCACGATCAACACCAGCAGCGCATCGAACGTTGTTTCAACAATACTCCCGAGGTTGAACATGCCGGGCGGACTTTCCATATCCAGCACGAGCCGTGACTCGCTCATCCTTCGTTGGAACGACAACACTGATTACACGAAAGGCTATGCGATCGAACGCCAGATCTCCGGCGGGCAATGGACCGAGGTGCAGCGGGTCGGCGCTTCGGTCAGCTCGTGGACGGATGCTTCCGTTGATACCCTTGACTATTATACCTACCGCATCCGGGCCTTTACTTCTCTCAATTATTCATCGTACTCAATTCCTAAGCGCGAACGATTTACTTTCAATAATACACCGATCCTCACTATTACGCCAAGAGACCCCCTTGGTTCCCTCTATGTCTCGGCGCTCGTTGTACCAGCGGACAGTAAAAGCGTCATTTGCGCCATAGGTCGGACCGTCGGCCAATATGACCTCACAACAGGGGCGTTCATCCGAAATTTTGGATCATTTGAAACCCAGATTATCGGAGCGCTCGCGATATCCCGCGACGGATCGGTCATCATCGCGCGGGGGAGCAATGATTCGACGGTTTATGTCTGGCGGGTGGCGGACGCCGCCCAGGTTCTGGCTTACAGAGAATTTACGCAGACGGTGTTTTCGATCGACTTAACTCCGAATGGCACGTCGTATTCAATTCCGGGAGGCGGGGGGATTCTTATTCGTTCAACGGAAGACGGAACGTTGTTGCGGACTATCATACAACAGGGAGCACCATACTGTATCGCCTTGAACAACAGCGGCGAGCTTCTTGCTGCCGACGATGGAATAACGAACGCTGCTCTTATTTATAGAGTCTCCGATGGTGCCCTGTTGGAAACTCTCAATGGACATACAATGGGGATACTCTCGATGGCGTTCAATTCCTCCGGCACTATGTTGGCCACAGGGAGTCTCGACCATTCGCTAAAACTTTGGGACATGAACGGCACTCTTTTGAGATCCTTCACGCCCGGCAACAATTATATCGATGGGGTGTCGTTTGATCCGACCGGGAGTTATGTTGCCGGAGGAGGGCTCAACACTTTCGTCACGGTGTGGAACCTCTCCGACGGAAGCGTCGCCCGAACTTTGACCGGCTACTCGACCAACGTAATGTCCACCAAGTTCACCCCCGATGGAAAACTGTTTCTGACGGGGGAATACAGCGGGAAGATCAGAGTTTATCTGGCATACCGGCAATGGATCAGCTCGTAATTTCCGCTGTCAGCAAAGCACAAAATCTTGCACTTGTCAGGAACCGAAGACTGGGATGAGGGGCTTCGAAATCCACGGTAACCCCGGGCTTGGAATAAGGACTCTATATATGAGCTTACTCTCACTGCGCTCCATCATCCGACAGAAAGGGAAACACATGAGAGGAAATGTTAGATCATTCATCATGCTTTGCTGCCTGCTTGCGTCGGCAAGTCAATCACGTGCCCAATGGATTCAAATGAACGGGCCCGATGGAGGGGTGGTCTCGTGTCTTGGTTTATCCGGTAATGATCTTTTCGCGGGGATAGGTAGTGGCGGAGCCTTTCATTCTTCCGATAACGGTACTAGTTGGAACGCGGCGAACGCCGGCTTGACGACCAAGAATATCTTTGCCTTTACCTTCCTTCCCGACACCGGCGCAGTGGGATCCAACAGGATCTTCGCCGGGACCGACAGCGGTATCTTTGTTTCAACGAACAATGGATCGACCTGGACAGCGGCCAGTTCCGGATTGACAGATCGTTACATTAGAGCGCTTGCAGTTAACGCCGGAAATATTTTTGCGGGCACTGGCACCTACGGTGTCTTCCGGTCAACGGACAAAGGGGCAAGCTGGACCCCCGTGAACAATGGCATGTTCGATGATGATATTCTCTGCCTTGCCAGCTCGGGTGCGGACCTCTTCACGGGAAACGACGGGGGTGGTATTTATCGCTCCAGCGATAATGGCGCAAATTGGTCTCCTGCCGACTCCGGACTGGGTAACATGTACGTCTATGCCCTTGTTGCCTCCGGTACAAATCTTTTCGCCGGGACTAATGGCGGCGTTTTTCTTTCCACGAATAACGGAACGAGCTGGACGCCGGCCAGCTCATTCCCGCTCAACCACAGCCCGCGGGCGCTTGTCGTTTCCGGGAGCAATGTCTTCGCTGGGACGAATGCCGGCGTTTTTCGTTCTACTGACATGGGCTCAAGCTGGAGCCCTGCAAGTGCGGGCATAACGAATTCCATCGTTTTTAATCTTCTCGCTGGCCCAGATTCGTCGGGGAAATTGTTTGCCGGGACTTTGGGAGGGGGTGTTTTCCTTTCCGCTAACAATGGGACCAGCTGGAATCCCATAAATAACGGTTTAATATTCACAAGCGTCCGGGGTATTGCAGTTTCGGCAGATGACATCGTTGCTCTGACCAGCGGTGTCTGCCTTTCCACTGACAACGGTGCAGACTGGATTCAGATCGACTCAGGATTAACAAACACGAATATTTCTTCGATCGCCGTTAGCGGCTCGAATTTTTATGCTGCCACTCAGAGCGGCATTTTTGTGTCCACTAATAACGGCACGATCTGGAAGGCCTCGAACAACGGGTTAACAAACCTCTTTGTTGAAGCCCTTGCGGTGGCCGGAACTAATGTCCTTGCGGGAACTGCCGGTGTCGGAGGAGGCGGAGTCTTTGTTTCGACCGACAGCGGATCGAACTGGACCGAGTACAATACTGGGCTGGAAAATTGCGCCGTCAGTGTTCTCGCCAAATCGGGAGCGACGCTGTTCGCCGGGACTTTAGAAGGTATCTATCGTTCCACCGACAACGGTGCAAACTGGCATGCTGCTGATTCAGCCGTGATGAGCATGTACGAGGTCAGTGCTTTTTCCTTCTCGGGCACGCATTTATTCGCCGGCAGTTTCGGCGGCGGTGTTTTCCGATCCATCGACAACGGTGCAAACTGGACTGCCGTCAATAACGGCCTGGCAGACTTTTGGATCTCAGCCCTTGCCGCCTTCGGCACAAGTATCTTCGCGGCAAGTGCAAATTCCGGAGTATTTCTTTCCACGGACTACGGCACAAGCTGGCATTCGGTAAACAGCGGCCTCGTTAACACCGACGTCCAAGCACTTGCCATCTCCGGCACAAACCTGATCGCAGGAACGGCCGGCAACGGCGCCTGGACGCGGCCGCTGTCGGAGTTGACAAACGTAAAACTGATGAAGAATGAGGTTCCATCCAGGTTTTCACTTTCTCAGAACTATCCGAATCCATTCAATCCGTCCACAACAATCTCTTACGATCTTACAAAGGCGGGGATGGTGACATTGAAAATCTATGACATTCTCGGCAGGGAGATCGCCACACTTGTCAACGACCAGAAACAGCCGGGATCGTATCGTGTGAAGTTCGATGGTTCGAGCTTGTCGAGCGGAGTTTATTTCTACAGGCTTAGTGCGGGGAGTTATGTGAATACGAAGAAGTTGATGTTGCTTAAGTAAGGTTTCTGCCACAGCTGGCCCCGGTCCATCAGGCGTCCTATTCTTCGAGGAGAAAACTACCATGAACAAGCCTCTCATCATTACCCTTCTTACCGTAACACAACTTTTATTCGCCCAACAACCCGATCAACGACTAAATCAAATTGCTGTCGAAGGGAGGGTCGAATTAAAACAGCTCGCTGACCAAGCGAGCCTCAGCTTTTCAGTCAAGGGCGTTGGACCAACTCTTCGGCAAGCTGTCGATAACGCTGATAGGAGCACAAAAACTGTCACAAATAAACTCCTATCACTTGGGGTCAAAGAAGGAAATCTTTCAACTTCCTCCTTTTATAGTGGAGACAATCGCGGCGACAAGGCATTTTTATCGTCGAGCAGAGACTTCCAGGCTCAGATTACGACCGTGGTAACAATCGACAGCTTGCCTCTACTTGAACCCATCCTATTTGCAATCAGTGAGTGTGAGGTACAGAGTGTCTCACAGGTTACCTTCTCTTTAAGAGATGAACCCTCACTTCGCAGGAAAGCCCGAGTTGAAGCAGCCCTGAAGGCAAGAGAAAAGGCAGATGACTTGGCAAAAACACTTGGTGTCACCCTTGGAAGAGTTATCTCGATTGACGAAGGTCAACCGAGCCAACCGCCACAAAGGCTATATGGTGTGAGTAGCTATGCGATGCCGTTCAATAATTCAACTTACAATACTGTCTTAGCCAACGAGGTCGTGGCTGTGGATGCGAGTATCGGATATGGATTTTTCGCCCAGACAATTTCAATAGTAAGTCAAGTGTATGTGACGTTTGAACTCAAGTAACGGCCGCCTAACCCAGTCTTCCGCTGACTGAACCAGCTGCAGGTTGCGGCGCGACAGTACGCGACTCTATGAAAAGATTGGAACAATATACAGAGAACACAAATAGGCTTCGTCAATGACGTGCAGGACAATCATACGCTGTTTGTGGCCGGTTATTTTCCTTCTCCCCGGCTGCCTTCAAAATCCGCTCGGCGATGAAGAGAGCCCGCCTGGCTATCATTCTTTTGGGGGTCCTGGGAATTTCTCGGTCCAATCAATCTCGAACTCCAAGGTGAAGATCAGCTGGTCTTCATCATACGCCTCGCCGGTGATCGTCGAACGTTCCAACTTCAACGATTCTCTTTTTTCATTGATACACTCTAAGGACACTTCCAACTATTTTTATGATTCAAATCTTGTCGACAGCAGGCAATATTACTACAGGTTCCGTGGTTTCACAGCTACCGACACCTCATCCTATTCGTACCTGACTATTGCTTTTGATTCAGTAAGTCGGCTGATCCAATCTGTGTCAACCAATAAGAACTCCTCATCAATAACAAGTTCTGATGACGGCACGCTCATATCGGTTGTAACTCCCGATTGGGGTGGGTTTGAAGTACGGAGATACTCGGACTTGTCTCTGGTGGCAACGAGAACCCGAGGCGATCCGATCGGCAACATAGGAGGGGAAACACGGTTTGGCGCGGATGCCAATAGACTCCTCAGCTGGAATTTCAATTATGCCTCAATTATGACTCTTACGCCTGATAGCTCAGTGCAAATTTCGATTCCCGACACGATAGATTTTACCGACATGTATTACATAGAAAACTGACCTGCCCCCCAAAAGATGATCCAATATAGTATATTGGAAGTCATCAAAAAAGGAGGAAGGTCATGAGTCGGAAGCGGTATACTGCAGAGGAGATCATTAACAAGTTACACGAAGCAGAAGT
>Ga0335071_10000662_pt1 | contig 37434 bp, 29 predicted proteins | sample Lox_Sample_15_FD_206724 | JGI IMG/M metagenome (GOLD analysis project Ga0335071, IMG submission 206724) | Soil microbial communities from Loxahatchee National Wildlife Refuge, Florida, United States - Lox_Sample_1.5 | ecosystem: Environmental > Terrestrial > Soil > Wetlands | place: USA... | reverse complement strand
TGGAAGATTCGGCATGGGTTGCAGAGTTTGAGATCCCTTTCAGCCAGCTGAGGTACAGTAACAGGGATGAGCAGGTATGGGGCCTTCATACATGGAGGGCAATTTCAAGGATGAATGAAGAGGATAACTGGGAAAAGCAGACAAAAACAGGTCCGGGCATAATGTACAATTTCGGTGAGCTCAGGGGGATTAAGGGCCTGAAAAAAAGCCATCGCCTTGAGATACTGCCATATTCCCTGGGATCGCTTGAGACGATGAAAAAGACTGCAGGTGATCCTTTTACAGAAAACGGACGGTCGTGGAGCGGCAAGCTTGGTCTCGACGCAAAAATTGGCATATCAAGCAATTTCACGCTCGATCTTACTGTGAACCCCGACTTCGGGCAGGTGGAATCTGATCCGTCTGTGATGAACCTGACGGCATTTGAAACCTTTTACCAGGAAAAACGGCCGTTTTTCCTGGAGGGCCTCACAATTTTCAATTATGATTTTGACGATCAGAAGATATTTTATTCACGGCGCATAGGGCACGCACCATCCTACGCATTGCAGGGGAACGATTCACTTTTTGTCAAATCACCGGCGATGACTACCATCTGGAGTGCTGCAAAATTCAGCGGTACCACATCAAAAGGATTATCTGTCGGCCTTGTGCAAAGTATTACGGGCCCTGAATATGCAAGGGTAAGCGATAATCACGGCAACACGGGTACCCGCAAAGTCGAACCGCTTACCAGTTACACCGTGGCCAGGATACAAAAGGGATATAATGCCGGAACAACGGTATTAGGTGGCATCTTCACCTCCACCAACAGGATCGGCAATGATGGCGGCCTCGATTTCCTTACATCAAATGCTTTTACAGGCGGGCTGGATCTTATTCACCGTTGGAGAAATAACAAGTATTTTATTGATGCCAGGTTACTTGGAAGCTTCGTCGAAGGTGGCACAAAATCCATTACTGTCCTTCAGGAATCCTCGGCAAGATATTTCCAGAGACCTGGCGCCGGATATCTTCATTTCGATACTGCCAGGACAAGCCTCAGCGGGTCGGGAGGCAAGTTTTTCATAGGAAGAGGATCGGGTCTCTGGAGATATAATACAGGCGTTTCGTGGCTTACCCCGGGACTGGAACTGAATGACCTGGGTTATATGACAACTGTAGACCAGGTTAAGCAGACAAATGAAATTTCCTACTTTGTAAATCATTCTGTTTCAATATTCCGGACATACAGCCTGAAGCTTGATGAGACAAATTCATGGAATTTCAACGGGACCTACCAGGGGTCGGCCGCTATCTTCACGGGAAGCTTTGACTTTAAAAATCAATGGAGCTTCCTTTCCAATATCAGTTACTACAATTCAGCTGTTGATCCGAGAAGGCTAAGGGGAGGATATGATTTCAGGATGCCCTCGGCCCTTATGCTGACAGGTACTGTTACCACCGACCAGTCGAAGAGAATTACCGGTGGACTGATTTATAATTATAAGCACTATGGAAGCGGGTCGGGCAGGGTAAATTCAATTGCACCTTCCCTGAGCGTACGCCCGCTGATGATGCTTAAGCTGAGCGTGTCGGCTGTTTATGAAACCAACCAGGATGCCCTCCAGTTTGTTGCAACAGAAAATACTCCCACCGGTGTAAAATCGGTCCTCGGAAGGATTGATCAGCAGACACTCGGACTGACGTTCAGGGCCGACCTGAATATTACCCCTCAATTCTCTGTCCAATACTACGGAAGCCCTTTTGTTTCGAAAGGAACATTCGGTGAATTCAAAAAAGTGACAAACCCAAGGGCCCCTGATTATGCTGACCGGTTCGAGATATTCAATCCGTTACTCCAAAATTCAAATTATACCTACGATGAAAACCATGACGGGATTCCCGAGATCACTTTTGGAAACCCCGATTTCAATTTCCACCAGTTCAGATCAAACCTGGTAGCAAAGTGGGAGTACAGGCTTGGATCCTTCATATACCTGGTATGGTCGAGCGACAGGACCGAAACACTTCCTGACCCTGGCGTGTCGCTTGGCGAATCCATTAAACAGCTAAGGAAGATAATTCCCAACAATGTGTTCCTTATAAAACTCAATTACTGGTTTTCGTTGTAAATTTACATTTGATCGCAGAAACCGCAGGCTGCCTTATGTATATATATTTGATCCTGCTGCTACTGGGCTTCGGCTCGAATCTTGCCAGCTCCTTTACCTCATGGTATTCGGAGAAATTTGGCAGGCAGGCCGGAACTTTTATCACCATCCTTCTTCGTGACATATTCGGCATACCTGTATGGGCAGGCGGCTTTGTTGTTGCTGTCAACGCGGGCGGTGTTTTGATGATCGGCCGGGGAATACCTGAAAAAATTGCCGCGTGGTTGTTTCTCCTTGCAGGGGCGGCTGTAATTATTATTGCCCTTCTCAGTATAAGGATCAGGGCAGCGGCACCTTCAACAGGCGATCGACTGGTAAGTAATGGAATATATTCCCTGGTAAGGCACCCTATCCATTGCGGGACATTCCTTGAATTTATTGGAATCTTTTTATTCTGGCCTTCACTTCACGTTGCAATCTCATGCCTTGCCGGAACACTATGGATCGTCATTCAGTCGAAGTTTGAAGAATCCGACCTTAAACGGAGGATTCCTGAATACGAGGACTATATAAAGAACGTACCTGCATTTTTCCCCAGGATCCACGCAAAGACCACCTGAGTTTTCAGGCGGATGAAATCTGCCAGTCTGTACTTAAATATCCTCCTTTTGTCTAATTTCTTTTGATTCGCCTGCAACATAAACTTACTTTAATTGCGTTTATGCGTTAAAACAGGGAATTAATGGGGAAAATAAATTCTACTCTCTTTTGGAGAAAAGGAGCTTTATTCCTTTTCATTGTTTTTTGTTTGACAGGCCGGGAGAAAATTCTTGGCCAGTATAACGAGTATTCATTCAATACTCCGGGCAATGTCTGTTACCTGAAATATATTACTCTTACACCCGACACATCCGACAAGTCAATTAAACGACCATTTATCTTCATTCTTGGAAAGGAGAATGAATCGGCACTGGATGTGATGAAGGGTGATACGCTAAAAACTTCCAGGAACTTTTTTAATTATGAGTTTATCTACCTTCCAAACCCGGGAGAAAACGCCAGGAAGAAGCTGCAGTGCATCCCTTCCATTTCGAGTCTTGTTACGGATGATTACAGGTACGGAAAAGTGAATCTCTTCCTGAAGGTGAATGACGACAGTATCACCGGTGATGACATTAAGGAATACAGGCTGAATGCAATCTTCAGGAAGGTAAGGCTTAAATCGGAAGACAGGGCCCTTGTGGCGGCAGCAGAAACCAAGACTTCGCTTCTCGACGATTTCAAGGAAAAATTTGTACAGTACGAACCCATAAAGAAGGAGGAGACGGCAATATTCTATACCGAACCCGACAGTCTTGATAACTCCGGTGATGAGGGAGGTGATATAAAGCCGGTTAAGACGTACACTGGACCGCCTGTTAAATCGAAATTCACCATCACAGGTGTGGTCAAGGATAAAATCACGGGAGAAAGACTGCCTTTTGCCACGGTAACCATACTCGGGACGACGCTCGGAACCACGACAAACAACGACGGATACTTCACACTGTTAAAAGTACCGACAGACACAAGCACCATAGTTGTCCAGTATGTAGGGTATGAAAAATGGAACGTCTTTCTAACTCCGTCATCTCCCCTTACAAATATGATAATTGAACTGAAGGCATATTCGCAGCGGCTGCAGGGCGTAACGGTAACAGCCCACAGGAACGAGGTAGCCATGGCAAACAAGGAAAACATAAGCCTGATAAAAATAACTCCTAAAAAGCTCGAGGAGCTGCCTGGTCTGGGTGAAAGAGACATAATGAGGTCGTTCCAGCTGATGCCCGGAATCAGTGCATCCAACGAGTCATCTTCCGGCCTGTACGTCAGGGGAGGGACGCCGGATCAGAACCTAATAATATATGATGGTTTCACGGTGTACCATGTCGATCACCTGTATGGCTTTTTCAGTGCCTTCAACTCAAATGCTCTAAAGGATGTGCAGCTATACAAGGGAGGATTTGAGTCGAAGTTTGGAGGGAGGCTCTCCAGTGTCACCGAGATAACCGGTAAGGATGGAAACCAGAAAAGATTCAATGTAGGGGGCGATATAAGCCTTCTGAGTGCAAATGTTTATGTTGAAGCACCGGTTGGCGACAAAATCACAACAATGTTTGCTTTCCGCAGGTCATACCAGGGACCGATTTATGACGCTATCTTCAAGAAGTTCAACAGCAGCGCAGATACCCGGGTCCTGGCTCCTTCAGGCTCAGGGGCATTCAGGAGACCATTGGAATCAAACAGCCTCACATCATATTTCTACGACCTGAACGGCAAAATAACATACCATCCCACCGATAAGGATATTGTTACACTTTCAATTTTCAACGGTACCGATAAACTCGACAACGGAATATCAAATTCCTTTGGTTCATTCGGGACTTTTAACAGGGATTTCAGCATGCAAAACACCGACCTGACGAAATACGGGAATATAGGTGGCAGCTTCCGCTGGTCAAGAAAATGGAGCGACAAGCTTTACGGGAACACAGTTCTCAGCTATTCGAAATATTACAGCACCAGAGACCGGTCGTCACAGAGAGTCACGGTTAACTCCAGCAATGAAACAGTTACCACGAACCAGGGTATTTTCGAAAATAACCACCTGCGCGACTATAGCCTGAAATCGGATTACAGATACGACCTTACCTCATCGAACCAGATCCAGTTCGGAGTCTTCGCAACCTGGTACGATATAAAGTACACCTATGCACAGAATGATACATCCACGCTTATTGACCGCCACGACAATGGCCTTCTGACAGGTCTGTACCTCCAGGATGACATCAAGCTGCTTAAAGACAGGATGCACATTGTTCCCGGGATCAGGTCGAACTTTTACGGGGTGACAGGAAGGTTTTATGCCGAACCAAGGGCTTCTGTAACCTATTCACTTTCCGAAAAGGTGACCCTTAAAGGTTCAACCGGCAAATATTACCAGTTTGCAAACAGGGTAACCAGGGAGGATATCCTGTCGGGAAGCAGGGATTTCTGGGTGTTGTCTGACGGTTCCCAGATTCCGGTCAGCTCGGCGGTTCACTTCATAGCCGGGATCTCGTACGAGAACAATGATTACATTTTCAGCGCAGAGGGTTATTATAAATCCCTTAAGGACATAACGGAAAATTCACTCAGGATAAATTCGAGCCCTGCCGGTGTGAGCTATAACCAGAGCTTCTTTTCTGGATACGGGTACTCGCAGGGGATTGAATTTCTCGCGCAGCGGAAGAGCGGTAACCTGAACGGTTGGATTTGCTATACAATCGGGCAGGCAAGGAATCATTTCACAGAATATTCCGATACATATTATCCGGCCGACCAGGATGTGACTCATGAAATCAAAGTTGTTACCATGTATAAATGGAAGAGATTTGATTTTTCCGCGAACTTCATCTATGCAACCGGGAGGCCATATACGGCTCCTTCAGGTGCCTACAGCATAAAGCTCCTGGACGGATCCTCAAGAGACTTCTTCACGGTAACATCCAAAAACTCGCTTCGCCTTCCCGACTATAACAGGCTAGATGTCTCGGCAACTTATAAGCTTCTGGCAGGGTGGCGTGGTGAGAAGAGAAGGAGGGAGATCGGTTACATAGGCATTTCAATCTTCAACCTGTACAATCACAAGAACGTGTGGTACAAGCAATATGCTATACAGGACGGTTCAATTATCGAGACTAACATCAACTATCTCGGCATTACCCCTAACATCACACTTTCATTAAAACTACGGTAAAATGAAAAGACTTTCGGTAATTATAATTCTGCTGCCACTGTTACTGGCTTCCTGTGTCAAGCACAGCCAGCCATTCACCGATACCCCTATCATTGAATCCTATCTCTCTCCCGGCTCACACCCCGTGGTGAAGATTTACAGGCAGATTCCCTTTGAACCGGACGTGACCTATTCATCCGACGATGTCAACAATCTGGCAGTTAGTCTCAGGTACGGAGATAAGAATTTAACCCTGCTTCCCATCGGTGACAGTTTGTATTCCGATACCAGCAACGTAATCGAGGATGCAACAAAGTACACTCTTTCTTTCAGGTTCAACTCAAAGGACGTCACAGCCTACACGACCGTGCCATCGAAGCCTGAGGAGTTTACAGAATCTGTTAATGTTATTGCCGTTCAAAAGCTTGACAGCACTTCATTTCCATCCCAGGGATCAGAGCCTGACCCGGTTGTCCTTAGCTGGAAGAATACCGACACTACTTACTATATAGTTGTTGTGGAGAACATCGAAACGGTGCTCAACCCTGTGAGGGACTTTGGAACCGGTACGGCACCACCCAACATGTTTCGTGAAAGACCCACCACCGCCTCAGGTCTCGAACTTCGGGCGCAGGAGTTCAGATACTTCGGCAAACACAGGATAATACTCTTTCATGTTCAGCCCGATTATGCTTCACTTTATGAAAATAACGGTGTTACCAGTTCGCAGAACCTTACAAACCCATCTACCAGTATAACTAATGGCTATGGAATTTTCACGGGTCTTAATGCGGATACACTTTATTTACAGGTGAATCAGAACATACTGAAGTAGCCTTAAGGGGGAAGATTACATAAATCGCTTTTCCCAGGCCGATGCCTGCCTTTCTCAGAGAGGGTATGTTCTGTTTCGGAATAATACGAACTATTTTAAAAACTATCTTATTTTTGTCTGATAAATTCCGAAGGAATGATCAGGAATATTTTGCTGATTGGGACAGGGGGCTTTATCGGCAGCGTCGCCAGGTACTTCGTCTCACGTTTAAACCTCACCATGAGCCTCTTCTCTATCCCGGCAGGGACATTGCTTGTTAACATCACGGGCAGCTTTATCATCGGTTTCCTGGCAGGCCTCTCCGACAGAAGTACGGTTCTTTCAACAGAAGCACGGCTTTTCCTTATGGTAGGTATCTGCGGAGGGTTCACAACATTTTCAAGCTTCACCCTTGAAAACCTTACACTTATACACAATGGTCAGCTTTTACAGGTTGTTATTTACAGCTCGCTCTCTTTCCTGCTCGGCATGCTGGCCGTATTTGCAGGTTATGTACTCAGTAACGTAATTTAATAATCCCGGAGCCATGTCGTACAGTATTCTTAAAATCTATTCCAGCACCACCGACAAGATAGGTGGAAAACTTTTGTACGAACATATCGTTTACCTGGCGAAAAGCAAAGGGATCTCGGGGGTTACAGTTTATCGCGGGATAATGGGATTCGGAATGAGCAGCGCGAGCATAAGCTCTACAAAGTTCTGGGAACTGACAGAAAAACTGCCTGTGATGATTGAGATTATCGACGATACCGGTAAACTTGAGGATTTTTACCGGGTAATCGAGCCTGAACTGAAAGAGATGCCTAAGGGATGCCTGGTATCATTGGAACCTGTTGAGATAAAACTTCAGAAACCGGGAAGGGAAAAAAATAACTGAAATGACAAAGTCGAAGATGCACAGATTGCTGGTATTTATGCTCCTTCTGGGAGGGTTAATAAATATTTCCCGGGCACAGACATTGAAAGACCTGGAAAAGACGAGAATCCACCTGCCAAACGGGTGGGCGATAACTGCCCCGGGTAAAAGCCTTGCCCTCGGGGACCTGCCTCTGAATATTGCAGTTTCTCCTTCAAAAAGGCTATTCGCAGTCACCAATAACGGGGTCGGAATTCAGACTGTTCTGCTGTTCGATGCGAGGGGGTGGAAGCTTCTCGATTCGGCAATTATGGCCAAAGCCTGGCTAGGTCTTGCCTTCTCCGACGATGAAAAATTCCTTTATGCCTCCGGTGGAAACGACAACATTGTTGTAAAGTTTGCAATCGCCGGAAACAGGCTTGTCCCTGCCGATACCGTTGTTATTGGAAAACCCTGGCCGGAAAGGATATGCCTGGCCGGTATTGCGGTTGATGATAAGAAGGACCGCCTGTACATCGTAACCAGGGAAAACAATACACTCTATGTTGCAGATACAAAAACACGCACGGTACTGAAAAGCCTGGAACTTGGAGGTGAAGGATATACCTGCCTGCTTTCGAACGATAAGTCTACGCTTTTCATCACCTGCTGGGGCTGTAACAAGGTCATACTATTTGATACCGGGAAGATGCAGGTTACCGGTTCGGTAGCTGTCGGTGACAATCCGAATGATATGTGCGTTACCAGGAACGGAAAATACCTTTTTGTCGCGAATGCAAATGATAACTCCGTTTCAGTTGTCGATCTCGCGAGAGGTATTGTGGCAGAAGTGCTCACCAGTTCAATCTACCCGGGCTCACCCCAGGGATCAACCACAAACAGTGTTGCCCTAAGCGAAGATGAGAAAACCCTGTATATTGCAAATGCGGATAATAACTGTCTTGCAGTTTTCGATGTCTCACTTCCCGGAAGATCAAAAAGCAAGGGATTTATACCCACCGGCTGGTACCCCACCTGCGTGAGGGTGATAGGGAATAAAATACTTGTTTCCAACGGGAAAGGTTTTTCCTCCATGGCAAATCCGTACGGACCATCACCCGTGGTTAACGAAGTCGCCTACCAGAACAGCGGGAAAAAGAATGTGAGAAAAGAGCAGTATATCGGATCGCTTTTTACCGGCACTCTGAGTGTAATTGACAAACCGGATGCAAGACAGCTGGCAGTTTTTTCGACAGCTGTCTATGCCAATACACCCTATACTCATGAAAGGAATTTTGTGTCGGCCGGTGAAACCGGAAACCCTGTTCCTTCGAAAGTCGGTGATCCGTCACCCATCAGGCATGTATTTTATATAATCAAGGAAAACAGGACATACGACCAGGTACTGGGAGATATGAAAGAAGGCAACGGTGATACCAGTCTTGTACTGTTCGGCCGGAAAATCACTCCCAACCATCATGCGGTGGCCAGCGAATTTGTCCTTCTTGACAATTTTTATGTCGATGGCGAGGTAAGCGCCGACGGGCATAACTGGAGCATGGGAGGGTATGCAACGGACTTCCTCGAAAAGACATGGCCAACGAGCTATGGTGGCAGGGGAGGCGACTATAACTCCGAGGGGACACGTGAAATTGCAAACAATAAGGACGGTTTCATCTGGGATTTCTGTAAAAGATACGGAATAACTTACAGGACATACGGTGAGTTTGCCGACGATTATAAACCAAATCTGCCTGTTCTGAGGGATCATTTTTGTCCTTATTATACAAGCTGGGACCAGAAGGTCCGGGATACAGTAAGGTTTAATCAGTGGAGGCATGAATTTGATTCCCTCGTTAAAGCCGGCGGACTTCCACAGCTGAATACCCTGAGGTTCATTAACGATCATACCGAGGGGATGACAAAAGACCGGCCGACGCCTTTTGTACACGTGGCTGACAACGACCTGGCAGTCGGTATGTTCGTCGATTATCTCAGCCATAGCAGCGTATGGAATGAAAGCGTGGTGTTTATTGTTGAGGACGATGCCCAGAACGGACCCGACCATGTGGATGCTCATCGCAGTGTCGCACTCGTGGCAGGAGGATTTGTAAAAAAGGGCTTCGTGGATCATACGATGTACTCGACAGCCTCCATGCTCAGGACTATAGAGCTTATCCTCGGGCTGCCCCCTATGAGCCAGTACGATGCTTCTGCCACACCGATGTTCAGATGTTTTGATAAGACCGCTGGTCACGAACCTTATAAATGCAGGCCCTGCAATGTTGACCTTAACCTCAGGAACAGCGCCGAAAACAAGTGGTCAGTCATCAGCGGAAAGCTTGACTTCAGCAGGGAGGACAGGGTACCGGATGACCTTTTTAACCGTATCATATGGGCCTCGGTTAAAGGAGAAGATTCCCAATGCCCGGCGCCGAGAAGAGCCGCATTCTTTAAAGAAGAAGCAACGGAAAAATAAACATAAAAAAATTCCTGTAAATGAAACTTCACAGATCGACATTCCTGGCTGTCATTCTATCCATCGGCCTGACAGCGACTCCTCAGGGCGGGAAAAACCTGGCTGATCGACTCGGTTATCCGCATGATGCCAAACTTCTGCTTATTCATGCAGATGATATGGGACTTTCACATTCGGTAAATACTGCGGTCATAAAGGCATTCGACTGCGGTGGCATCACCTCAGGAAGCATTATGGTTCCATGTCCATGGGCCAGGGAGATTGAAAAATATGTCAAAGATCATCCAACCCTTGATGTCGGGATTCACCTGACAATGACTGCCGAGTGGGAAAATTACAAATGGGGAGGAATTTCCCCTTCAGATCAGATTCCGAGCCTGCTCGACAGGGAGGGGGATTTCTATGCAACGGTTGAGGATCTTGGAAAGGTGGCAAAGGGTGAAGAAGCCAGGAAAGAACTTAAAGCCCAGATAGAGAAGGCGATTGCGGCCGGTGTCCATCCCACGCACCTCGACACTCATATGGGAAGTGTGCTGGCTAATCCGGCACTCGTCAAAGTCTATCTCGAACTTTCTGCCGAATACGGACTGCCTGTACTTTTCCCACGGGCATATGTGGCAATGCTTCCTCCGGATGTGGGCAAGACATTCGGAAACAGCGTTTTCCTTCTCGACAATCTTTTCATGATAGACCGCAGCATGATCAGGGGAAACTGGATAGACCCTTATAAAGCAGCAATAGAAAATCTCAAGCCCGGACTGAACCAGATTATTGTACACCTGGGAACAGATAACGACGAGATGAAAGCAATCTGCAGCGGGCATGACGATTATGGATCTGCCTGGCGTCAGAAGGACCTCGATATGGTCACAAGCAAGGAGTTTTCCGATTTGCTGAAAAAGAATAAAGTCGTGCTGGTGACCTGGAAACAGATCAGGGACGTAATGAAGGATCCTGACCAGAAATAACCGGTTGCGGGGCTAAAAATCTGAGTTCGCATTGCCTTTTATCCTGAAGCTGTAGGTGACCATGAAAATCGGTTTGCCAAAGATCGACATCTGGTATCCGTTTACAGTGCCATCCTCAACCTTGAAGAAAACCGAATACGGGTTCTTCCTTCCAAGAAGATTGTACACTGTGAAGGTAAATGCGGAATGGTTCAGCTTTTTCAGCTTCAGGTTGCCATTGACCGTGGCAGCGACATCAAGCCTCATGTAATCGGGAATCCGGAAGGCATTCCTGTCGGAATAAAAGACCCTGGTAACATTAAGGAAATCAAAATAGGCAACCGGATATGTTATAGGTCTTCCCGTGCTGTACAGGAAGTTTGTGGTGAAATTGAGCCTTCTCGAAAGCTTTAAGTTGCCTACTATCTTGAGGTCGTTGGGCTTGTCAAAGTTAGCAGGAAAGTAATTTCCATTATTGACCTTTTCCTCAGGATATGTCCCGTCGACCCGGTAGAAAACCCGGGAATAGGTATAGCTGACCCATCCCGATAATTTCCCGTACTGCTTCCTGAGCATGAACTCTACCCCATAGGCTTTCCCGTTACTATTCAGGACATCTGTTTCGAGATGCTCATTCATGATAAGAACAGCTCCGCCTTTGTAATCCAGGACATCATTCATCTTCTTATAATAACCTTCCACAGACAGCTCAAGCGAATGAACATCAAAATTCCTGTAAAGACCCAGTGATACCTGTACACCCTTCTGGGGTCTTATATATTTATCGCTCAGCTTCCAGATGTCGGTTGGTGACATGGAGGTGGTATTGGAAATCATATTCAGATACTGGTAATTGCTGTTTATACCGGCCTTAACCGAGAGGGCAGGGGTGATGATGAACCTGGCTGAAAACCTGTATTCAAGGCCAGGGTAGGATTTTATTACGCTGCCGCTTCCAATGTGAAGTGTGTCGGTAATACTCTGGACCGACCTGGTTTCCCATGGATTATACAGGAACACGGTCTTTGGGCCGAAGTAGGTGAAATAATTGAATCTCAGCCCACCCGAGACCAGCAATCGCGATGTCATCTCCCACTCATCGCTCAGGTACAGGGAAGGTTCAATTGCGTGTTCCTTTTCCAGTGTCTTCGGAATTGTTGAGGAATACGTCCCGAATGGCGTCTGCGTACCGGGTGAAAGGGAATAATATGTGGCGTTAAAACCGAATTCTATCTTCTGGTTGTTTTTCGCAAACAATGTGAAATCTGCCTTCAGGATTTGTTGGTCAAGCTTGTATTTGAGCGAGTTGGCAGAGAGTGAATCATCCTTTGTAACTACCTGGTAATCGTAATTGCTTAATATTGCCGAGACCTGTGATGAAAACTTCTGGCTGAACGAGTGTTTCCATTTCAGGGTAGAGGCGAAATTACTGTAATGAAATTCATTCTGTTTATAATAGTCGAAATTATCATTGCTTATATACCCCGAGATTGCTATGGTATTACTGCTGTTCAGGTCGTAGGTGAAAAGCCCCTGCATGTCGTTGAAGCCAGCGCTGCTGTTCTTGAGCTTAATATCGTTCAGCATCTTGAGTATCCAGTCCGAAAATGTGGAGCGGGCGCTCAGAATTATGGATCCCTTTTTCCTGAACAGGGGAGCTTCGATCATAAGCTGTCCCATGAACGGGCTGAGTCCGCCGCTTACATTGACTTTCTCACGCGTACCCTCCTTGAGAACTATATCCATTACCGAAGATACCCTTCCTCCATACCTTGCAGGGATCCCGCTTTTATACAGCATCACGTCCTGAATGATATCGGAGTTGAAAGCCGAAAAGAATCCGAAGAAATGAGATGGATTGATAATAGGGGCGCCATCGAGAAGTATCATATTCTGATCGGTGCTTCCGCCCCTGACATTGAAACCTTCCGAGGCTTCGCTTACCGTGGTGACACCCGGCAGCAGAAGCGAACTTTTCAGGAGGTCGGTCGCCCCAAGTCCCATGGGAATCTGCTTCAGCATCTTAAGGCTTATTTTTTCAATGCCTATTTTTTCATTCCTTACATTGTTGTCCCTGTTGGCTGATACGACAACTTCTTTGAGAGCATTTGTTTTGTCAGTCATTGACAGGTTGAGACTGCCTGATGAGTAGATTACCACGTTCCTTCTTGTTGTCCTGAGCCCGACCATCCTGTACTCCACCTGGCATTGCCCGGCCGGAAGCTCAATAGAATAGTAGCCGACATTGTTTGTTATGGCCCCGGCCTTGATTTTCTCAACATAGACAATTACACCGGGAAGGGCTTCTTTTGTATCCGCATTTGTAACAAACCCCGATAATATTGCATAACCGTTACTGTTCGCGGAGGAAGGGTTCCCTATCTTAAAAACTTTATATTCATCGTTAACCGCCAGGTCTTCCTGTTTGCCGGAAGGGAGACTGTATTTTGTAGTATCGGCTGCAGTAAGGCTCCTTTTAAGATATTCCCTGTACTCGCTGTTAAAATTGGTTTTGATTGCGAAGCCTTTCGAGAAGATGAGCTTGTTTTTATCGGTAATAATAAAATTAAGCCCGGAACTGGTAAGCGATTTGCTGAACAACCCGCTCAGGGAATCATTTCTTGAATCAACCTTAAGATAAAGACTGTCAACCCATTTGCTGGAGTAATATATTTTTACAGGTACTGTTTTTTCAACTGTATCTACCAGATCCCTGAACAGGATTTTTGAAAAGGTAAGTGAAATGCTTTTGTCCTGGGCTTCAATGCTCAGTGCAATGACAGACAGGAGTATAGTAACGAGGAGGAGTCTTTTTTTCATCTTCTATTTCATTCCTTTTTCTCCACTGTCAAAGTATCTCAGAATACCGGAAATCTGCTCCCTCGTCGCCTTTTTGACATTTATTTTTGAATGCCTGACCAGGGAGCTGATCTCCTTTTCTTTCTCTCCAAACATTTTTAAAAAGCCTGATCTCGATGCAATTTTCTGCCAGGTGCCATTTATGAAGACATAGTTCGTCGGGGAATACTTGTACTTATTTACACCCTCCTTGTTGTATATTTTAGATTGATGCCTGATCAGCAGCAGGGATTTTCCCTCGTAACCCACCTCGTAATACCCGTCTTTCAAAATTCCGGAATATTCAGCAGGAAAGGAATAACGCCTGAATACCATGCTGTCGTTATCAAAATAGAGATTAAAGCCCCTGATGTTGTCCTTGTTTAAAATAATCTGCGGATACATTCCATCAACCTTCCTGTTGTTATCGTAATAGACAATTTCATCAAGGTAGGTATCGTAGTGAAGGTTGATGTTTTTATATGCGACATCTCTGAAAAACAGTGTTGTCCTCCTGCTAACATTGGAAAAAAGGAGAGGATTGGTCCCGCTTCCGAAATAATATGGGATATACTCTTTCCCGTTTATCAGCTCGTCGGGAATAGTGATCGATTTATAATATAATGTATCAAGGTAACTTTGCTGGGACCTGATGAGGGGTGAAAAGTAATTCCTGTTTTCTTCTCCCGGCCGTGTTGTCCTGGAAATGCCGGAATATTGCCCGCAAACACTGCCTGATATCAACGCCAATAAAACGAATGCAGTGGTTCTGATCATATAGTCGCCGGGTTTATTAATAAACTAAATAACGGATTTTTTTCGACCCGTACTATTAAATATTCTTAATTTTCCTTAAATCTCTCCCCGGTTGGTGTGACAGTTCAATCCAATTATTAATTTTAAAATAAAGTTTGACAGACAATCAAATTAACATCCGGCAGGTTGAACAGATTGACCGGCAGCAAGCTGGCAATTTCATATTAACTGACGGGAGATGCTTAAGTATGCCGAACAGGTTCATTTGCAGCTGTACTTATCGGGGTGGAGCTATTTTTTAAGTATTTCAGGAACGGTGGTGAAACAAAATGGTATTTTAGGGGGAAATGGAAGTCGGGGAGTTGTCTTAATTATTCATAAGCTGATGTCGAAATCAATATCTGGTCCATTAATATTACTGGTAGTCGTTTTTTCAGCGGTTAAATGTGTCGATCCTTATACACCAAAGCTTTCAGGATACAGGAATGTTATGGTTGTAGACGGTCTCGTTACGAACGCAGATAATTCTTATAAGGTTAGTTTGACTGAATCGATTGAGGCTCAGGATTCAACTCCGAAGACTATCTCTGATGCTACCGTTTATATTACAGACGACAATGGTGTCAGAACTGATCTTTTACCTGCGGGTAACGGTATATATAAAACCGACAGCCTTACATTCAGGGGCGAGACCGGAAGGACATACCAGCTGCATATAACACGGTCCGACGGCAATGAATATGTTTCCGATAGCTGCAAAATGCTGCCGGTGCCTGAAATTGACACAGTCTATTTTTTCAAGGATTCCAGGTTATACAATAACCAGACTGTTCTTCGCCAGGGGATCTCAATATTTCTGGATTCAAAAGAGCCGCAGGAAGAGAATAACTACCTCCGGTGGACATTTGATGAGACATGGAAATTCCGGATTCCGTATCCCACAAGTTATGTTTTTCTTAACGATTCCACCATAAACTCGCTGCCTCCGTCAGAGATTAAGGAATTCTGCTGGAGAACGAACAAAAATACTGAAATACTTACAAGAGAAATCAATCCGGGATCGACCGGCCCGATCAAAGGGGTACCAATAACCTTCATTGCATCGGAGCTATCGGGCAGGCTGCTTATGCGCTATAGTATAATCATACATCAATATTCAGTTTCAAGGAATGAGTACAATTTCTGGAACAACCTTAAAATGGTGGAAGAGAACCTGGGCGACCTCTTCGGCAAGCAGCCTTTTGCTGTTGCAAGCAACATTAAGAACAAGAGGGACCCGTCGGAGATGGTTCTTGGATATTTCCAGGTATCTTCTGTTTCCGAAAAAAGAATATACCTCGATTTTCTTAAAGATATCGAACCTTTGAACCTCCCGGTTTACCTGTATCCTTGCCAGCTGATTACAGTATCGCCAATGGATTTTTACGATCCTACTTCAAGGCAAAAGCCGATGACTTTTGAACAGATGTACAATATGTTTATAAACAGTAAAAGGTATTCATTCGTTGAGCCTGTTTATGATCCAACAACTTACAAATTATCAAAATTGTCCTTTACAACTATTGAGTGCGCTGATTGCGAAAAGTCAGGCTCTTCAGTCACTCCGTATTTCTGGACAGATAAATAAACGGGGATATACTTATGAATTCAGCAAAACCTCTGTTGTTTTTAATTCTGTTGCAGGCCTTTGCCGGTGTGTCGGGGCAGGAAAGGGTATTTAACTCTGAAATGACCGGCAGAAAGAACTTCATGGAAGAGATATATCTTCAGACGGACCGTGATTTATATATTACCGGCGAACAGGTCTGGATGAAGATACTTAAGTTTGAGAAGCTGACATCATCCCCCGAAAATGAAAGTAAGGTGGTTTACCTTGAATTGCTTAATAATTCAGGGATAATCATCAGGCAGGTCAAGGTTGCATGCGATGGATTCTCAAGCTCCGCAATGATGCGGCTTCCTGATACACTTACTACAGGCAATTACCTGATCAGGGCTTATACCAGCTGGATGCGGAACTACGGTGAAGACTGCTTCTTTTACAGGTATGTATCCGTGATAAATCCCTTCAGGAATATTGAACGGCTTGTAAATGTTCCAAACCAAAGAGGTGCCGATTCTGTAAGATTTTTTCCCGAAGGGGGAAAACTGGTTGCCGGTTTAAACAACAGGGTAGAGGTAAGGACCCGGGCAACAGGCGGAGCGCCCCTGAGACTGACCGGAGAAATAATAAACAGCAGGGGAGAACTTGTTACCTCGCTTACGACCGACTCCTCCGGATTCGGGATTTTCACTGTTAATCCTGTAAAAGATGACAGGCTTTATTTCAGGTACAGGTCACCTGAAGGAGCTTTTTTAAAACAACAACTTCCTGATATACAGGCAGGTGGATTCATCATTTCGGTACAACCCACCCAGGGAAATTCCTCCTTTAAATTCAGGATAAAGAGATCGGGCGACGCTGCCATAACGATGAGACAGGGCAGGATTAGTATCTATTCAGGAAAAATTCCCGCCGTATCGCGGGAGATCAGTTTAATATACGACACCCTGGTTGTTTTCCCGGGCAAGGAGATCCCTGCCGGAACTTCGCTGGCATTGCTTTCAGACAATGAAGGAAACTTGCTCAGCGAGAGGTGGATATTCAAGAGCCCGGGTAATGGTCTTGTGATCAGGCTCAGTACTCCCGGGAATGAATACGCTGAAAGGCAGAAGGTTATAGTGGACATTGAGGCAAGGAACCCGAACGGTGGCCCTGCAGTTGCCGACATGTCGGTTAGTGTTGTAAAAAGAGTCCTGGCAGGAACCCGGATGAATCTCAATAACCGGGAAGTATATTCCGCCATACCTGGAGAGTGGCTCGCAGGCATGGATGAAAGCCATATTAATGACAGGCTTCTCGAATTAAAGAAGAACGGGATCAGTAAAACAGGTGTTCATAACACATCCGACTCTGTCCCTGAGTTTATGCCGGAGCTTGGTGGCCATCTTCTCAGCGGAACAGTGAGAAGCAAGCAGAGCCACGAACCTCTTAGAAACACCGACATTTCACTTTCATTTGTCGGTAGGGTTGCAAGATGCCAGTTTGCAAAGACTGACTCTTCAGGCAAGTTCAATTTTGTGGTGAATAATGCCGGGATGAATGAAATAGTGATACAGCCGATGAAATCTGTCACAGAAGGTTACTACGTTGAATTTGAGCAGCCTTTCTGCACCACCTTCAGCGGTCATGCTCCTCCTCATTTCAGCATTGACAGTACTGTTGCCGATGAAATAAACAAGGCTGTTATAAGCATGCAGGTAAGCAGCATCTATGCATCGTCCGGACCCGGGCCCGACAGGCGGGCCCAGCCTGGAAAGCTCAATGATTTTTTTGGTGTACCGGATAAGACCATCAGGCTGTCCGACTACATAGAGCTGACAACAATGAAAGAGGTAATTAAAGAACTTGTCCCCGATATCCTTGTCACGAAAAAAAATAAGGACTATGTTTTTAAGCTCATCAACCTAACTTATTCAGGAGGTAAAAGCAATCCCCTGGTGCTCGTCGATGGGATACCTTTCTATAACCTCGGTAAACTGCTTGATGTCAGCTCAAAAGAGATTGAACGGATCGACATCCTCAACTCCAGGTATTTTTTTACGGAATATATTTTTGACGGGATAGTGAATGTGGTAACGAAGAAAGGAAACCTGAGCGTGACTGACTATGATAATTCAGTTTTCAGGCAGGTTTTTGAGGGATGCCAGGTACCAACGGGTTTTTCTTCTCCTGACTATAGAAGATCAGATGCCGGTTCAAGCCGTATCCCGGACTTCAGGAATACCCTGTACTGGAAACCGGATATCATTACCGGGACGGATGGCAAAGCCAGTGTCTCGTTTTACACCTCCGACGAACCGGGCGATTATGTCATTACTGTTGAAGGAGTAATGGCTGACGGGAGTACCGGATCTTGTTCCATTCCTCTAACTATAAAATGATGGTTTGGGAAAATAATACCGGTAATTATATTACACCACAGGCAAAACAAAGAGCGGTTATGACCGCTCTCTCTCTGTTCATGTACCCGGAGCCGGGATCGAACCGGCACAGTATTGCTACCACTGGTGTTTGAGACCAGCGCGTCTACCAATTCCGCCATCCGGGCGTATAATTTACCATACTGGCAACTCATCCGACCCGGCCTTGGTGTGGGGTCAGGACTGCGAAAATATTAAAAACTTTTGATCAGATGGTTGATTTATTTAAAATCTTACGTATCTCATTTACCAGACTCGCTGTGTCGAAGCCGCATTCCCTGATAAGCTCATACTGCGTCCCGTGTTCAACAAAATAATCTGGTATTCCGAGTCTTCTTACATCAGCCTTGTAGCCGTTATCATTCATGAATTCGATCACGGCACTGCCAAAACCCCCTTTTAAGATCCCATCCTCGACAGTAATTACCTTGCTGAATTTCCTGAAGACATGATGAAGAGTATCGGTGTCGAGGGGTGCTGCAAACCTCATATCGTAGTGGGCCGCGGAAATTCCTTCACGCGACACGGTCCTTACTGCCTCCGCAGCAAAATTGCCGGGATGACCGAAGCTGAGCAAAGCCATATCTTCACCGTCGGAAATCATTCTGGCTTTGCCCACGGGTATCTCTTCGAACGGCAGGTTCCATTCGGTCCTCACACCGCACCCTCTCGGATAACGAATACTGATAGGTCCTGGCACTGAGCCGTTCTGTGCCGTGTACATAAGATTACGGAGCTCTATCTCATCCATCGGCGAGCTGACAATCATATTAGGTATGTTTCGCATAAAGGCGATATCGAAAAAACCATGATGCGTTGCGCCGTCTGAACCTACGATCCCACCCCTGTCGATGCAGAATACAACATGGAGGTTCTGCAGCGCCACGTCGTGAACCACCTGGTCGTATGCCCTTTGTAGAAACGTTGAATAGATATTGCAGAATGGTATCAGACCCTGGGAGGCAAGGCCTGCCGAGAAAGTCACTGCATGCTGCTCGGCAATTCCCACATCGAAGGTCCTCTGGGGAAATTCCTTCATCATTATTGACAGGGAACAGCCTGAAGGCATGGCAGGTGTAATCCCGCATATCTTATCATTCTTCCGGGCAAGTTCGAGAATAGTTCTTCCGAAAACCTCCTGGTATGGCAGTGGACCGCAGCCGGATGCCGATTCTATAATCTCTCCCGTATCCTTGTTGAACAGACCGGGTGCATGGTATTTAGTCTGGTTCTCTTCCGCCTGCCTGAACCCTTTACCTTTTACAGTAAGACAATGGAGAAGCTTCGGTCCGGGAATTTTCTTAAGGTCGCTAAGCACGTCAGTAAGGTGAAGAACATCATGCCCGTCGATGGGACCGAAATACCTGAAATTCATTCCTTCAAAAAGATTGCTCCTGTCGAGGATGGTGCTTTTCAGACCAGCCTCGAGCTGGGAAGCAAGTGACCTTGCATTCGGGCCCAGCTTACCGATTTTCCCCAGTATCCTCCAGACATCATCCTTGAACCTGTTATATGTCTTGCTGGTGGTGATGTCGAGCAGGTACTCCTTTAGTGCACCAACATTGGGATCGATTGCAATATTATTGTCGTTCAGGATCACAAGGATATTTGTTTTTTCCATGCCGGCATTATTTAACCCTTCAAATGCCTCTCCCGCCGTCATGGCACCGTCACCGATTACTGCAACAACCTGCCTGTCCTCGCCTTTTTGCCTGGCAGCCACCGCCATCCCGAGAGCAGCCGAAATGGATGTTGAGGAATGACCCGTACCGAATGCATCAAATTCACTTTCCGAAATGCGCGGGAACCCGCTTATTCCCTTGTATTTCCTGTTGGTATGAAAAATGTCACGCCTGCCAGTGAGTATTTTATGGCCGTATGCCTGGTGCCCTACATCCCAGATTATCTTGTCGTATGGAGTATTGAAGACATAGTGAAGGGCCACAGTCAGCTCAACCACTCCAAGACTAGCTCCGAAGTGACCAGGGTTGGTACTTACGATATCAATGATAAACTGCCTGAGTTCAGCACTCAGCTTAACGAGATCCGAAGGTTCAAGTTTTCTTATATCTTCCGGGTCCTTGATCCGGCTTAACAGGCTGTCTCCGCTATTCATCTGGTGATCACGATTTCAATCGCCATGCAAAGATAATAATTATTATTCCCTCGAGGTTTGCCATGGCTCACAGTGGATTTTCTTATTTTTGTCAGTACTGTATTTCTTAGAACACCGGAAAGGCAAAAATGATTCAGGGAAATATAATTTTTTAATGAGATGAAAAAACTTTGGGTAATCACTGTACTGACATCAGCCATAATCCTTACGTTGGGTTCCTGCGTTTCAGGTAGAAAATACAAGAGTCTTGAAGACAGCAGCAGGCAGACACTCACGGATAGAGATACGCTGAAGGCAAGGAATATATACCTTTCGATGACCAACACCGAGCTTCAGGCAAAGCTTGAGTCACTCAAAAAAGAATCGGACAGCCTGAGGCAGGGAACACAGAAAGTTTCGGCCGAGAGAGACAGGCTGAAGGAAGAGTATAACAAGCTCTTGGCGAAAGTGAATGATATGCAGAACGCGCAGGAGGACCTGATCAAGGGTAACGTGAGTGAAACACGCAAGCTTCTTTCCGAACTCCAGGTCGCCCAGGAAAACCTTCAGAAGAAGGAAGATCTTCTCAGGCAGCTTGAACAATCGCTCGATACGAAGAAAGCATCGCTCGATGAGATGTCTTTCGAGCTGGATAAAAGAAATGCCAAGATGGCTGAGCTGCAGAAAATTCTTGATGATCAGAAACAGGTAGTGCAGGATCTTAAAAACAAGGTGTCAAATGCACTGCTTGGTTTTGAGAACAAGGGACTTACCGTTACAATGAAAAACGGTAAAGTCTATGTTTCGCTGGAGGATAAGCTTCTTTTCAAAACAGCCAGCTGGGAGATAGATGCAAATGGGCGGGCAGCACTTAAAAAGCTGGCAGGGGTCCTCGAGAAAAACCCGGATATTCAGACCGTGATTGAGGGTCATACCGATAATGTTCCTTATAATCCTGCAGGGGGTCAGCTTAAGGATAACTGGGACCTGAGCACTAAAAGAGCCACCACCGTTGTGCGCACACTGCTAGAAGGGTCGAAGATTGATCCAAAGAGACTGACGGCTGCCGGTCACAGCCAATACCTGCCTGTCGATGACAGGAACAGTGTTGAAGCAAGGCAGAAGAACCGCAGGACAGAAATTATCCTGACACCCGATCTCACTGAACTGTACAAGATTATCGATAAGTACTGATTGCAGGACCGAGGCACTGAGTTGCAGGCAGGCGTTCCGGCAGCCATGGCTGAAAATCTATAAATTACTTCTCAGGGAAGCTGGTCCTCCTTGGAGAATAATTGCATCTTTACCTTCATGTTCTTCAGTGCCTGGAGAAGGTTGTCCTCAGGCTTCAGAAAATCCTGGTTACCCCAGAATGTGGGGTCATAGCTTGAGATTGTATTTGAAAAGATGGAGTAGATTGGTGCAATTTCACTTCTTTCGAAACGACTGACATTCCGGGTGGAAACATCCGTCACCGCCATTTCAAAGAAAACATCGAAGTAGCTGCCGAAGAGTTTCGACTTTTTCTTCGCGATAAATCTCAGGTCCCCGCGCACATGGTTAAGGACATACCTGTTGTCTGATCTCCTGTAGTTCACAAAGTACCTGATTGCAACCGGCCACATTGAATACCCCCTCGACTGGTAGCTTACAAATTCATCCTTCGTCTTTTGAATCATCGAGGGATTTATCTCAAATTCAGCCTGTACAATGGCAAAATTGCCCGTGTTGATATAAACCGTTCCCTTGAAAAGAGGAATATCAACCGAGGGTTTTTGCTCAAATTCAACTGCATAAGCCGACTCATCGTCAATTGTCACAATATCGGTCATGCGGTAATCGTACTGGCTGAAGTTCTCGGGCTGGATAAAATCAAATGGGTTCTTTGCACCGTCGAGCAAGAGGCAGGAGCTTAAACCTGCCTTAAGCCTGATAGTGAGGGTATCCCTGGATCCCGCATTTTCAAGTTTCCTGCTCTTAAGAATTTTGACCTGGTCGCCTGGAATCAGTCCCGTGTAGGAACTCTTGTAGATCTGAAGGATCGCTTCGGAGTAGATCTGAAGAAGGTTCTTCTTCAGAACAGCCTCGCGGTAGAAAGCCGACAGGTTGGCCGGGGCAGTACCATAATTCTTGGAGATGCCGTTATAGGCTTTCCTTACAATCTCCTGCGGCATCTGGTTCCTGATGACAATTTCGGGGATAGAGATAAATTCCCTTTTCATCCTGATATTAAAATTGTTCCCCAGTGCCTGCCTTACCGGGATGGTCCTGTTAATGTATCCCAGGTAGGATACCGTGAGCGAGTCGTTAAGACAGTCGTGTGTAATTTTCAGAACAAACTCTCCATTGCTGTTCGTGACAGTACCCTTTCCTGTACGGATAATTCCCAGCGTTGCAAAAGATAAAGGCTCCCCGGTTTCAAAATCGGTTATGGTTCCGGTGATATTCTTTGTGACCCATTCCGTGGGATGGCTCACGGCAGGTGGTTCGGGGTCGGCTTTGTAGATAATAATATACTTGTTTATTACAGAGTACCGGAGCGAGTCGTTTGTGAGAAGGCTGTCGAGAATTGAGCTCAGCCTGACAGATTTGAATGTTAATTCCCTTTTCCTTTCAATGTCTACAAGCTTGCTGTCGAAAGTAAAATAAAAGCCTGTTTGTTTTGTGATAAGACCCAGCGCGGTACCTGTCTTCACCTTCCCTTCATGGAATGTAAATGCTGAATCAAGAATGCTCACCTGGCCATAAGCCTGATGAGCAGTGAGGATTAAGATCAGAGGCATGATCGATAAAAGCCTCCTTAATCTATGGATATCGGAAGATAACATCTCCCAGCATCATTTATTTTTCCGAAAGATGGTAAATATTTCCCTCTTTATTGTATTTCAGCTGGAATGCCAGGCAGATATTATAAATAATCACATCCGTCGGTGTCTTATCGAAAGTACACGAAAGCTGCTTATCAAGTATTCCGGGATTATCAGCAACAATACTGATATTATAGACTCTCTTGAGATCTTTAATAACAGTGCTCATCTTTTCACCATTGAATATCAGGATGTCAGTCTTCCATGAGAGGTAGTTCTGGTTTTTATTTACTGTTTTTGTGATTTCTGAAGTACTCAATATTCCCACATAGCCAGGATCAAGAATCATTTTCTTCGAATCGGAATGATCCGAAAGAAGAACCTTACCGGAACTTACAAATACTTCAACTTCATCATTATCATTGTTTGTGATTACATTGAACGAGGTTCCTATATCAGCCACCATTGCTTTCCCTGCATCGATTGTAAACGGTCTGGAGGCGTCGTGAACGACATCGAAGAATGCTTCGCCGGTAAGGTTAACTTTCCTTGTGGCATTAAACCTTTTCGGGTTGTAAGAAAGCCGGGAGTTCCTGTTCATCCATGCTTTGCTTCCGTCGGGAAGGGAAACCTCCATGTTTCTCTGGTCGTTTGCCGCGATGAAGGTCTTATCGCCTGCAAGTATTCCTGATCTGTCGATTAGCAGTGCAGTAATTCCAAGGGCGGCAATAATGGCAACCGAGGCTGCTATACGAAGGAAAACACTTGCACTTCTTCTTTCATTGATCCTTACCGTTTTGCCTGTGAGTTCATTTTCTTTCAACCTGCCATGGAGCTTGTTCCATGCTTTGTCAACGTCAATTTCTCCTTTAATGTTTGTCATTCCAATCTCTTTCCACTTTTTTTCAGTCATTAAAATGTCCTCACTGCCGGTACTTGCATTCTCACTGCCTTGGGGTACCTGTTCACCCGAGAACCTGGCTGCAAGCTCTTCCCAGTCGCGATCTGAATATTTTTTTATCTCTTCCATCTTCCTTATTTTCTATTCGGCCAGGGCTTTCCTGAACTCTTTCAGGGCACGGCCCATATTTGCCTCCACTGTTTTAACTGAAACCGACAGCTTCTGAGCTATCTCGTTGTACTTTAGTCCCTCGAACCTGTTCATGCAGAAGATTTTCCCGCAGCGTTCCGGAAGTTTTTCCAGGATGGCGGCAATTTTTGCCTGGAGCTCGCTGTACTGGATCATCATAAGGGGATCTTCATTTCCAGACTCGGGCTCAAGGAGCATCTCCTTCGCGTGACGATTTACTACCTTCATGTGTTCTATATGATGAAGGCAGCTGTTGTGTACGGACCTGAACAGATAGCCATTTAAAGAACTTTCGATACTTAATTTTTCCTTGTTTTGCCAGAGCCTGAAGAAAAGATCCTGTACTATCTCTTCAGCCGTATCCCGGTCTTTTATCATGGTTCCGGCGTATTTTACCAGGGAAGCATAGGAGGATCGGAAAAGTGTCTCAAATTCCCTGATGTCACCTTGTCTGATCCTCCCTATTATTTCAGATTCCCTGATCATATCTGACCTTACGGTTTATTTCTGCCTGTCGCTGAACTTGACCTTTCTTGCAAGCCTGTGTATTGCAGATTCAATGCTCTGGTCGGGTTCGATCACATTGTAATCACCCCAGAACTGCGGATCGGCGAACGCGGAGACTTCTTCAAGAAAGATATCCGAAAACTTCATCTTGTCCTTGTTTGCAAATTTAATAACTTCCTGGTCAGTTCTGTCTGTTACCGCCATTTCCGACATTGTCGTGAAGTTGGTATGGAACAGTCTCTTCTTCCAGTTAACCTTGAATTTTACTTCTGCTCTCGAGTAGGTGAAATACCACTTGGTGTCCTGCATACGGTACTTTACGAGGTATGTTGCAACATCGGGGGTAACTTCAACTCCAAGGGGTTTTTTCTTGATAAAGAGAGAAGTAGCTTCCTCCTTGTTTGAAAGGTTGAACCCGAATTCGGCCTGGGCGAGGGCAAAGGTCTTTGTGTCGATAAAAAGCTTGCCCATGAATAACGGGATCTCGACACTTGGCTTCTGCAGGAACTCTACAACGTAGTTCGGCCTGCCGTCAATTTCCACAACACCGGTAAGTTTATAGTCGTAGTATTTCATCGACTCCTGGGTGAGGATCTGTTCGGGGTTCTTTACGATATCGAGCTGCAACGAGGTTACTGGCCCACCCTGTAGCTTAAAGAGAAGTGTATCGACCTTTTCCGTATCAACATTCTTTCTGCCCTTGTAGATCCTGGTCCCGTCGAAACGGAGAGCATTGCTGTAGGGAGCCTTGAAGATCTCTACGAGTGCTTCGCCGATACTTACATAGGTCCTGTTCTTCCTGATAGTTTCACGGTAAAACGCCGTCATGAGGTTTGGAACGGTAGCGTAGTTCTTGCCTATCTCGGCTACCATCTTCTGGACAATATCATCGGGCATTATGGGTTTGACGACTATTTCCTGGATAGGAATCGGGGCCGACTCCAGCTCTATCACATTCTTGTAGCCGTTGTCCCTCATATCCGACAGTGGCAGGGTCTTGTTCTTGTAACCCAGGAACACGAACTCAAGGTTCTTTGAGGCTGCAAGATCCGTGACCTTGATTAAAAATTCACCATCAATATTGGTAACGGTTGCGACGTTGGTTTCCTTTACAACTACAGATGCAAATACGAGCGGAGCTCTTGTATCCTTGTCGATAACCTTTCCCCTGATGGTAAGCACATCCTGCGGGTTGCCTTTCCTTCTTTCGGGGGAAGGAACCGCAATTGCAGCCTGAACTGCGAATAACATCAGCAGAACGGCTGCGGTTACTGAGATTTTATTAAATTTTTTCATGGCATTGAATATTAAAAGGTAAAAACTTAAAAACTATTTTCTTTTCAACTCTATGACCGGATGTATTGTTCAGTACCCTATATCAAAAACAAAAATTTTATAAATTGACAGTGCATTTCAGTCATGAGCAATCTGGCATTTAAAAAGTACTTCGGGGCGTTCCTCGGGGCAGTCGCCTATCCGGCGAGCCTTATTAGGAACCGGGCTGTATTATGGGGAATGCCGCCTTCCATAGCCGTTGAACTGACAAACTGCTGTAACCTTGCCTGCCCCGAATGCCTGTCGGGCTCGGGCGAAATGACTAGAAAAAAAGGTTATATCGACCTCCTGCTTTTCAGAAAGATATTCGAAGGGGACCCGGGTTTTCTTGAAGCATTGCTCTATTTCCAGGGAGAGCCGATGTTGCATCCGGGTTTTTTCCAGCTCATTTCCGTCCCGGTATCCGCCAGGATGACGATATCGACAAACGGACACTTTATTGATCGTGCAAATGCCGAAAAACTGTCTCTTTCAAACCTGGGTAAGGTAATCGTGTCTCTCGACGGGATGGATAACCAGACTTACACTAAATACAGGAGGAACGGGAACATCGGCAGGGTGATGGGTGGAATCAGGGAGCTGAGCCAGGCGATCGGAAGGAACAAATCGGCGCTTAAGGTTGAGATACAGTTCCTTGTGAACAGGCATAATGAATCACAGGTAGCTGACGCCAGGAGGTTCGCGAAGGAAATGAAATGCAGGTTCAGTCTTAAGTCTATGCAGGTTATACATCCCGGGATGGCAGAGTGCTGGATGCCTGAGGATGAAAAGTTCAGAAGATACAGGAAGTCGGATGGCCAGTTAGTAGTGAAAAGCTCACTCCCATCAAGGTGCTCGAGGCTGTGGTTCAGTCCGGTGGTGACATGGGACGGGATCGTTGTCCCATGCTGCTTCGACAAGGATGCTTCATACGCGATGGGCGACCTGAATAAAAATACCTTCAGGGAGATATGGTATGGCGAGAAGTTCATGAATTTCAGGGACGAGGTCCTGCGAAACAGGAGAAATATCGCGATATGCAGGAACTGTACAAGCGGGCTGAGGGGTGCGAAATACTGAAACTGGCTTAAGGTTCAGGTTGATAGAATTATATTCAGAATATCGTATCTTTCATAAACTTTAATCTTAATCTTATGAAAATCCTGAGGATCATAATTTATGGACTGGCAGTTTTGCTGGTAATCATTATTGCCGGGGGATTTATTTTCATTTCCGGTATCAGACATAGCGGCAGACCAAGGTACAGCGGAGAACTTGAACTCAAGGGACTTAATTCAGGGGTGACGGTTTACCGCGACGAAAGAGGCGTTCCGCATATATATGCAAAGGATGAACACGATCTCTACTTTGCCGTAGGCTATGTGATGGCCCAGGAGAGGCTCTGGCAGATGGACCTGATCCGCAGGGCCACAACAGGCAGGCTATCGGAGATATTCGGGAAAGACTTTGTAAATACAGATCTTTTCCTCCGCAGCCTCGATATGACAAATAAGTCGAAACTGGTAATACAGGAAGCTGATCCCACGGTACTGGTAGCAATGAAAGCCTATTGCGACGGGGTTAACAGCTACATTGCTATGGCCGGCAAAAAGCTTCCCCCGGAATTCAGGATTCTGTCGTACACACCAGAACCATGGAAGCTGGAGGATCAGGCCAACATAATCGGCTATATGGGCTGGGATCTAGCCAAGGAAAACCTTAACGCCGACATTGAGAATTACAGGCTAGTGAAAAAATTCGGTGTTGATAAGGCAAATGAGCTCATTCCCGACTGGAAGGCAGTTTCTGCTTATGTGTTCCCTGAATTCAAACTCGACAATGCCACGCTGAAAAAAGCCGAGGAGTTGTTTAAATCGTTCGATAAGCTTGAGTCGAAAGGTATTACAACATTCACCGGCAGCAATAACTGGGCAGTTGCCGGGAGGAAGACCTGGACGGGAAAACCGGTTATGTCGAACGACATGCATCTCGGCCTGTCTTCCCCGGGGATATGGATACAGATGCACGAGGTCGTGCCTGGCAAGCTGAATGTTACCGGAGTGGTTGTCCCGGGCCAGCCCTTTGTCGTTGCCGGTCATAACGAGAGGATAGCATGGGGAGAGACTAACCTGATGGTCGATGATATTGATCTTTACATGGAAAAGATCAACCCGGCAGATTCCAACCAGTATTTCTTCAACGGGAGCTGGAAAAACATGCTTGTCCGTGAAGAGATCATCAAAATTAAAGGAGGAACCGAGGTAAGGAAAAAGCTGCGATTCACACACCGGGGCCCGGTAATTTCGGGGTTCAGGAACGTTGATGATGCTGTGCTGACAATGAGATGGTCGGGATATGACAAAAGCGATGAGATAAAGGCGGTTTATCTTCTTAACAGGGCCTCCAACTGGCAGGATTTCAGAACGGCAATCAGCTCGTTCCGCTCTGTCAGCCAGAATTTTGTTTATGCTGATGTTGATGGCAATATTGGTCTGAATACAGGGGGAGCCATTCCGCTGAGGAAGGGCAACGGGACCATAATCAGGAATGGCGAGACATCTGAGTTCGATTGGAAGGGATACGTCCCGTTTGAACAGCTTCCATCGAGCTTTAATCCTGATACCGGCTACGTTTCTTCGGCAAACAACAGGACCGTAACGGTCGATTACCCGTACTTTATCAGCGCGGAATTTGTGATGCCGTTCAGGATCAACAGGATAAGGCAGATGCTGAATGAGAAGCAGAAGTTTGATATTGAAGATTTTAAACGGATGATAACCGATCAGCATTCCAACTATGCTGCAATGCTGACACCATTCATTCTGAAGCTGGAACCTCATGAGAATGATTTTAACCCACTTGAGAAAGCTGCATTTGAAACACTCAAAGGCTGGGATTATGATATGAACAAGGACCAGGTTGCCCCCTCGGTATTCGAGATCTTTCATTTTAAGCTCCAGGATAATCTTCTTGCTGACGAGCTGGGGGACCTGTATCGTGGATTGGATTTTACCTATCGCGATTACTATGTTTACAGGATTCTCACCAGCGGTCCGGACGAATGGGTAGATGACATAAGTACTCCCGGAAAGGAAACCCTCGATGATATCATGCTGAAGAGTTTTAAAGGTACTGTTTCCTACCTGTCGGGAAAATATGGGAGCGATATTTCGGGATGGAAATGGGGCGACCTGCATAAGATCAGGCTCGTGCATCCTCTCTCGTCAGTTAAAATTCTCGACAGGGCCTTCTCGCTTAACTCGCGGTTGTACAGGATCGGCGGTTCAGATCATACTGTTGCCCCGTATTCTTACGACAGCACAATGATTGCCAACCATGGGGCCTCAGAAAGGCATATCTTCAACACTGCAGACTGGGACGAATCCCTTACAGTCATACCTACCGGTAACTCGGGCGTCCCGGGGACGGAGTTTTACCTTTCGCAGCTTGAGACCTACCTCGACGGCAAGTTTTACAAGGATCATTTTTCTGAACAGGCTGTGAAATCAAACGTCAGGTATACTCTCCGCCTTATCCCCGGTAAATAAAGAGAGTACCCTCTGAAATATCGGTAAGCTCTCCGCGTGTAAATGATAATGTCAAAAAAGAAACAGGCCGGTATTAGCCGGCCTGTTTCAATTTTTTACTGTAAATACTTATACAGTCATTATATCTTTCTCCTTCTGGGTCACAACCTTATCTACCTTGATTGAGAAATCGTTGGTCATCTCCTGTATCTTCTCGATACCGTTTTTTTCAAGGTCCTCGGGCATTCCTTCCTTAAGGAGGTTCTTCAGTTCGTCATTAGCCCATTTACGTGAGTTACGGATGCTGATCTTGGCAGTTTCACCCTCGTTTCTGACCTGTTTTACCAGCTGGTGCCTTCTCTCTTCCGTGAGAGGGGGCACATTGATACGGATAATTTCACCGTTATTAACAGGTGTGAGTCCGATATTGGCCGCGAGGATAGCTTTTTCAATCGTGCCCAGCATGGTTTTTTCCCATGGCTGGATCAGTATGGATTTGGCATCGGGAGTGTTAATGTTTGATACCTGGTTAAGCGGGGAGTTAACCCCGTAATAATCGACAGTGATGCCGTCGAGGAGGGCAGGTGTGGCCCTGCCGGCCCTGAGATGTGCAAGCTCATGCTCGAGATGCTCGATTGCCTTCTCCATCCTGTCTTTAGTCTCTTCGATTACCAGTTCAAGTTCTTCGTTCATTTCTTTGGAATTGAAAGTGTTTAACTGTCAAAAGGCAAACAAATTTAAAAAAATAGCAGGAAAATCAAAGCCTGTAATCAATTTACAAGAGTTCCGCATTTTTCACCCTTAACAACCTTCAGGAGATTTCCCCTCGAATTCATGTCAAAAACAATAATCGGCATGTTATTGTCGCGGCACATCGTGAAGGCAGTGGAGTCCATCACCTGCAGTCGTTTTTCGATAACTTCCGCGAATGATATCTTCTCAAACCTGGTTGCGTTCGGATCCTTCTCCGGGTCAGCGGTATAAACGCCATCAACTCTTGTTCCCTTGAGCAGGACATTTGCCGAGATCTCGACGGCCCTCAACGCGGAGGCGGTATCTGTTGTAAAGAAGGGGTTACCGGTCCCGCCGGCAATGATACAAACACACTTATTCCTGAGCAGCTCAGCGACCCTGTCCCTGTTATACAATTCCCCGACAGGCTCCATCCTGATTGAGGTAAAGACTTTCGCGTCACATCCGAGGTTCCTTATCTCGCTTTCAAGTGCAAGGCTGTTTATGACTGTAGCGAGCATGCCCATCTGGTCGCCCTTGACCCTGTCGAATCCCGACTGCGTGCCGCTTAATCCCCTGAAGATGTTCCCGCCGCCTATTACAACGGCTACTTCACAGCCGAGCCTGGCAACCTCGATTATCTGTTCGGAATACCCTGTAAGCACATTTTTGGATATGCCATGAGAGCTGTTTCCCATCAGCGCTTCACCGCTCAGCTTCAGAAGAATCCTTGTATATTTCATTTCTTACATCTTTTAAGAAAATTCCTGGCCGGGTTTTCCGGCCAGGAATGGATTTTGAACAGAACTGTCTGTTTTATTGCTGTTTTTCAGCTTTTCTCAATTTCCTTCCAGACAAGGGCGCTGGCACCAAGAATGGCTGCCGAGCTTTCCTTGAGTTTTGAAGGGAGGATCTTGACTTTATTGCGGAAGACAGGCATCAGGTGACGTTCCATGCTTTCCTTGGTCGGCTTGAAGATATAGTCGCCTGCGGCAGCAGCTCCTCCGAAGAGGAATATTGCCTCGGGGCTGATATAATGAACTGTATCGGCCAGTGCACGTCCCAGTATCTCACCTGTTATCTGGAATACCTCAAGGGCAACGGCATCGCCTTTTTCAGCGGCATCGAACACCACTTTTGATGACATTTCGTTCATCGGGATGTCCGAAAGCGGACTGTTGGCAGGGTTGTATTTTGCGAGGAGCTCGTAAACCGTACGCTTAATCCCGGTGGCAGAGCAATAAGCCTCGAGGTGGCCATGCCCGCCGCAACCGCAAAGACGCCCTCCCGGAACCACCGTAACATGACCGCATTCACCTGCAAAGCCATCGGCGCCGTATACAAGGTCGCCGTTGACAATGAGCCCGCTTCCCAGGCCGGTACCAATTGTCATCATTGCAAAGTTCTTCATACCCTTTGCCCCGCCGTAAATCATCTCACCCAGGGCAGCGGCATTGGCATCGTTCGTGAGCTTTACATATTTGATATCGGGAAAATTCTTCTGCACCATCGAGGCAAATTGCACAACACCCACGAACGGAAGGTTTGGTGCATATTCAATAGTACCGCTGTAATAGTTTGCATTCGGGGCTCCGATCCCGATACCCATCACCTCAATCTGTGGATTGATCTGTTTTACAGTCTCGATGGCTTTTTTAATCTCGACTGTCAGGTCGGAGATATATTTTGTCAGGATGGCATCAGATACCGCCTGCGTCATATTGGGATTCTCCTTTTTCTGCGGAGTTGGCATCTGCGGTTTTCTTTCATAAAGTACAACGCCTTCGCTGTCGACCACACCAATAGCGGTGTTTGTCCCGCCAATATCTATTCCTATAGCTACTTTTTTCATTTTCGGATTTATTACAGACTCTTACTTCCTGATCTTGCTTCCCTTAAGCGCAAAGAATATAATGTAAAGGTATGATACAAGCGGGACGATAATTGCAATACGAACGGTGGCATGATCCGTAAACCAGCCCATAACCAGCGGGATAACCGAACCGCCTACGATAAGTGTATTGATGATGCCGGAGGCCATAGGCATTTCATTCTTGTCAAGATCCCTCACACTGAGTGCAAAGATGCTCGGGAACATTATTGAGTTGAAGAACCCGATCGAAAGAAGTGCCCAGATTCCGACGTTGGCGCTGAGTACAGTTGCAGAAAAGACAAGTATTGCAGCAACCGAACCGAAGATTCCGAGAGCAACGTTCGTGCTTCCCCTGGAGAAATATATTGCAACGAAGTTGAGAAGGGCGATACCCAGGAAGATAAGACCGTTAACCGGCTGTGAGTTGAAGATGTATGCACCGTCCTTTATCTGCGAACTTGTTACGATCCAGCCTACAAAAAAGGCGAGAATGATCACTGCACCTGAATAGAGGAATTTTTTGTTGTTTTCCATCGCGCTCAGGTTGATCGAGCCCAGGAAACGGCCTACCATTGCACCGCCCCAGTACATTGCAGCGAGCTTTGCAGCTTCACCGATCATCATGCCTGTCTGTTTAAGGTAGGGAACTATTGCAGTTGATATACCGACTTCTGCTCCTACGTAGAAGAAAATTGCTATTGCACCAAGAAGAACGTGAACATGTTTCCAAATGCTCTTTCTTTCTCCCGCTTCCTCCTCGCTCATGATAGCTGGAAGTTTCAGGAAAGCAATGATGACAGCAATAAGAATAACAAGTCCGCCGATGATCAGGAATGGAACCTGTACTGCTTTTGGCCCGAGTGCTATTGCAGCCGGGGTCAGTACCACCAGCCCGACAATGAAAGGAGCAACAGTTGTGGCAAGTCCGTTCAGGGCCTGTGCAAGGTTGAGCCTTGAAGATGCTGTTTTTTCTTCACCAAGTGCAGCCACGTAAGGGTTAGCGGCTGTCTGAAGGAACACAACACCCGTTGCCATTACGAATACTGCAAGCAGGAAGAATGTATATGAAGGAATGGCGACTGCCGGGTAAAACAGGAAACATCCGAGGGCAATTGAAAGAAGGCCGAGGATCAGCCCCATCTTATATCCTGTTTTCTTTATGATTTTACCGCACAGGAAGGAAAATACGAAGTATGCAAAGAAGAAGACACCATTGACAAGGTTAGCCATAAAGTTGCTGAGATGGAATGTCGCCTGGACCTGGTCCTTCAATGCAATGTTGAAATTGGTGATGAACCCGAAAATGAAGAAGATCATCAGCATAAGGGTCATCCCCAGTTTTAAACTGCTATTCGATTGTGGTTTCATTTAGTGGATTTTAGGTTATGAATTGGACATTTGATTTGTAGTTTACATGAACAAATATAAAATTAATTGAATAATATTAACATGCTGCGTTTTCCTTTTGATAAAACAAAGATTCCTGTTAATGTTATTCTGATCCCTTCCAGGCCTGCCCTGGAGGGAAAGCATCAAAGCGACCCAAATAAGTTCAGGGAGTGTTTTAACCGAAATTATCAGATACCATCAGCTAAGACTGCGGAAACAGGAAGAGGCAGAATTTTCAGGCCGATCAGGCAGGTCAGCGCAGGTGGGCAATTGGAATAAACCGGCACCTGGCAGGCAGAGGGGCCTGAAAGCCGGATGCCTGCAACTGATAAAAAAAAGGTGGCCATTTACAGCCACCTCATTCATTATACAAATACTATAATTACAGGTTCAGTGTGAAACGTTTGAATGCAGTTACCGTGAGGGTTTTATCGACCGACTGCAGGTACTGCCTGATCGTCATCTTGTTATCTTTCACGAAATCCTGGTTAAGAAGGGTGCTTTCCTTGAAGAATTTTCCAAGCTTGCCCTGGGCGATCTTTTCGAGCATGTCCTCAGGCTTCCCTTCGCGGCGAGCCTGCTCCTTACCGATTTCGATCTCCTGTGCAATAGTTTCAGCCCTGACATCATCCTTGTCGATGGCGACCGGGTTCATCGCAGCAATCTGCATTGCAACATCCTTGTAAACCTGGATATCGAGCCCGTTTTTGCTGAAACCTGCCAGAGTGGCAAGTTTGTTACCTGGATGAATATATGCCTGCACATGCTGAGCTTCAATTTTCTCATAATATGAAAGCTCAATCTTTTCACCAATCACGCCTATATACTCAACAATCTTGTCGGCAATTTTGGTACCGTCGATCTTGAGAGCCTTAAGGTCGTCAAGCGAAGCCGGTTTGTTTGCCAGTGCAATATTCAGGATATTGTTAGCCAGTGAAAGGAATTCAGCATTCTTGGCAACGAAGTCGGTCTCACTGTTGAGAACGATCATTGCACCGAATTTTCCGGTCGGATCAACTTTTGAAAGGACCGCACCTTCGCCTGCTTCCCTGTCGGCACGCTTGTTGGCGACTGCCTGTCCTTTTTTACGTATTATTTCGATTGCCTTGTCAAAGTTGCCATCAGCCTCTTCGAGAGCCTTCTTGCAGTCCATCATGCCTGCAAGGGTAATCCTTCTGAGTTTTGCAACATCTGCAGCACTTATTGTAGCCATTGTAAATATGTTTTCTTGTAAATAATTCTGGAAATTCTATTCTTCTTCAGCTTCACCGGTCTCCTCTTCAGGTTCTTCTGCCGAGGTCTCCTCTTCAGATTCATCGACAAGCTCTTCTTCCGGTTCAACATCCTCTTCCTCGTCGACGATTGCCTCTATGAGTGAAGGAGGAAGGTCTTTGGTCTCAAGCTCTTTCCTGATCACCTTCTTGTCCTTGGCAGCCGGTTCCTTGTCTTTTTCGAGTTTCCTCTCGTTAAGACCCTCTTCGATTGCCTTGCACAGGAGATCAATTATGAGTGATATGGATTTTGAAGCATCGTCGTTTGCCGGGATCGGGAAATCGATGTCGGAAGGATCGGAGTTGGTATCAACCATCGCAAAAACCGGGATACCAAGTCTCTTTGCTTCACGAACTGCAATGTGTTCCTTGCTTACATCCACGATAAAAAGTGCGGATGGGAGCCTGGTAAGGTCGGCAATACTGCCAAGGGTCTTCTCAAGTTTTGCCCTCTGGCGGGTCACCTGCAGCTTCTCACGCTTTGAAAGGTTCGAGAAGGTACCGTCGGCAGCCATCTTGTCGATTGATGACATCTTCTTGATTGCCTTACGGATTGTGGGGAAGTTCGTTAACATTCCGCCCGGCCACCTTTCAGTAACATAAGGCATGTTAACCTGCTTTACCCTCTCAGCAACAATTTCTTTTGCCTGTTTCTTTGTTGCAACAAAGAGTATTTTTTTGCCAGACCTGGCGATGTGCTTCATCGCTGATGCAGCTTCCTCAATCTTGGTTGCGGTCTTTTCGAGGTCAATAATATGAATGCCGTTACGCTCCATGAAGATATAAGGAGCCATGGCCGGATTCCATTTTCTTTTCAGATGCCCGAAATGAACACCTGCTTCCAGTAATTCATTGAAATTTGTACGTGACATTTTATTTTATTTAAGTTTACCTTCTTTAAATCAATTGCAAAGTAGCCACGTTTCCGTGAGTCAATGCAATTTAGATACTAAACCTCATCAATCCGGGCCAGTGATCCCTATCGTTTACTGAACTGGAACCTTCTGCGTGCCTTCGGCTGTCCCGGTTTCTTCCTTTCAACCTCGCGAGGATCGCGGGTGATGAAGCCGTTGGCTTTGAGTGTGGGTTTATATTCTGCATCAGCCTTGATAAGGGCCCTGGTTATACCGAGGCGCAAAGCTTCGGCCTGGCCTTTTGAACCGCCGCCGTCAAGGTTGGCTTCAATATCATATTTTTCAGCAATATTCAGAAGTACCAGAGGCTGTGTAACAACATACTGCAGTGTCTCAGCACCAAAATATTCCTTGTAATCGCGATCGTTTACAGTAATCTTGCCTTTGCCATCCCTTAGATATACCCTGGCAACTGCAGCCTTCCTTCTTCCAATAGCGTTGATTGATTCCATGTTTGCTATCTGATTTTATAATTCAATTTTCTTAGGTTTCTGGGCTTCATGCGGATGCTCGGTTCCGGCATATACGTGCAGGTTCTTGAAGATGGCGTTTCCAAGCCTGGTCTTTGGAAGCATGCCTTTAACGGCGTGCTCAAGAATTGCAATCGGCTTCTTCTTCAGCATCTCGTCGGCCCTGGTGAACCTCTGTCCGCCCGGGTAACCCGTATGCCTGATATACTGTTTTTCGGTCCACTTGTAACCTGTGAAGTCAACCTTCTCGGCATTGATAACAATAACATTGTCACCACAATCGACATGAGGTGTATATTCAGTCTTGTGCTTACCTCTCAGCAATGTTGCAACAGTGGTGGCAAGTCTGCCAACTATCTGCCCCTCAGCGTCAATAATAACCCACTCCTTGTTCACAGTTGACTTGTTGGCCGAAACTGTCTTGTAGCTTAAAGTGTTCACCTTACTATATTTTTTAATTGATACACTTGTATTTATAAACCAAACCCGATATTTTCGGGACTGCAAAAATACAAACTATTTTGTAAAAAAAAAGAAATATAGTTGGTTTTTATTAATTATACCTTTATATCAATCAGCCCCTGATGAACAGGTTCAAACCACAAAGAGAATTCCTGATAGCTTCCCTCACCGGTGTGGCATTCTCATTGGCCCTGTCAGTCTGGCTGCTGTCGGCGTTTACAATTTTGTCGATCATCGCCTGGCTTACAGGCATGGAATGGCGAAACAAAAAGCCTTCAAAAGAGGATCTCAGGTGCCTCGCGGCCTTTGCCATTATTTACATGGTGTACATTTCGTGGATGGCCGGTACCTCCGATATTCATTCCGGGCTGATCGGGCTGCGGCTGAAGCTCCCCATTGTCATATTCCCCCTGATCTTTG
>Ga0335071_10000661_pt1 | contig 37438 bp, 31 predicted proteins | sample Lox_Sample_15_FD_206724 | JGI IMG/M metagenome (GOLD analysis project Ga0335071, IMG submission 206724) | Soil microbial communities from Loxahatchee National Wildlife Refuge, Florida, United States - Lox_Sample_1.5 | ecosystem: Environmental > Terrestrial > Soil > Wetlands | place: USA... | reverse complement strand
GCGTTGACGAACAGGGCGTTGACGTCGATGCAGATCGTGTGCGGGATCCTCGCGCCTCATCAAATTTATACTTCGCTATCTGCAATCGTGTATCACATTGTGATTCGTCTGGGCCTCCGTGTGTCACTCATCACAGCGACTCAACGCCTCTCCGAAGAGACTCACGGTAGCGAATTATTTGAGTCTTCCATCGACCTGATCTCCCCGCGGAAACCCCGCGTGAATGCGCACTTGGCGCGAAGAGGCAATCCGAATGAGTGAAGAAAAAGCTGTGATTCCCACGGTGATTATGGACGGGAATGAGGCTGCGGCTTCAGTAGCCTATCGACTTTCCGAAGTGGTCGCCATCTACCCCATTACTCCCTCGTCGCCCATGGCCGAGTGGGCCGATCAGTGGCACGCGGAAGGCAAGAAGAACATCTGGGGCGGACTGCCCATCGTGGAAGAGCTGCAGAGCGAGGGCGGAGCTGCCGGTGCACTGCACGGCGCGTTGCAGGCTGGAGCGTTTGGCACAACGTTTACCGCATCGCAGGGCCTCCTGCTGATGATCCCCAACATGTACAAGATCGCCGGCGAGTTGACGCCCGCCACGATGCACGTTACGGCACGCACGCTTGCGACGCACGCGCTTTCGATCTTCGGCGACCACTCCGACGTGATGGCCTGCCGCTCGACGGGCTGGGCGATGCTGGCGTCGAATTCCGTGCAGGAAGTTGCGGACCTTGCGCTCGTCGCGCAGATCGCCACCCTTGAGTCGCAGATCCCGTTTATTCACTACTTCGACGGCTTTCGCACCTCGCACGAAGTCGGAAAAATCGTGCCCATCTGGGACGAAACGATTCGCGCCATCCTCGATGACAAGTACATCATCCAGTTCCGTCAGAACGCGCTCAGCCCCGACCGGCCGATCATCCGCGGTACGGCGCAGAATCCCGACGTTTTCTTCCAGGCGCGCGAAGCCTGTACGCCGTTCCATGCCGCGGTTCCGGGAGTCGTGCAGTCGGTGATGAACCGCTTCGCCGCGCTTACGGGCCGCCACTATCATCTTTTCGACTACGTTGGCGCCTCGGATGCCGAACGCGTCATCATCATCATGGGATCCGGCGCCGAAGCAGCCGAAGAAGCGGTTCTAGCTCTCAACAAACAAGGCGAAAAGCTGGGCCTGCTCAAGGTCCGCCTCTACCGGCCTTTCGACGCGAGTGCATTTCTCGCCGCACTGCCGGCCACTGTGAAGTCCATCGCCGTTCTGGATCGCTGCAAAGAGCCCGGCGCGGCCGGCGAGCCGCTCTACCAGGACATCGTGACTGTTCTCGCCGAGAACTCCGCCAAGCTGCCCTTCGCTGCGATGCCTACGGTGATCGGAGGCCGCTATGGCCTTTCGTCGAAGGAGTTCACGCCGGCGATGGTTAAGGGCATCTACGATGAACTCGCCAAGAATGCCCCGAAGAACCACTTCACCATCGGCATCGAAGACGATGTCAGCCACACCAGCCTGACCTACGATCCGGCCTTCTCGACGGAAGATCCGAAGACCCACCGCGCGCTCTTCTACGGTCTCGGTTCGGACGGCACGGTCGGCGCGAACAAGAACTCCATCAAGATCATCGGCACGGAGACACCGAACTATGCGCAGGGCTACTTCGTCTACGACTCCAAGAAGTCCGGGTCAATGACGACGTCGCATCTGCGCTTCGGGCCCAACCCGATCCATTCGACCTATCTGATCACGCGCGCGAGCTTCATCGCATGCCACAACTTCAGCTTCCTTGAGAAGATCGACGTGCTCGAGAATGCGATTCCCGGCGCGACCTTCCTGCTCAACTCGCCTTATCCGGCTGCAGAAGTCTGGGACAAGCTGCCCAAGACGATGCAGCAGGAGATGATCGCGAAGAAGATCGAGTTCTACGTCATCGACGGCTACAAGGTGGCCCGCGACGCCGGCATGGGCAACCGCATCAACACCATCATGCAGACCTGCTTCTTCGCCATCAGCGGCGTGTTGCCGCGCGAGGAAGCCATCAACGAGATCAAGAAGGCGATCAAGATGACCTACGGCAAGCGCGGCGAAGCCGTCGTGCAGAAAAACTTCGCGGCGGTAGATCATGCGCTTTCGCATCTGGAGAAGGTGACGATTCCCGCGGCTGCCGATTCCTCGTTCGACATCACAGGCGTGATCTCCGACAAGGCGCCGAAGTTCGTGCATGAGGTTCTCGGCAAGATCGCCGAAGGCAAGGGCGACCTGCTTCCTGTCAGCGCCATTCCTGCAGGCGGCGCATTCCCGACGGGCACAACGCAGTGGGAGAAGCGCAACATCGCGCAGTTCATCCCGGCGTGGGATAAGGATCTCTGCATTCAGTGCGGTAAATGCGTCATGGTGTGTCCGCATGCGGTTATCCGCTCCAAGGTCTACAGCGCCGAACTGGGCGACAAGTCTCCCGCCACCTTCAAGTGGGCCAAGCCGAAGTGGAAGGGCATGGAGCAGGATCGCTACACGCTCCAGGTCGCTCCGGAAGACTGCACAGGCTGCGGGGTCTGCGTCGAAGTGTGCCCGGTGAAGAGCAAGAGCGACGCCAGCCACAAGGCCATCAACATGGTGGCGCAGGCACCGTTGCGCGAGCCGGAGCGCGAGAACTGGGACTTCTTCCTCGCGCTGCCGGAAGTGGATCGCAACAAGCTCTCACACGGCCAGGTCAAAGATCTCCAGCTTCTACAGCCGCTCTTCGAGTTCTCCGGAGCCTGCTCGGGATGCGGAGAAACGCCTTACGTCAAGCTGCTGACCCAGCTCTTTGGCGACCGGCTCTACGTCGCGAACGCGACCGGCTGCTCCTCGATTTACGGCGGCAACCTGCCCACCACGCCGTACAGCCAGAATGCTGCAGGCCGCGGACCGACCTGGGCCAATTCGCTCTTTGAAGACAACGCCGAGTTCGGTTTCGGCATGAGAACCGCGCTCGACCAGCAGAAGGCCTTCGCCGAGATGCTGGTCACGCGGCTCACGCCGGCTCTCGGTCCGGAGTTCGCTGCCTCGCTCATCTCTGCTTCGCAAAAGACTGAAGCCGAGATCGAGGCCCAGCGCGTCCGGGTCGCCGAACTGAAGAAGAAGCTTGCCGCCATCGACTCCTCCGATGCCCGCAACCTGTTCGCCATCGCCGACACGCTGGTCCGCAAGAGTGTCTGGATCCTCGGTGGCGATGGCTGGGCCTTCGACATCGGGTTCGGCGGACTCGACCACGTTCTCGGCTCGGGGAAGAACGTCAACATCCTCGTTCTCGACACCGAAGTCTATTCCAACACCGGCGGCCAGGCCTCCAAGGCCACGCCGCGCGGCGCCGTTGCCAAGTTTGCTGCCAGCGGTAAGGGCAGCAGCCGTAAAGACCTCGCGATGGAGGCTGTCAGCTATGGCTACGTCTACGTCGCCCAGGTTGCCATGGGAGCCAACGACACCCATGTCATCAAGGCTTTCCAGGAAGCGGAAGCCCACGAGGGACCGTCGATCATCATTGCCTACTCGAGCTGCATCGCGCATGGCTACGACCTGGTTCACGGCCTCGAGCAACAGAAACTCGCTGTGCAGTCCGGGTACTGGCCGCTGATGCGCTATAACCCGGCATTGCGCAACGAAGGCAAAAACCCGTTCCTGCTCGATTCCAAGGCCCCGTCGATCCGGCTTAAGGAGTATGCCTATCGCGAAGCGCGCTACACCATGCTCGCGCGGAGCAACCCCTCGCTGGCGGCGGAGCTGCTGAAGGAAGCACAGGACGATGTCGAACGCCAGTGGCGCGTCTACTCGGCTCGGGCTGCCATGCCAGGCCGCGGCGACACACCGCATATCGCTCCGGAAGAAAAGCACGAGGAGCAGTTGGCAGGCGCGCCTGCCGGAGGCAAGAACAATGATTGATTTCTCCACCAGCTACCTGGGGCTGAAGCTCAACGGCCCCATCGTAGTCTCATCCACACCCCTGTCTGAGTCGCTCGATAACGTCCGGCGCATGGAAGACGCCGGAGCCTCGGCGATCGTGCTCACTTCGCTTTTTGAAGAGCAACTTGCCCTCGAGTCCCGCGCCCTCGACGAGGATCTGTCCCGCGGCACCGACTCCTTTGCGGAATCGCTCGACTTTTTGCCCGAACAGGATGACTACCGCATGACTCACGAGGTCTATCTGGAGCATCTGCGCCGGGCGAAAGCCGCGGTCAAGATCCCGATCCTCGCCAGCCTTAATGGAACCACCGTTGGTGGCTGGGCCCGTTTCGCACGGGAGATGGAACAGGCCGGAGCCGATGCGATTGAGCTCAATACGTATGCTCTGGCTACCGATCGCAGCCAGACCTCCAATGAACTGGAGCTGCAGCTGCTCGAACTTGTCGAGAAGGTCTGCCAGTCGGTCAAGATTCCGGTCTCGGTCAAGCTCTCGCAGTCCTTTACCAGCCTCCCGCACCTGGTCACCCGGCTTGAGGACGTTGGAGCGCGCGGCGTGGTGCTTTTCAATCGCTTTTATCAGCCCGATTTTGACATCGAAGCGCTCGAAGTGCGGCCTACGCTGCATTTCTCGACACCGTCGGAGCTTCTGCCGCGCCTGCATTGGGCGGCGATCCTCTTCGGTCACGTCAACATCGACATCGCTCTTACCGGCGGCGTGCACTCGGCGGAAGACGTGTTGAAGTGCGTGATGGCCGGCGCCAGCATGACGATGATGGCTTCGGCACTGCACATTCATGGTATCGAGCACATCGGTCGTGTCCTGGCCGACATGCAGTACTGGCTCGAGAAGCGCGAGTACGCGTCGCTGTGGGAGACGCGCGGCTGCCTCAGCCGTCGTTCGGTGCCGGACACCTCGCCCTTCGACCGGGGCAATTACATCAAGACACTCAGCTCCTATAGCCTGCGTCAGACTGTCGCAGCATTCTAATCCGGTCTGGTTGCATCCGCGGCGGCGCATGGAGCGCCGCCGCATTTTTTGTCGCTGTGCGCCGGGAGGGAAGGTTCAATTGGCTGTGGGCGGCTCGGCGTGATCCACCACCATCACATCGATCAGGTCCTTCGCGGAGACCAGCTTGAGACCGAGCTGTTCGTGGATCAGAGTGAGCAGGGACGGTCCATCGGGCTCCAGCATTGCCCGTGCAGCAGATTTCAGCGTGATGTCATACACGCCCGGAATCCCGGTGCGATCGAGCACAGGCAGATCAATTCCCCGTAGCTCGGTTAGTTGTAGTGCAAAATCGGCCATCGACACGTTCGCGAAAACAAAATCTCCATTCGTCACCCGCGGAAAGGTCTCCTTCGGGTAGCCAGTTTCTAAGGTATTCGTCTTGTCCTTGGGAAGCCGTGGTCCCTCTTTGGCAACTACCAGCTCGTACACGGAGACGCGTTTCTTCTCCCGGTGAAGTTGAACTCTGAATCGAGTTGTCAACAGATCCTGCAACGCCAGCCGGAGCGAGGCGGCATCGGCAGGCGAAGCAGTGCGGGCACGGATATCGTAGCGACGTCCCTCCAGCATGCTTGGACCTGCAAGCTGGTGGTGCTCGAGGCCATAGGCCCACTGGATCATCTCGCTCAGATCGATATTGCGCATCGTGAGGCCGTCAGCGGCAGATTCGATCTGCGCGCGCGATCCGCCTTCACCGCCAGCTTCAGACCCTGCCGCGGGACGCACCGACGCCACCTCGAACGCGGGCCCAGTAGCGATCGACGATTGCGGCAGTGACGGAGCCACAAGCAACAATCCCAAAACCACGCCGTATACCGGCCTTGTGCAAAATCCCGCGCCCCTCATGCCCGAATGTTACCGCGAATCTGCGAACCATCCCCCCGCTTCCAAACGGAGGCCAGCCGGGCGAAGCCCCCGCAACCCTGCCGATGTTCTTTGCATGACCTCAATTGCCCGGATTCTTGGTGTCACCGATCACAGTCCTTGCACGTGAATCGGCCTATCATGCCGGACACTCCTGAGTCGGGGTGCGTTGCCGTGCTGACGCGCCGGTTGTAGAATCCTTTCCTTCCGATTGTGAGGCGGTTATGAACCCCAAAAGACAGATCGCGATGGTCATGGCGGGGCTGGTCGTGGCGTGCTTGACCAGCTGCGATACGAACAGGAACGCTGAGGTTTACTACTTGATTGCTGCCAACGTCCAGTTGCCCTACTGGCAATCGGTGGCTAACGGGTTCAACAAGGCGGCGGCGGCGTACAAGGTCCAGGCCAAGGTCGCCGGGCCCGAGAAGTACGATCCAGTGGCGGAGCTCGACAGCCTCCAGCAGGCTGTCATGGCTCATCCTTCTGGAATCCTGATCTCCGTATCCGACGTTGCGACCCTCGAGAGGGGAATCGATGATGCCGTGCACCGCGGAATCCCGGTGATCACCGTCGACTCCGATGCAGCGGCCACACGCAGGCTCTACTTCATCGGGACCAACAACGTCGAGGCAGGGCGTCTCGGTGGTCAACGCCTCGTCGAAAAGCTCGGTACCAAGGGCAATGTGGCCTTCTTCACGATTCCGGGCCAACCGAACCTCGAAGACCGGCTCGCCGGATTCAAGCAGATCCTCGGCATGAATCCCGGGATCAGATCCCAAATCGTCGATATGAAGGGGAATGCAAGCGTAGCGTTCGATCAGGCTCAGCTGCTTCTGACCCGTACAGGGGCAGAGAAGATCGATGCCTTCGTCTGCCTCGAGGCCATTTCAGGCAAGCCAGTCGCCGACGCAGTGAAACGGGCGAAGGCCGCCGCTCCCATTGTTGTTGCCTGGGACACCGACCAGGGCACCCTCGATGCCATCCGGGGTGGGACCATTGACTCAACCATCGCGCAGAAACCATACACGATGGGCTACTTCGGCATGAAGCTCCTTTACGAGGTCTTCCACGCTCCGCCCCAGCAGCTGAACAAAGTCTTCAAGACGGACTTCTTCTCACCCTATCCCGTGTTTGTCGACACTGGCACCGTCTTGATCGACCGGAGTAACGTCGACCTCTATTTCTCGGCGGAGGCCGCCACCCAGTAGCCGATTTCAGGATTGCAGCGGGCCGCAAGACGTGGCCCGCGCACTCTGCTCCTATGGGACAGAGGAGGCAGGGAGGCTTTGACCTTCGGCTTTTGAGAGAAAGCTGCTCGAGCAAGCCCTACTCGGCGCCTCGTTGCCCGTTACTTTTTCAACAGCGCAGCGCTCGTGTTTGATCCGTGGATGTCTGCATGGCAAGCGGTGCACGGCTGGAGCTGTGTTCCCAGGTCATGTGCCTGGCTGACGGGTGCTCCCGTGGTCGAGGTGCGGGAAGGGTAGTGGCACAGCAGGCAGATCGTGTCGACCTTGGCTCGATTCAAGAGATTTGGATGGGACCCGCCGTGGGGCTCATGGCAGGCAACGCACCCTTCGGTCTTGACCACAGCGTGTTCGTGCGTGAAAGGTCCGGCGGTCTCCGTGTGACACTTCGTGCACACCCGATCGATCTGGGTTGCGGTCATTGGGTGCGGCTTGTTATCGGCGCCGTGCCGCTCGTGACAATCGGTGCAGGAGATCAAACCTTCCTCCACCTTATGCCGGAAGGGAAGCGAGAATGCGGCTCTCCCGTCTGCATGGCACTGAAAGCAAGGTTCGGGCGGAGTTGCCTGGACGGGATGTCCTTCCGCGGACTCCGCGACATCCAGAGCCGGTCCTTGTAGCTCTGGGTTGATTCGCCCCTGATGGCAGGTGCCACAGGTGACTGGCATACCGGAGTTGTCGATCTTGGCTAGGAATTTGCCGTTGATCGCGTCGGTCATCGTATACATCCGGCGCGCGACCGCCTTCATCGGCTTTGAGTCAGCGGCGAACTGCAATCCTGTTGGGCTACCGGAGAGAGTATGTTCCTCCTCGTGACACGCGCTGCACCGCACCCCGAGATCGCCGGCCCATCGCTCCATGAGATCGTGGACCTGTTGTCCTGTCATCTCCTTTGGCAGGACCTTCAGGTTGGTGGGCGCAGGATACGTATGTTGTTGCGCGTCGGAAGCAGGTCCTTCTTGGCCTGGCACCGACTGCGTCGCAGACCAAAGAGTCCCCACTGCGAAGGTTGCGAGAAGCAGAACACGTGGCATCGGCCCCATCACGCTCGATCTACCAGCTCTCCGCCGCCTTCTGCTGTTTTGACCACAGGAACTCGACGATCTGGTGGATGTCCTCATCGTTCAGCAGGGCCTTCCAGGCCGGCATATAGAGCGGTGGAGTCGGACCCTTGGCGTTATCCAAAGGCGGCATCCTCCCGTTGCGAATGACCGCGATGATTTCGTCTTTGGTGTAATCGTCGGAGAGATGGAGCAGCGACGGCACCTGGCCACCCTGGGCATTCGGATTGGGAACACCTCCCTGCAGTTCCGTACCATGACATCCCGCGCAGCCGAAGCGTGCAAAATCGCGCTTGCCAGCTTCGATTGCCGCGTCTTCAGGACTCAAGGGGACATTCTTGTGGGTGAGGATTGCTTGCGCATCTTCGGGAGTAGCTGTCGCCATAAACGCAACCAGCGCCTTGCGCGCATTCGTCTCCAGGTCATACTCCGGCATGGAGCTTCCTGGATACACCTGATCGGGATTCACCAACTGCTCGTCCAGCCAACCCGTCGAGTGGCGTTTCGTTACGCCGGCCAAATCTGGCCCGGTCTTCGAACCGACCCCGCCGATTGCGTGACAGACGATGCAATTCTTCTCGACGAATAGCTGTCGTCCATACTCCGGACTGGGAATGAGACGCAGGCTGGAGTAGTAGGTTCCCATCTCTTCGCTCGTCAGCGACAGCATGTAATAGGTCAAGGCGCGCGCTTGTTCCCGCGTGAAGTGGAAATTCGGCATGGCCGAACCTGCCGACACAGCATTGGGCGTGAGGAAGTGCTTCTCGAGCCATTCCGGCGAACGGCGATTCGCCCCCTCTTCTGTCAAATCGGGGCCGATGCTTCCGCCAACACCGTTGAGTTTGTGGCAGCCGCGGCAACCCTGGGTCTCAAACAGGTGCCGGCCTTCGGTGAGTTCTGGAACGCCAGGCACGTCGCCTTCTTTGTGGCAACGGCCGCAGGAAGCGCGAATGTATTCCTTCGCGAGCAGGGGCGTTTGCCAGAAGGCAACGTTTCCGTGAGCGGCGTTCTTCTCTGTCGCCAGCCCCTGGCCGCCGTGGCAGATCGTGCAGCCGAAGCGGGATGAGATGTGCGGACCAAGTCCCGCGTGATAACGGAATGGCTCGGGCGCATTCTTCATGGTCGGGTCGTCGACGCCAAGATGACAGGTCGTGCATCGATCCACACGTTGCAATCCGGTGAGCATCGCCTGGTGGATCTGCGGGGGAGCGGCCAGCACAGCGGCCTTGGCCACGGCGTTGGGCTCACCCTGCGCCTCCAACTGCGCGAAGTCGTGCTGATAGCGCTTCCACTCGGGTGTACTGGCTTTCCAGACGGCGACCAGCAGGATCACCAAGGCAAGGGTGCTCAAGGCGAAGAAGAGCTGTGGGAGTTTGCGTGCCATTATTCAACAGCTCCTGTGATGTGGACCCACGGTGGAACCAGAGCCCAGCCGGGCCCACGGAAGAATGTGCCGATCAGAATCAACACAAGATTGATCGCCACGAACGCGGTAAAGAGCCAGAGCGCCCATTTGCGATCGGAGGGCCGGCGGCTCGGGTTTCTATCGAAGTAGGGAATTGCGAGCAGGGCGATCACCATCAGCGTCGGGGCGACGACGCCGCCAAGCAATGCGGAATGGCTCACCAACTCCTGGAGCCCGAGAAAGTACCACGGCGCCTTGGCCGGATTCGGCGTATGTGCTGGATTCGCAATCTCCTCCAGTGGTGCGCGGAAGAGCAGGGACATCAGCATGACGCCGGTGACTGTGGCCATCAGGGCGATTGCTTCACGGAAGAACGCAAAGGGATAGGAGAAGACGGCTTCGTCTTCTTCCTCCGGTGTGATGGTCTCGAAGATGGGCTTGCCCGTCACGACTTCCATCAATCCGTAGGTCTTGTCCGTCGAGGCTGGGACTGCGGTGGCCTGCGCAACGAGAGGAGGTGCTCCGATCGTTACCAGCTCGTCCGGCTTGTTCGGTTTCAGCTTCCAGATTGGCCGCGACAGTCCGCCGTCTTTGCGCACGCGCCAAAAGTGAACAATCGTCAACAGAATCACGAGTGCCGGCAGCACAGCAACATGCAGCACATAGAAGCGCAGCAGCGCGGCCTCGCCGACGGTATGTCCGCCGAGCAGGATCTCGCGCACCTGGCCGCCGACGATGGGCGCATAGCTGCCGATATTGGTGCCGACCGTGATCGCCCAGAAAGCCAACTGGTCCCATGGCAGAAGATAGCCGGTGAAGGAGAGCCCCAGGGTCAACAGCAGAAGCAGGACGCCGACAACCCAATTGAACTGGCGCGGCCTCTTGTAGGAGCCGGTGTAGAACACGCGGCACATGTGCAGAAACACACAGATCACCATGCCGTGCGCCGCCCAGCGGTGCATGCCGCGCAGAAATGACCCCAGGAAAACGACGTACTCGAGGTCCTTCATGTCCTGGTAGGCATGCGGCGGAAAGGGCCGGTAATAAAACATCAGGGCAATGCCTGTTGTGACCAGAACAATGAAAAGGAAGAACGTAATGAAACCGAGGTAGAAGGTGTGCTTGAACTTCAGATTCTCGGTCTTCACCTTGGCTGGATGAATGTGCAGCCAGACGTTGAGAAAGACGAGCTCCGATTTTCCCTTGTCGGTCGACAGCGGGTCGCGGCGGACGATCGATTGCCAGATTTCCTTGATCAGATTCATCGCTACACCATCAACCGATAGCTGGAGGGCACGATTCTGTCCTTGTTCACAAGCAGTTGGCCGTCACGCGTCTGCGTCACTTCAAACCACTGCAAGGCCTTGGGAGCCGGCCCATGCATAACCGATCCGTCAGCCGCAAACACGCTGCCGTGGCATGGGCAGTGGAATCGTTGATCGCTCTGGAAGTGCGCCACAGTGCATCCCAGGTGCGTGCACACCGCGCTTGCCACGGCAAATCCCTTGTCGCGGTCGCGGAAGACGAAGATCTTCTCGTCCACTAGGAATGTGGGGGCTCCGAATGCGAAGTCTGCCGGATTGCCAATCTTGAACGACTGGGGTGGCTCATAGAACACGCTCGGCATCATGAAGCGAACCACGGCTCCAAAGCTCACGGCAACGCCGGAGCATAGTGTTGCAACACCCGCAGTTCCCCAGCTCAAAAAAGACCGACGATTCATCTTGCTGCTCTCCTAGGCAAAGACTTCGCGCTCGTGCCGCTCGAGCGCTTCCATGGTGATGGCACCGGTGGGGCATCTGTCCGCACATAGCCCGCAACGAATGCATTTTTCTTCGTTCTTGAGGATGGCGCCCGCCTGACGCGGTTGGAGCTCGGCGGCTCCGACGCCATAGCGCTTGCGTATCAGCGCGTCATAGCGGGTATCACCGGCGACCTGAGTCAAATCGACCAGCCGCAGGCAATTCTCCGGACAGACATCGACGCAGCCTGCGCATAGAATGCACTTCGATCCGTCGAAGATTGTGTTGACCTGGCAGTTGAGACAGCGCGTGCCTTCGGCGCGTCCCTGTTCCTCATCGAAGCCAAGTTCAACCTCCGCGATCCCGACACGGCGATTCGTGGAGAGCATCGGCATCTTCTGCCGGGGGATGGTCAGGAATCGGCTGGGCATCTTCCAGTTCGGCAAGATGCGGAAGCGGCTGCGCACGGTCTTCTCGGTTGTTCCGCTCAAATAGAGATGAACTGACCGTGCCGACCGATGGCCATTCGCAACAGCTTCCACGAGAATCCTCGGACCGAAGGCAACGTCTCCTCCCGCAAAAACACCCGGCGCCGTCGTGCTCAGGTCATCGCCGATCTTGAGAATGCCGCGCGGGGTGACTTGTACGCCATCCTCGGGATTGAGGTAGGAAAGGTCGGCTTGCTGGCCAATCGCCAGAATCACGCTGTCGCAGGGAATGATCTTTTCTTCGTCGCTGAATGCCGGGTTGAAGCGGCCGTTCTCGTCGAAGACAGTCAGACAACGGCGCACTTTGAGGCCGGTCACGATCCCCTTTTCACCGACAATCTCTTTCGGGCCCCAGCCGTTGTCGACATCGATGCCTTCGTGCTCCGCTTCCTCGACCTCGCCTTTCCATGCAGGCATCTGGGCGCGCGACTCGAGGCTGACCATGTGGACCGTCTCGGCGCCCGAGCGCAGTGCCAGTCGCGCAGCATCGAGCGCGGGCTGCAGACTCTTCTCCTCCTCCGATACGACTGGCGTTCCGAAGTCGGCTGCCTCATGGACAAGACGCACTGCAGCGCGCGCCACGTCGATGGCAACATTGCCGCCACCCACAACAACGACGCGCTTGCCCAGCTCGATTTCGAATCCGAGGTTGACGTTAATCAGGAAATCGATGCCGTTATATACGCCGGCCAGATGCGCGCCCGGAATGTTGAGGTCGCGTCCCTTGTTGAGGCCGGTTGCCAGCAGAACAGCATCAAAGTTCTTCCGCAGCCAGTCGAAAGAAATATCGCGTCCGATCGTCACGCGCGTGTGCAGCGTGACGCCGAGCGCCAGGATGTTGTCGACTTCCATCTTGATGATCTCGCGCGGAAGCCGAAACTGCGGAATGCCTAGATAGAGCATTCCGCCGGGTACGGGAGCGGACTCGAAGACCTCGACCGTGTAACCGAGGAGCGCCAGATCGTGCGCGCAGGTCAGTCCGCAGACGCCCGCGCCCACCACAGCCACGCGCTGATTGCGCTTTTGCGCGGGCGGCTGAGCTTTTCTCTCCGGATCGTGCCCCATGCCAAGGTTGTGACGGTCTGTCGCGAATCGTTTGAGCGCGCAGATGGCGATCGGCTCGTCAATCTTGCCGCGACGGCAATTGTCCTCGCAAGGGTGCGCGCAGATGCGGCCGAGGACGTAGGCAAAAGGGTTGGGAGCCCGCGCTAGAAGATAGGCCTCTTCGTCTTTCGAGATGCCGATGGCCTGGACGTAGCGTCCGCACTCCGTATGGATCGGACAGGCCGTCTGGCACGGGATGTTCCTGTCGAAATACTCGCGATCCGGGATCGTGACCGAGTAACTCATAGCTTCAACTCTCTTGCCTTCCGCGCTGAAGACTGCACTGTGCAGTTGGTTGTGGCGAAGGAACCCCGCCGCCACAACCGGCGAACTACTGCTGCTTCGCCTTGAGTTGTTCGATCTCTTCGTCGGAAAGAGCCTTATAGAATCCCGTGGGGCTCTTGTCCTTGCGGTTGTCCTGGTCGTAGGCCAGGAATTCGTAGATGGCCTTGCCCTGGCTATCGCTGATGCCCGAATTCGGTTTGTGCATCATGCGCTTCACATAGCGTTCCCATTCCGCCTTGGTCATGGTGGTGTTGATGGGCCGCGCGATGGTGTGGCACTTGGAACACTTGTCGGCAAACAGCTTGTAGTTCTTCTGTTGATCCGCCGGATACGACGAGACGTTGAGCTTGTCGGGCCCTTTGTCCTGCGGGAGAGTAACGTTGCTGCTCTGCGCCAGCGTGAGCAGGGGCGCGATCAGGAGCGAACAGGCTGCGATTCGAATTGCTGTATGCATTGCGCGAGTCTCCTTACCACATGAATCGAAAATCGACCTTAAAGAGCTTGTCGGTTGTGCCGAGCAGAGCCACCGGATCGGCATCGTGCTCCTGGTTGTAGGTGGCGCGCAGGACAATATTGCCGAGTTGCGACAGAGCGTGTTCCGCTCCGATGCCCCATGCGCGGGTGTGAACGTTGGGATTGGGATCAATCTTGGCAATGCCACGATCCAGCCGGGCCATCACGACGGTCCCGGTCTTGATGTAGTAATCGGCCTCCGCCCGGTAGTTATCGGCGGTGTAGTTCGACATCGGAGACGTCTGGTCCCAGCGCCAGTCGTCCTTGCTGTGGATGTAGCCGCCGAGCAGATCGAGCTTGTCGAAGAACAGATAGTTACCGAAACCTCCAACGCGGTAGAACGTCGGCCGATACGTGAATGCGTTGCCTAACGGGTCGGTCTGATCCTGATCTTTCGATCCGCGATACATCATCACCGTCACGCCGCCGTCGGGGCCGAACCAGTAATCGGCATCCGCCCACACATCTTTTGAGTTCTTGGTGGAAGCCTGCAGAATCTCACTGCCATCTGCATTCAGGCCGTTTGTCACCTTCGCGGAAACCGCAAAGATGTTCTTGAAGTAAGGCGACGCCCAGGTATAGCCCACATCCACGCCGACCGGGTGCTGATCGAGCGTGAAGTTGATGGGATCGGCATTGGTCAGTGTGTACGAGGGATCGGAGAAGAGGTTGTAGAACATCGCTGCACGCGTGCCTTCGCCCTCCTGCATATGGATCTCTCCGCCCTTGACGAAGTAGCTTGAGTTGGCGCGCCCGCCGGTCCATACGCCAAAGCCCTGTTCCAGACCGTTGCTGCCATCCTGGTAGAGCTCGTAATGGCCGAAGTAGGAAAAGCCGGTGTCGGGCACAGGGCCGGCCACAAAGAGCGCAGCTTCATCCAGGTTGAAGCTCGAATCGGTGGAACTCGAAGTCGGCGGCGTGGCTCCCGTCTCGGCCACGTTCTTGTCTTCGGTCACGCTGGCCTGCATGATCAGCGCAAAGGAGTTGATGAGGTTGTATTTGATGTCCTTGTCGAGCGCGACAATCCTTGGTGCCGGCTTGGTCCCATCCATCTCATCGGGAGGCATGCGGTAACCGAGACGTTTGAACATATAGCCGTTCTTATTCAAAGCCGGCGGGACGGTGTGGCACGTGTAGCACTTCACTCCGTATTTGCGAGCAAAGGCAGGGATCGCGCGGCTTGGGGTTGGCACACAAATCAGAAGGGCAAGAACCAACAGGAGAAACTCGATCTTCCTGGCCGGAATCTTCATGAACTGGCACTCCTGCCGCTGTTGATTTGCACCCTGTCTGCCAAACCCTCTCTCTAACGAATTCAGTGACTTGCCTCTCTCGTCCCATCCATGTTGGGGATTTCATTCCCCAGCTTCCGGCCCGTCCTGTGGAATCAGATCATCAGCATGCTGCTCCTTATCCCTCCTCAACAGCGCGTAGAACGTCTTTCGGTCTACGCCCGCTTCGCGCGCCGCGGCGCTCACATTTCCGTTGCAGCGCGTCAGTACGGCCTGCGCATACGAGCGCTCAAAGTCAGCCAGATATCGCTCGCGCGCATCTCTCCACGTCAAAGCGGAGAAATCCTGCGAGGGGGGCAAAGCAGGGAACTCGTCTTTTAGATCTTCCGGGCGGAGTTCACCTCCCCCATGAAGAGCTGCCAGCCTCTCCATGACGTTCTTCAACTGCCGCACATTCCCCGGCCATTGCTCGCGGAGGAGCGACTCGTAGAAGCGAGGGGAAGCGCTGAGCGCCTTGCCATAGCGCCGTGAAAACCGGTCAAGGAAGAACTTGGCCAAATGTGGAATGTCTTCCGGACGCTCGCGCAGCGGCGGCAGTTTCACCGTGATCACACTGAGCCTGTAGTAGAGCTCTTCACGAAAAGTGCCGGCTTTGATCTTTGCCATCAGATCCTGGTTGGTTGCGCAGACGATACGGCAATCGACGCGCACCTGCGTCAGGCCGCCGAGGCGGCGCAGGGCACGCTCTTCGACAAACCGGAACAGCCGGGTTTGCAGTTCAACTCCCAGGTCGCCGATCTCGTCGAGAAACAACGTTCCACCGTCGGCCGATTCGATCAGTCCCTTCTTGGTGCGCTCCGCGCCAGTGAATGCTCCTCTCTCGTACCCGAACAGCTCGCTTTCGATCAGTGACCCGGGCATCGCGCTGCATTCCACCGGGACGAACGGCCCATTCTTGCGCCGGCTTTGCTCGTGAATGAAATGAGCCGTGACCTCCTTTCCTGTGCCGCTCTCGCCAAGAATCATGACGGTGGCGTCGGTCTCGGCAGCTCTCCGGCAGCGTTCCATCTGGTCCAGCATGGCCAGGCTCCGGCTCTGCGCCCAGTCACTCTCACCCAAGGATTCGAGCCGCCCCTGCAGCCGTGCCACCTCGTGCTCCAGCGCAGAGTGCGCCAGCGCCCGCTGCACAACCAGCAGAAGATCGTCGCGCTTGAAGGGTTTTTGCAGATAGTCGAATGCGCCGTTGCGCATCGCCACCACTGCGCCTTCGACCGAGCCGAAGGCGGTGAGAAAGACAATGGGAAGCTTCGGATGGGCGCTGTGCAGTCGGGCAAAGAGTTCTTCTCCCGACATGCCCGGCATTCGCATATCCAGGAAGACAAGATCGGGTGGAGCGGCAAGCGCGTCACTCAATCCCTTCACAGGATCGGTGCACACGGCAACCAGCACTCCAGGCTGCCGCAGCATGCGCTGGATGTTCTCGCCCAGCGCGGGCTCATCGTCAATCACAAGGATGCGGCTCAATCCTGCGTACCTCCCGCGAACCAGTGGTAGGGCTGGCCCCGTGTAAACCGTGTCGGTGGAAGCTCCACCACAAAGCTGGCGCCTCCGGCGGCCCGCGGCTCATAGCGGATACGCCCGTCATACATATCCAGAAGGCTGGCTGCCAGAAACAGCCCGAGCCCTAGCCGTTCGCGCCCCTGGCTTTGCGAGATGAAAGGCTCGAACAGATGTCCGCGAATGCTCTCCGGTACACCTGGCCCGTTGTCCTCCACGCGAACAACCACGGCAGCGCCTGCGGTTCGATAGGGCTCCAGGCGCAAGCACACGGTTGGCTCGTCGCGGTCCTTGAGCGCCTGCAGCGCATTGCCCAGCAAGCCACGCGTCACTTCGGCGACCACATGTTCCGGAACGTCCACGCGCGGCGCGTCGGCGAGATCGGCAACCACGGAGATCCCCAGATCCCTGGCTTGGGGTTGGATTGCTCGGAGTGCCTCTTGCAAGGGATTCTGTGGCGCACAGGGTTCAAACACCTCCCGGCTGCGTTCCCGTCGTAGCGCCTGCAGCAACGTCGTCGCAATCTTGCCCATATAGCGCGCTTCCTTGAGCATTTGCTCGAGGTCGGCGCATAATGCGGCATCTTCCTTGCGTTCTTCGAGCAGAACCTCGATGCGGCCCACGACGATTGCCAGTGGATTGTTGAATTCATGCAGAAAGCCCGCGGTGAACTGCCCCAGCAGCGTGAGTTGATGGGAAAGTCTTGCCTGCCGATCGGCTGCCTGCAGCTCTTCGCGAAGCCGCGCGGTCCTGTACCTCACTGTCTCCAGCTCGGCCTTCAGGTTCTCTGCAGTTTCCACAGCCTGCTGCATGCGGGTCATAAGTTCGCTCTTGTCTCTCCGGTGGGCGACCAGTGCAGGCAACGGCGCGAGCAGACATGCTGTTCCCAGCGCCACCCAGACGCTGACCGAAGAAGAGAGAAGAAAAGCCGCACCGAGACAGAGCGGGAACACCCAAACTCCGCTAAGCCAAAGCCAGCTGCGTGTTTTCAGACTTCTCACTGTCTCGCTCGGGCGCGGCGGGTGAACCAGATCCTCACGACACAACAGACCAGAAAGTTGGATTCGTTGGTACAGCCGCGTAGGCGGAATCATGCCACTCGAAGAGGACAATCGATTGTGAGCAGGATCACGTGCCGAGGAGAAGAAGGGATGCGGCAGATGAACATTGCGTCATCTTGTACTGCGCCACGTGAGCACGTTGTGAGATCCAGCCTGGGCGATGCTCTGAGTCTGCCCGGTAAGGTGGTATCGGGGCAGGCAACCTGAGTATCTTGCACACCGGGAACAAGGCCGCCCGCAACGCTTATCATGCGGGTGACTTCTCTACGAGGCTACGAATGCATCGAAACCGATTTGCCGTCCTGATCTTCGCTCTAACCTCCGCTTTGACCCTCTCGCTCGGCGCACTCAGCTCCGCCCAAGCGCCCGCGCACTACGAGCCCACGCTTGCATCGCTCGACCAGCATCCGCTTCCGCAGTGGTATGCCGGCGCCAAGATCGGCATCTTCATTCATTGGGGACTTTATTCTGTCCCCGGCTGGGCGCCGATCACCCATCCTGGTCACGATTTCTCCTCGAACGACTACATCAAATACGACCCCTATGCCGAGTGGTACCTGAACACGATGCGCGTTCCCGGCTCGCCTACCGAGGCCTACAACCGCGAGCACTACGGCAACGCCGGCTACTACGACTTTGCGCCGGAGTTCAATCGAGAGTCGAAGAAGTGGAATCCCGACACGATGGCCGAGATCTTCAAAGCGGCCGGCGCGCGCTATGTCGTTCTCACCACGAAGCACCACGAAGGGTTCACGCTTTGGCCCAGCACCACGCCTAATCCCAACCCTTCGCTCAAACCCAGCCAGCTTCACGCCGAGCGGGATATCGTGGGCGAACTTACCCAGGCCGTTCGCGCGCAGGGCCTGAAGATGGGTCTCTACTACTCTGGCGGGTATGACTGGACCTTCAACAGCGGTCCCATTGTCGTCGATGCCGACTATGAGGCCGTGAAACCCGAGAGCGAAGCGTATGGAAGGTACGCCAACGCGCAGATTCATGAGTTGATCGCGCGCTACAAGCCCGCGGTGCTTTGGAACGACATTGACTGGCCCAAGACTGGCGATGCTCTCGGTGTGGAAGCCGACTACTACAACGCCGTACCGGACGGTGTGATCGATGATCGCTTTGGCATCAAGCACGCCGACTTCACCTCACCTGAATATGAGAAGCTCGACAAGATCAGCCCAAAGAAGTGGGAAGAATGCCGGGGGCTGGGCCGGTCCTTTGGATATAACCGCGCCGAAGGCGAAGCAGAGACCATTGCGCCCGCCGAACTCATCGCGCTGCTGGTCGATATTGTCAGCAAGAACGGCAACCTGCTTCTCGACGTGGGCCCCGAAGCCGATGGGACGATTCCACCGGTGCAGATGGAGCGGCTGAAGGCGCTCGGCGCATGGCTGAAGCAGAACGGCGAAGCCATTTACGACACAGTGCCGTGGACGCAGGCAGAAGGGAAGTCGGCGGAAGGCGACGACCTGCGCTTCACCCGCAAAGGCGACGATTTGTATGTGACAGTGCTGGGTAAACCGAAGGCGCAGTCCATCACCATTCCGGACCTGCCGGCGAAGCAGGGAATCGCGATCACCGAACTCGGCGAATCGGGGAATCTGACCGGTACCTCAGCGACAGGCACCCAGATCGCTCTGCGCGGCACACTGAAAGGGGATTACGCCTATTCATTTAGGCTGGCCGGCTATGCGCGATAGGTCGTAACGGATCGGTTGGGCAACGCGGCGGTTCGGGGTAAGAATGGCCAGATCCATTCGCGATCTGGCCATTCTCTTTCGCATCACGACTCCACTGGAACACGCTGACCGACTTTGCTTCTGCTTGCCATGGCCTCCACATCTTCGATGGCGGCGATTCGGCTCGTTGCGGACTGCGTGAGGTAGAGGACGAGGGCGGTGTAGGGTACCGCGCAGAGTAAGTCGAACACGTAGTGTTCACCGAGGCCGAGTGTAGCCATGATAGTCGTGACTAAGAACGAGACGCCAACGACTCTACCCCAGAGCCATGGTCGCAAGAACCACAGAACGAGCAAAGCAATCGAAATATGAACCGAAGGAACCCCGTTTGGTACAGCATCGAGCATGAGTAGATGAGGAGAGCTAACCGCTGGCAGTGAAGTTGGAAACTGTTGCCCGAAGGCATAGGCCGGTCCCGCGACGGGAAAAGCTACGTAGATGCCGAGCGCCAACACTGGATTCACGATGAACGCTTTGAAGACGTCTCCAGCCTCGGTCTCCCTGCGGAGGTATAGGTACGCAATAAAGGTGATCAGCATGAATGCCGGCACATTGTTGTATACAGCCGTGACGAACATCTTCGTCCACAAATGTTGGTCGAGGAAGCGTCCGATCATGAACCCCGGAGTATGGAAGACGCGCGCATCAAGGTCGTAGACATAGAGATCGTATTTGTAGGGGCACCACCGGCTCAGGAGGCGAATTGCATTGACGTTGACGCCTTCCGCAATAAAAGCAATGACGCTCACCAAGAACAGCTTTTCGGTTCGCCTCCGGTCTGCTGGAGCCGCAAACCAGCGAATCCCGGCGACGAACAGAAAGACCTCAATGGTAATGTCGCCAAAGTGGTTGATCGCGGCAATCAGGAAGGGAGTCATCGGGTCGAGTCTAGCGAGATATAGCCCGAAATTCGAGTCATCCGGAGCAACTCTTAAGTTATTAGAAAGGCCGTCGCGGGCTCGTGACCGAAGAATGCTTCGGAGAGTGACTCTTGGGGGAGTTACAGGATGGGAAACCTTAGATTGCCGTCGCCAGCAGCTGCAGCACTGCCTTTTCGAGACGTACGCAGGCCAGGGGCAGCGCTGCTTGTACCGCTTCGCTAAAGCCTTCGCGCAGCTCGAGCGATCCGGCGCCGACCGTCAGCAGCAGGGCACTTCGCGGCACGGCGTCATAGAGTTCCTTGGTCAACCTGAGCAATTCTGCTGCACCCAGATGATGCGTGCCGAGTCCCGGTCCGACAGCCTGTGCCACCTCAACTGGATCGACGCGCACTTCACCCGGCGCCGCATCCGTCGCGCAATCGACGAAGAGGACGGTCTCCGCTTGGGCGAGATCCTGGGCTAGTTCCGGTGTCCACTGGTGTTGCGTCAGGACGCGTACGCGGGGTTCGCCGGCAAACCGGCTCTGGGTCCACTCTGCAAGCCACGGCCCGACGCCGTCATCTTCGCGCAGCGTATTCCCACACGCGAGAATGAGACATCGGGCCTGAGGCATCTCTGAATCCAATCAAGCACTGGGTACCCCGGGCTCGATTCTGAGAACGGGGAAAATGAGGATCTAGGCCCCGGGGTCCCCACAGACAGGTCTTCGTCTGTGGGGTGGTCTACGGCCGCACTACGCGGTCCACAAGCTCGCCCTCGGCCGAAATCAGCTTGAGCTCCAGCGGCATCTGCCCAAAGGCATGCGTCGAGCAGCTCAGGCAGGGATCAAAGGTACGAACGACAGCCTCCACTCGATTGAGAATGCCCTCGCTGAATTTGCCGTCCTTGATGTAGTGCTTCGATGCCTGCAGGACGCCGTCATTCATTGCCCTGTTGTTCTGCCCGGTCGCGATCACAAGGTTGGCCCACTTGATCAGCCCGTTTTCGTCGACCTTGTAGTGGTGATGCAGCGTGCCGCGCGGCGCCTCAGCCTGTCCGGCGCCTTCAAGACGATTCACGCCTGCGGTCGCACGGACATGTTTGTCGAGAATCTGGGGATCGGCGAGTATCCGCTCGATCTTTTCAATCCCGTAGAGAATGTCGATCAACCGCGCATAGTGGTAGTAGAACGAACTCTGCACCGGCCCTTTGGAGATCTGTTTAAACAGCTTCAACTCCTCGTCGGCCAAGGGAGTGCCCATGCTCTTGGCAATGTTCAAGCGCGCCAGCGGCCCGACGCGATAGCAACCGCCAGGGTAGCCGAGCGGCTTGTAGTACGCGAACTTCGTGTAGCTGTAAGGCTCGACGGCTTCGCCAATTACTTCGGTGAACTGGTTCGCCGTAATGCCGTCGGCGACGATATCCCCCTTGGCATCGAGCAGGCGGAGAGCACCGTCGGTAAACTCGATCGACTCATCGTCATTGATCAGCCCCATGTAATTCGAGGCGAAGTTAGCGAAGACATCGATCTCCGGCTTGAACCCGTCGGCGATCTGCTTGTACCATGCGAGCGCCAGCTTGATGCCCGCATAGGCTTCCGGGATCATTGCCAGAATCTCATCCCGCTTTGCTGTGGCCAAAGGTTCGGTCACGCCGCCGGGAACCACCCATCCGGGATGCACGCGCTTGTTGCCTAGAAGCTCGATGATGTGCTGTCCAAATCGACGCAGCCCGACGCCGGCACGTCCCAGCTCCGGCTTGGCCTGCACGACGCCGAAGATGTGCCGTGTGGCGGGATCGGACTCCATTCCCAGCAGTAAATCCGGCGACGAGAGATAGAAAAAGCTGAGTGCGTGCGACTGTACCATTTGCGCCAGATTGAGCATCCGGCGCAGTTGTGCCCCCGTATGGGGAATGCGCACCGACATGATCGCTTCACACGCTTTGGCTGAAGCGATGAGATGCGACACAGGGCAGATGCCGCAGATGCGCGCCATAAGGCTCGGCATCTCATAAAACGGACGGCCTTCGGAGAATCTCTCGAATCCACGTACCTGTGTGACGTGGAAGTTTGCGCTCTCCACCTCGCCTGCAGCATTGAGGTGGATTGTGACCTTGCCGTGGCCTTCCAGGCGAGTTACGGGATCGATCGTGATGGTCTGGCTCATAACTCAGGCTCCAAAACGCGTGAGCTCGGGGATGTTGACGGGCTCACCTGTGACCAGCGCAGTCAGCGCCGTGTGGAACGTGTCGGCTGAAGGCGGGCAACCGGGCAGGAACACATCCACCTTCACGAATTCGTGGATCGGCCGGACCGTGCGCAGCAGCTTGGGCACCACCACGCATGGAATCTGCGCCTGGGCGGAGACATTCTCTTTGTAGGCACGATCCAGAATCGCTTCCGGCCCAATGGGATTCCGCATCGACGGCACGTTGCCGGCGACAGCACAATCGCCCATGGCGACAAGAAGCTTGGAGTGGGCCCTGATCTTCTTGATCTTCTTTTCGTCGTCCACAGAAGCTACAGCACCCTCAACGAGCGCAATGTCAACCTCGTTGGGAAACTCCTTTGCGTCGACGATCGGGCTATACACCACATCGACGTGCTCAGCCAACGCGATGAGCCGCTCATCCATATCGAGAAACGACATGTGGCAGCCCGAACAGCCGTCCAGCCAGACTGTTGCCAGTTTTTTCTTGCTCATTGCGCCTCCCGCATCATGTTCAGGTACGGCAGAAAGTCGGGGTACTTCGGATGATCGGAGCCGATCTTGCTCTTATCGAACAAAGCGCCGGTTGGACATACCTGCACGCACTTGCCGCATCGTGTGCAGCTCGAGGTTCCCCAATCCTGATGCAGATCCGTGATCACCATCGAGTTGATTCCGCGGCCCATGATGTCCCACACGTGCGCTCCCTCCACCTCCGCGCACACCCGCACGCAGCGCGTGCACAGGATGCAGCGATTGTGGTCGACGGTGAAGCGTTCATGCGAGGCATCCACGCCGAGTTCGGGGTTGCGGTACGGGAACCGGACGTGGGTGACTCCTTCCGACTGCGACAGCGACTGCAGTTCGCAGTGCCCGTTCGAGACGCACACCGAACAGATGTGGTTGCGCTCGGCAAGCAGAAGTTCCAGAATCGTGCGGCGATGCTTCTTGAGGCGGTCCGTATGCGTGCTGATCTCCATGCCCTCGTAGATTGAGGTCACGCAGGCGGGCAGCAGCTTATTGTTCCCCTTGATTTCGACCAGACACATGCGGCACGCACCGACATTGCTCAATCCCTCGAGGTGGCACAGCGTGGGGATATCGATGTCGTTCTCGCGTGCGACCTCCAGGATCGTCTGGCCGCGCGTGGCGCTGACCTCTTTGCCGTCGATCACTAGAGTTTTGACGTCTGCGGTTTCGCTCATGCCAGCACCTCCGCCGGAACCTGCATGTTGCAGACGCCGGCTGTGCATTTTTTATGCACGATGTGATCGATGTATTCGTTGCGGAAGTACTTCAACGTGCTCAGCACAGGATTGGGCGCTGTTTGCCCAAGCCCGCACAGGCTTGCTTCCTTGACGGTGCTGCACAGATCTTCCAGCAGCCGCAGGTCGTCCATCGTGCCCACACCGGTACAGATGCGCGTCAACAGCGTATACATCTGCGCCGTGCCGGCCCGGCAAGGAATGCACTTGCCGCACGATTCGGTCATGCAGAACTCGACGAAGAACCGCGCCACATTCACCATGCACGAGGTATCGTCCATGACGATCATGCCACCGGAGCCCATGATCGAACCGGCCGCCATCAATGCGTCATAGCTGACGCCGATCGGCAGCATCTCCGCCGGCAGGCATCCGCCCGACGGTCCGCCTGTCTGAACCGCCTTGAAGGTGTGTCCCGCGGGTACTCCGCCGCCGATGACGTCGATGATCTCCCAGAGCTTGATCCCCAGTGGCACTTCGATCAGACCAGTGTGGTTGATCCTTCCCGTGAGGGCGAAGACTTTGGTGCCCTTGCTGCGCTCCGAGCCCATGTTGAAGAACCACTTGCCGCCGTTGCGCACGATCGGAGCAATGTTGGCATAGGTCTCAACGTTGTTGATGAGCGTAGGTCTGCCCCACAGCCCGCTTACGGCGGGATAGGGCGGTCTCGGCTTCGGCGTGCCGCGGCGACCTTCGATCGACGCAATCAGAGCGGTCTCTTCGCCGCAGACAAAGGCCCCTGCGCCCAATCGGATCTCAACATCGAAGTTGAAGGTCGTTCCACACAGATTTGTTCCCAGCAAACCGCGGCGTCGTGCCTCGCGCAGGGCGGTCGTGAGCCGCGCGACGGCTACCGGATATTCGGCGCGCACGTAGATGAACCCCTTGCTCGCGCCCACCGCGTAGGCCGCAATCGCCATGCCTTCGATCACGCGATGCGGATCGCCTTCCATCACGCTGCGGTCCATGAATGCGCCGGGATCGCCTTCATCTCCGTTGCACACCACGTACTTGGTGTCGCCGCCGGCTTTCGCGACCGTGCTCCACTTCAGTCCGGTCGGGTACCCGCCTCCGCCGCGCCCGCGCAGCCCGCTCTCAGTGATCCTGTGAATCACGCCATTCGGCGTCATCTCCGTGAGCACGGTGAGCAGGGCCTTGTAGCCGTCGCGCGCAATGTAGTCGTCGATCTTCTCCGGGTCGATATGCCCGGCGTTTTCCAGAACCACGCGTACCTGTTTGTCGAAGTGCTCGTTCAAGTCGCACTGCAGCGCGGCAACCGGAGCCTCACCGAGACTGTTCACAATCGTTTCCGCGTTGGCATCTTTCACGTGGTGATAGAGCGTCTTCTCAGGATCGACCCGTACCAGCGGTCCCGAAGAGCAGGGGCCCATGCATCCGGTTTTGCGGACCAGGACCTTCTTCCCCGATGCCTCCGCGGCCTTCACCAGCGCACTGTGCAGCAGTCCCGCGCCCTGGCTGTTGCAGGCAAGGTCCATGCACACGTTCACTTCGAAATCGTATTTCTCGTTTTCCTGGTGGACGCTTTTGGCTATTTGTTCGAGTTCTTCGATTGTCATTCCACTGTCCACCTTTCCAGCTGGGCAAGCATCTGCTCGCGATTGACCTCTCCGGCGACCTCACCGTCGAACAGGACTACGGGAGCGCGGCTGCACGCACCGACGCAGCGTGCTGTCATCAGGCTGGTTTGCCCGTTCTTTGTCGTTTGCCCTACTTGGATTCCGAGATGCTTCTCCGCGTCCGCAATCAGCTTGTCGGTGCCCTTGATGTAGCAGGCCGTGCCGGCGCAGATGGTCATCGTATGTTTGCCCGGCGGCTTCAGGCTGAAGTAGTGATAGAACGTCACTACCCCGTAGGCCTGGCTCAGCGGCACACGCAACGACTCGGCGACAAACTTGATCGCATCATCGTCCAGAAATCCGAACGAGGACTGGACCGTATGCAGCGTTTCGATCAACGCAGAACGTGCGAATCCGTTCTTGCGCATGGTTCCGTTGACGATCTTCCATCGCTTGTCATCGCTTGGGAGCGGGGGTGGGGTAAACGCTGGCACAATTCCTCCATGACGCATCCGTGAAAGCCAGACTGTCTTTCGCAGTGCGTCAAGTCTAGTTCTAAAAGCAGGGGTTGGGAACCCGTCGTGACAATCATCACTAGGTGCGGTATCGGGTCCCATCTTGTGGCACCAAGTTAGCTACTCCCTATGGGTTGGAGCCGAGGGCAGTTCCTTTCCCGCCGGCGGCGGATGAGCCGTTTCGACTACCATATTGCGATCTCGTGCCCTTCAAAACGCCGTTTGCCGGCTGCGATAATCTCAACCGTAGATATTTGCCGCATTTTTCACACTCTCCATTGCGCGGCAGGGGCCCACCAGGGGGTTCAGGGAATGAAAGGCATCTTTGTTGTGGGCGCGGGCCCGGCAGGCATGTTCGCCGCACGCCAGATCGCCCTCGCGGGCTATGAAACCTTCATCTTTAACCGCGATATCCGGCCAGGCGGTCTTGCTCAGTACGGCATCTACCCCCTGAAGACCAAGATGAAGTCCGGCCTGCGCAAACAGTTCGATCAGACTCTTGCTCTGCCCAACGTGCACTATTTTGGCCATGTCCAAATCGGGTCTGCATACGACCTGTCCCTGGCTGAACTCGAATCGTTTCGTCCTGCCGCCATCGTCTTTGCCTCGGGCGCGCAAGGCGCCAAGCGGCTCGGCCTGACCGGCGAAGATGCCCTCGGCATCTATGCGTCCAAGGACTTTGTTTATAACTACAACCAGCTTGAATCTCATGTAGCACGTGACTTCTCGTCCTACCGCCACATCGCCGTGATCGGCGTTGGCAATGTGGCCATCGATGTCGCGCGCTGGCTCCTGCAGGACAAGCCTGCCCGCTACACCGAGAGCGTCGTCATCGTGGCGCGTCGCGGTCCCCTCGAAGTGAAGTTCGACAAGAAGGAGATCGAACACGTCGAACCCTTCATCGACCGCGCGGAACTGGTCGCGGAACTCAACCGGGTCAAAGACCGTTGTGCGAAAGCCGGGCAGGACGTCTCAGCCGACAAGGTCATCGCGCAGCATTTTCCACATCTCACCGAGACACCAACCGCGCCGACGCCGGCACGCCTTTCTTTCCGCTTTCTCTCCTCGCCGAAATCCTTCGTGGCCAACGCCGAGGGGCGCGTCACGCAAATGGTGGTCGCCGAAAACGAACTCGTCTCCAGGTCGGATGGCAACACCTCTGCCCGCGCCACCGGCGCCACAGCCACCCTCAACGTCGATACGGTCCTCTTTGCCATCGGCGACACCCATGACCCGGATATCGGGCTTCCCATGGGGCCGGAGGGCTATGCCACTCGCCCCGCTGAGGATCCTGAAGCGGCGTCTTTTGAGGTCTGGGACCCTGCGGCAGGCGAGGCGCACCCCGGCCGGTTTGTGGTGGGCTGGGCTCGAAAGGCCAGTACAGGTCTGGCAGGACTCGCTCGCCACGATGGGGAAGAGGGCGCTCGCAAGGCTCTCGAATACGTCCAGACCGTCTCCGATCCCTACACCCTCTCGGCGTCGGCCATCCGCGACCAGCTTGCTGCCAAAAGCCTCCGAATCGTCGAGAAGCCGGATTTGATTCTCCTGGCCCAGGCTGAGCAGCGTCTGGGAGCTGTCGCGGCACCAAATTCCTTTCATTTCAAAGAAGAAGAGGAGATGTTTCAAGCGATTGACGAGGAAAAGGCGCGCGCCGCCGAAGCAAAAACCGGCCCCACCGCCGCAGCCGGCTGAGCCGCCAGAACTTCAAGTTATAAGAGAAGAGTTGTGGCCTAGCTCAAAGCAGGGAGCTTGTCTGAGATGCCCAGCAGAAAAATCAGGCCGATTCCGCAGCTGTAGATCGCTCCGGTCCAGGCAATCGCGTAGTAAAACCGTGGATGATGCCCGGTCGCTCGAAACGCCCCGCCCATCGAGGCTGTCATCAGGGCATTCATGGTCACGAGGCCAATCGCAAAGGCGGCCAGTCCCAGCAGTCCGCGCGACGTCCCTCCCAGGTTCGCGGTGAGGAAAAACAGGGCCAGCTGGCTCGGTGTCTCGGCGCCCACGCCGTGCAGCACGCCGATCAGAAACACCGACTTGCCGTTGTACATCCATTGGAACCGCTCCGGCTTCGGCGCGGCCGGGTTCCACAGCCGGCGAGCCTTCCACGCGAGCCACAGCACGCCGTTGATCGCGATGGCCAATCGGCTCTCGATGCGGCTGTGCGTATGCCCGTGGGCGTCCTTTCGCAGGATGCCGGCGACCACCCCAATGCCCAGCACAATCAGCGTCAGGCCGATCAGCCGTTCGGTCCAGTGATCGAGCCCCTCGGGAAGGCCCATGTGGAGTTCGAGAACGGCAATGCCCAACGCCGCCACGGTGAATGCGTGACCCAGCGCATAGGTCATCCCCAGCCGCAGGCCGCTCCACCAGTTCTTCTGGACTGCCGTAATGTCGGAAATGGCCGCCAAGTGATCGTAGTCGAACCCGTGACGCAGACCCAGGACCAGGCAGGAACCGAGGGCGGCATCGAGCTTCCAGTCACCAAAAAGTGGCGTCACGCAGCCCAGTATAGAGCAGGAACAGGGCGTTCAGAGTGGCATGAGTCACTCGAAATTGCGGTTAGCTCACCCGAAACCTCGGGACGGTGGCTAGCTTCCTGGCCGGACGTCAATGTGGTACCCGGTGTAATCGATCGTTACGACAGTCCGGCCATACAGGAAGGTGCTCGATTCGGCCCGCGCGTGGGTCGCCATCGAAAATCCATCGATATCGGCATACTGCCGCATCATGTGCGTCTCGCCGGCAAATACCGACGGCGACTTCGACGCCACGCCCTCCAACCTTGCAATGGTGTAGTCCTTCGCATCCACCCAAATGCTGCCCACAAGCAGGTTTGGCGCCTTCTGCTTTGGAGTGATGGCGAACTCCAGGCAGGGGCGCCCATTCAGCGTCTGCATTCCCGGCTTGAGCTGCATGTCGTAGTTGGCCGACGTAATCCAGGCGTGCGACACGTTGGCCGGCAGGTTGATCTCCTTTTCCCGCTCCAGCAACGGATCGAGCCCCAGTCTGCGGACCAGCGCTGACCCGCTTTGTGACAGGATCTGGTAGCTTTTGCCGCTCTCCGGGCGGTAGGTTGTCCTGACCGTCATCTCCGCCACCGGGTGAGACTCGTCTTTGCCTCGAAACACGGAATAGTGCTCGGTGACCGTGTAACCGGCGATCCGATTGACACGTATCCTCACCGCCTCGTCCACGCGGCGGATGGCCGTTGCCTGGTCCAGTGGCACGTCTGCCGCGCGTCCCACGCCTGCGACGAGCAGGAACAATGCTGCACTCAGACTTGCCGCCCGGCGACCACTCACCCTGCCCGTCAAACGCAACTCCTTCCTTACTCCATTTAGAGTATGACGATGCGCAGGGAGGTTCGTCGTCGACCCGCGCCGGATGGAAGAGTTTATTTGGGCGGCAAGAGCCCAGCGCATTCGCCCCTGACCGAATACCCTATCCTTGATAGCCTTTACCGGAACCTTGATCGAAACCTCGATCGAATGCTTGATCGAAGCTTTAACCGAAACTCTGATCGAAACTTGACCGACTCCTCCCCAAATCGGGACCATCTGCGGAGTGCCGAGGACCGCGGCAGGTGCCGGAACCGCGTACTCGTTCGCGGCGTCGTTCAAGGGGTCGGCTTCCGTCCCTTCGTCTATCGACTTGCGACCGAAGAGCAGCTCGCCGGCTCGATTGGGAATGACACCGAAGGCGTCACCATCGAGATCGAAGGCACCCGGGACCGGCTCGACGCCTTCCTCACCCGTCTGCGCACCGAAACTCCCCCGCTGGCCCGCATCGACTCGGTTTCCGTCAGCGACATTCCGCCCACGGGGGAAGAGGGCTTCCACATCGTCGCGAGTGAAGTGAAGGGCCAGGTCGCCACCGGTATCCCGGCCGACGCTGCCACCTGTCCCGATTGCCTGCGCGAGCTCTTGGATCCCACCGATCGCCGCTACCGCTACCCGTTTCTCAACTGCACCAACTGCGGCCCGCGCTTCACCATCACCCGCCGCATCCCGTATGACCGTCCCCAAACCTCGATGGCGAAGTTCCGCATGTGCCCTGCCTGCCAGGCCGAGTACGACGATCCGCTCAATCGACGCTTTCACGCGCAGCCCAACGCCTGCTGGGCGTGCGGGCCTCAGCTCACGCTCGAAACACCCGCGGGCAGGCCGATCCTGGCGGACGATCCCGTCGCCGAGGTCATCGAACGTCTTCTCGCCGGCCAAATCCTTGCCATCAAGGGCATCGGCGGCTTCCATCTGAGCGCCGATGCCACAAACTCCGCTGCTGTTCAGAGGCTGCGCGAGCGGAAGCATCGCTATGGCAAGCCGCTCGCTATCATGGTCCGCCACATCGCTGCGGCGCGCCTCCTCTGCGACCTGACGCCGGGAGAAGAGAGCCTTCTGCAAACGCCTGCCCGGCCCATCGTTCTTGCGCGCGCGCGTCCGGCGAACGGCATAGCGCCGGAAGTCGCTCCCGGCATTCCATGGCTCGGAATCTTTCTGCCGTACGCGCCTTTGCAGCATCTGCTCTTCGCCGATCCACGGGTGAAGGCACTCGTCATGACGTCAGCCAACCTGAGCGAGGAGCCCATCGCCATCGACAACGACGAGGCACGGCAGCGTCTGGGCGCGATCGCCGATGCCTTTCTGATGCATGATCGCGAGATTCTGCAGCGCTGCGACGATTCGGTCGTGGCGTTGGTCGATGGTGCGCCACAGATCATCCGCCGTGCTCGAGGCTTTGTTCCCCTGGGCATTGAGCTGCCCTTCGAGGTCCCGCCTCTGCTCGCCGTCGGAGGCCACCTGAAGAGCGTCTTCACCCTTGCCCGCGGCCGGCACGCCTACCAGAGCCAGCATCTGGGAGATCTTGAAAACCTGACGGGCCTCGAGTTCTTTGAGGGGTCGCTCGCGCACCTCATGCACACCTTCGAGATCGAACCGGAATTTGTCGTCCGCGACATGCATCCCGGGTATCTCTCCTCGACCTGGGCAGAGAAGTGGGCTGCAGACCGGAAGCTTCCGGTGATCGAGGTTCAGCACCATCACGCGCACATCGCCGCCTGCATGGCCGAGCATGGTCTTGAAAGCCCCGTGATCGGCCTGAGTCTGGACGGCACCGGCTATGGCACGGACGGCCGCATCTGGGGCGGCGAAGTTCTGATCGCGCGTCTGGATGGTTTCGACCGCTATGCCCATCTCGCGTATGTTCCCATGCCCGGCGGCGAAGCAGCGATCCGTGAACCGTGGCGCATGGCGCTCGGCCATCTCCATGCTGCCAGCATGGATCTCAATGTTCCCTTCCTGCGCGAGGCTCTCGGGACAAGTGCGAAAGAAATTGCTTTGTTGCTCCGCATGATGGGACGCGGCCTCAACACGCCTCTCACGTCGAGCTGCGGACGCCTCTTCGATGCTGTCGCCGCTCTCGTCCTCCGTCGCCGGAAAGTCGACTACGAAGCCCAGGCCGCGATTGAGCTTGAAGGCGCGGCTGTCGACGAAGTGGATCGGTTCGATCGGCAGGAGTATGTCCTTGAGCTGTTGAAGGGCAGCGAACACACCCAGGGTATGGTTTTGAGCTCCGCGAAGATGTGGCGGGCGATCATCGATGATCTGAGGCGCAGTGTTCCGAAAGAGAGAATTGCTGCGCAGTTCCACTCTGGTGTCGCCAATGGATTCATTGCGGCTGCCGCCAATGCTCGGGAGAATACTGGCATCCATCAGGTGGCTCTCAGCGGCGGCTGCCTGCACAATCGCCGTCTCGCACGGCTTTTACGTGCGGGACTCGAGAAGGAAGGCTTTGCCGTCTTCCAACAACGCCAGGTCAGCCCCGGCGACGGCGGGCTCAGTTATGGTCAGGCAGTCGTAGGCGCAGCGATCGTGAAACGTCAGGCACATGGCCCTTCCAGTTCCTGACTAAGATCGAAGAGGGGCTTCGGCTCCCGGAGAAAAATGCGGAATGACTTTGCGTGAATTGTCCTGGATCGCCCTGCGCACTGCCGCCGGCGTCTGCGCGCTGTTTGTCACAATTCGCGGATTCCTCGGCGCGTACGGAATCGAATTCCGAACCGACACCATGATCTCCGCGCTCTACGTAGCGCTTCCGTGCTGCAGCTTCTTCGTCTTTCTCTTTGTCCGCAGAGCACGCATCGAACTGCTGGTGCACGCGCTCATCGCTGTCGGCTACCTCGGCTCGTTCTCATTCCTCGACTGGCGCACCTGCTCGTCCTTCGGCTACTGCACAACAGTGGCCTCGACCGTCCTGACGACACTCGGCGCCAAGCCGGTCCTCGCTGCCTTCGGTGTGGTAGCTTTTTGCGCAGCCGCAATGGTTTGTGAGGCTCGTCCAGTGGCCGAATCCACGTCGCATTCGACGAACTAGTTTTGGAGCTCGCAGCCACATTGGCGGCTATTGCCCGTTGGTTCGGGGATACCGGCCGTGGGCTCGCAGTCTCAGCCTGAGAGCCGCACCAGTTCCTGCGCCTCATGCCGTGGCCCGAGGATTGAGATCCTCGGAATGCGTCCGCGCACCATCGCCACTTCGTCGCAGCGATGCAGCCGCGGACAGCTCTGGCAATCCTTGAAGATCTTGTCCGGCAGCTCCGCCTTGTCTTCGACGATGCGAAAACCGAACTTGAAGAAGAAGTCCGGGATCCGCGTGAACAGGCACACCGATTGAATGCCGTGTTCCTCGGCCTCTTCAATAAGAGCGCCCAGAATGCGGCCGCCGGCGCCCTGGCCCTTGGCTTCCGGCTTCACGACGATCGAGCGCACCTCGGAGAGATGCGGGCCATAGAGATGCAGCGCGCCGCAACCAAGAAACACGCCGCCATCCGATTCGGCTACGGTGAAGTCGCGCACGTTCTCGCAGATCTCGGCGAAGGGCCGCTTGAGGAGGGTCCCGTCGCCGGAAAGGGAATTGACCAGGTCGTAGATATTCGAGGCGTCGTGCAGAAGCGCCTTACGCACCAGCATGAACCGCCTCCTGCATGAGGGATTGAACGCGCGCGGCGGCCTCTTCGATGGCCTGCAGTACGCGCTTCCGCGCAGTCCCGCCAATCACATCGTGGCAGTCGAGCGTTGCATCGAGCGTGATTGCCGCATAGAAATCCTGGCCGAACTCGTCGCCGAACTGCTTCAGGCTCTCGAGCGTGAGCTCGCCTAACTCAACTCCCTTGTCGATGGCGAAGCGAACGGCGTTGCCGATCTTCTCATGCGCGGTGCGGAAAGGAATGCCCTTGTGGACGAGATAGGTCGCAGCGGCCATCGCATTCAGGTAGCCCGAGTCGGCAGCGTCGCGCATGCGGTCGCGATTGAAGCGCAGAGCCGAGGTGAAGCGCGCAACGAGCGCCAGCATCTGGGGCACAAAATCGACAGAAAATGCCGGCTCCTGCGTCTCCTGCATGTCTTTATTGTAGGCGAGGGGCAGACCCTTTAATTGCAATGTGACGGCTTCGGCGGCGCCGTGAATGCGCCCGACTTTGGCGCGAATCAGCTCGGTCAGGTCGGGGTTCTTCTTCTGCGGCATCGCACTCGATCCCGTGGAGAAGGCTTCGGGCAGGAGCACGAATCCGAATTCGGCGGTGGCAAACAGGGTGATCTCCTCGGCGAAGCGGCTCAGATGCAGACCGACAAACGTGAGCGCCTGCAGATATTCGACGATGAAATCCCGATCGCTGGTGGCATCCATGCTGTTGGGCGTGGGGGCCGTGAACCCAAGCTCGCGCGCAGCAATCGTGCGATCGAGAGATAGCGTTGCACCGGCAACGGCGCCCGATCCCAGCGGACAGTAGTTCAGCCGGTCTGAGCAGTCATTCAGGCGCGAGGCATCGCGGAGAATCATCTCGACGTAAGCGAGAAGCCAATGCGCGACCAGTACAGGCTCGGCGCGCTGCAGATGGGTATAGCTCGGCATCACAGCTTCACCTGCGATGCGCGACTGCTCGATCAGGGCCTCGGCCCAGGAGGCGAGAGACGCGATAACGAGTTCGATCTGCTTGCGTGTGTAGAGGCGCAGGTCAGTCGCGATCTGCTCGTTGCGGCTGCGGCCTGTGTGCAGCTTCAGCCCGAGTGAGCCGATGCGCTCGACCAGGGACAGTTCGACGAAGTGGTGAATGTCTTCGGCGGTCGGATGGGTGCGGACCAGTTCTTTGCCGGTATCCGTGCTATGAGCAGCAGAGATTGCGTCCAGCGCGCTACGCAGTTCAGCGCTTTCGGCTTCGGTCAGGATGCCCGCCGCGCGAAGAGCAGACGCATGCGCCTTGCTGGCAGCCACCTCTTCATCGAGGAGCCGCCAGTCAAAGACGATGGAGCGTTGCCACGCTTCGAACTCTGCATCGAGCGGTTCGCGGAACCGCCCGGACCACATCTTCACTTCGCAATCTCCTTAACAGGTAGTTCTCAGTTCACATTTCGTAGTTCACATCGGAACGTTCCGTTGAAAACCTGGGAACTGTGGACTACGAACTGTGCACTGTGAACTTCTGCACATTGGCCAGTCCGCCCAGCAGCAGAAGCAGCAGCGCTTTCTGTGCATGCAGGCGATTCTCGGCCTGGTCGAAGACAATCGACTGCGCACTGTCGATGACCGCATCCGTGACTTCTTGCCTTCTGCATCAGGGCTTCGTTTACCTGGAACGGCCGGAAGATCGGCGCGCGCTTGGTGGACTCGTGTTCATAACCCATACTGACGCACACATCGGTGTAAATCGCGTCGGCCCCATCCGCTGCGGCCTGTGGGTCCTGCAGCAGGCGAAGCTCGCAGTGATTTGTCTGGGCCATCTCGCGGGCGATCGTGACGATCTCGATGTCAGGCGAATAGCCGCGCGGCGTCGCCACGGTGACATTCACGCCGAGTTGTGCGCCGGTGAGCATCAGCGAGTGACACACGTTGTTGCCATCGCCGACGTAGGTGAAGTTGAGCCCATCGAGCGTGCCGAAGTGCTCCTCGAGCGTCATGAAATCGGCCAGGGCCTGGCAGGGATGTTCGAAGTCAGACAGGGCATTGATCACGGGAACGCGAGCGTTGGCCGCCATCTCGGTAATGGTGTCGTGCGCGTAGGTGCGCAGCACGATCACGTCGACCCAGCGCTCCACATTGCGTGCCACGTCGGAAATCGACTCGCGCTCGCCGAGGGGCGAGTTGGTGTGATCGACGAAGATGGCGTTGCCGCCCATCGTGTTGATGCCGGCTTCGAAGCTCATACGCGTGCGCAGGCTGGCCTTCTCGAACATCAGAACCATCTGTTTGGCGTCGAGAGCGTGACGGTAGTCGCGTGGATGGCGCTTCACGTCGTGGCCGAGTTTGAGGATGGCGCGTACTTCGCCACTCGAGAGGTCGGAGATGGAGCACATGTCCTCGCCGGCCATGCGTGCGGCTGCCGCCAGAATATCGGAGTCGCGCTCGACTGGAATTGCAGGTTGTTCGCGTTCGAGAGTCTTAGTGACCAAGAGCTTTTCCTCCTCCGGATGGGGCTGCCGATGAGGTTGTGGCGTGTGAAGCCTGTTGGGTCAGAATCTGATCAAGTGCGTCAATGGCTTGATCGACGTGCTCGCGCTTCAAGTTGAACGGGGGCAGGAAGCGCAGAACTGTGTCGCTGGTGCAGTTGATGAGGATATGGCGCTTGAGCATCTCAGCTACGGTCAGCTTGGCAAGATCGGCCGAATCGAGTTCGGCGGCAAGCATCAGGCCCTTGCCGCGCACATCGACGATGGCATCGTGACGTCCGGCGAGCCAGCGTAGCTGCGTCTGGAAGTAGTCGCCGGTTTCGACGACGTTGCGAAGGAGCCCTTCTTTCTCGATGGCATCGATGACTGCAATGGCGACAGCGCAGGCAAGAGGCCCGCCGCCGAAAGTGGTGCCGTGCATGCCCGCGTGGATGGCTCGTGCGGCCTCTTCCGTGCAAAGGATGGCGCCCAGCGGAATACCTCCGGCGAGCGGTTTGGCCAAAGTCACGACGTCGGGCGCGATGCCGTAGTGCTGGAAGGCGCACCATTTACCGGTGCGGCCCATGCCTGCCTGGATCTCATCGACCAGAAGCAGGGCACCGGTTTCGTTCGTCAACGCGCGTGCTTCAGCAAAGAACTCCTGCGAAAGAGGCCGAATGCCCCCCTCGCCCTGGATCGATTCGACGAGAATGGCGCAAACGTCGCTCGAGAACTTCGCGCGCAGATCGGCAACGTCGTTGAAGCGGACGAACTCGACACCGGGAACGACCGGGCCAAAGGGCTCGCGGTACTTGGCCTTGTACGTTGTCGAGACGGAACCGAAAGTGCGGCCGTGGAAGCTCTGCTCCAACGCCAGGAATTTGGTGCCGATCGTCTTGCCTTCGCTGCGCAGAAGGCCGGCGTGGGCCCGGGCGAGCTTCAACGCGCCTTCCCAGGCTTCGGTGCCGGTGTTGGCAAAGAAGACGCGGTCGAGACCGACCCGCTCCGTGAGGCGCAGCGCAAGTTCGGCCTGGCCCTCGTGGTAGAAGAGGTTCGACGTGTGGATGAGCGCGCGGCTCTGCCTGGCAATGGCTTCTTCGATCGCCGGATGTCCATAGCCGAGAGCATTGACGCCGATGCCGCTGAGCAGATCGAGGTACTTCGTACCGCTCTCATCAATAAGGTGAACGCCCTCACCACGGACGAAGAGGATCGGATTCCGCTCGTAGGTTTGCAGCAGGAGCCGCTCTTCGGCGGCGCGAATTTGTTCGAGCTTGGTCAACTCAGGATCCTCCTCAGGCCACCATCACTTCGGTGCCGTGGGCTACGCGCGAGGTGCAAAGGTCGGGCAGGGAAGCGGCCGCTTCAGCGGGGAGAATGCGGACGCGCTTGACGCCATTCAATAGAGCTTCGCGGCAGGCACCGAGTTTGGGCAACATGCCGCCGGTAATGATGGCGCTTTTCGCCATCTCGGCAATCTGATCGATTGATAGCCATCGCATTACCTCGCCGTCCTGTCCTTTGACGCCCGGAACGTCCGTAAGAAAGACCAGGGCATCGGCGCGACAGGCAGTGGCACAGGCCGCTGCCATCTCGTCGGCGTTCACGTTGTAGTATTCGCCATCGAATCCAAGTGCCATGGACGAGATGACGGGCACGCCGTTCAGCTGCCAGATGGCTTCAATCCAGCGCGGATCGCTGGCGGCAATTTCGCCGACGAAGCCGAGATCCGGCACAGTACGCTTTTTGCGCGCCCGGAAGATCAGGCCGTCGCCGCCGGACATGCCCACGGCCGGCTGTCCCAGCGCGCCGAGCGCAGCGACCAGGCGCTTGTTGACTTTGCCGGCAAGCACCATCAACGCGACGTCGCGCGTCTCCGCATCGGTGACGCGCAGACCGGCTATAAACTCGCTCTGCTTGCCGAGAGCCTTGAGCATGCTGGTGAGCTGCGCGCCGCCGCCATGAACCACTGCCACCTGATGCCCGTCGCGCACGAGTTCGGCGATAGCGCGGACGCAACCTTCAAAGAGCGCTGGAACTTCAAGACCGGCCCCGCCAAGTTTGACCACATATTTCATTCGAGGCCCTCCGCTTCGCCCCAGCCAAGCATTACGTTGAGATTTTGCACTGCTTGTCCGGATGCGCCTTTCAGCAGGTTATCGAGACAACTGACGATGACCGCGCGCCGGCCGTCAGCGGAAAGCTCGAAGCCGATGTCTACGTAGTTGGTGCGCACCGAGTATTGGATCTGCGGCAGCGTGTCGTCATAAAGACGGACCATGGGACTGCCGGCAAAGAATGTGTGGTAGGTATGCGCGATGGATTCGCGCGTTTGCGGTTCGTGAAACTGGACGTAGAGCGTCGACAGA
>Ga0335071_10000660_pt1 | contig 37475 bp, 27 predicted proteins | sample Lox_Sample_15_FD_206724 | JGI IMG/M metagenome (GOLD analysis project Ga0335071, IMG submission 206724) | Soil microbial communities from Loxahatchee National Wildlife Refuge, Florida, United States - Lox_Sample_1.5 | ecosystem: Environmental > Terrestrial > Soil > Wetlands | place: USA... | reverse complement strand
CCGAGGATCGGGTGCGTTGACCAGTATTCCTCTCGGGCCAGTCTTCTTGCTTCTCGCCTACGGTTCCGTGCGTCTTCTTGGACCTTCTTGTGCCACCAGAGCATGGCCAAAAAGCCGTCTGGTGTGATCGCTCGGTAGGTCCCTGGCGGATACTCGGGGCCGGGTGTCCCCTTGACAAAAATGTACGGTGTTCTCCGGAAGTGCCTGATCCTTGGTCGTGCCATTGCGCACGCCGTCCTTTCTGCAGTTAAGCTGACAAAGAATTCCGATTGTTTGGTTGCCGACTGGTACGGCAGTTAAGCTGACAGAACGGTTCTGGGGACTGCTTAGACCCTCGGGGTGCGATTGATTCTACGGCACTTATTCTTAGATTTCGTGCTCATAACCCGAAGGTCGTCAGTTCAAATCTGACCCCCGCAACCATAAAGGCTCAAGCTAAATGCTTGGGCCTTTTTGCTTTAGAGAATGCTCTACAAATTTGCAGAGTACCCGATTGCACCAACATTGTGCAACTGTGCCCGGAATGTGCCCAGATTCGGAACTCAGGCAATCGGACGTGTTAGCATTTCCAGTGATATGCCCACTCTCGATGATGTATACCGGAAATTCGGCGAAGTGGCGGAGGCGGCCCAACTCCTCGAAACAGGGCTTGGCAACATGCTGTTGTTCGCCCGCGCTGAAGAGGAAGGACTGCTTGAAAACCAGGATCCAGCCCGAGCCGCAGATATTTTTGCCTCCGTTAATCGCTCGACATTAGGACAACTGCTTAAGAACCTGCAGAATCAAACGCCGGAGCTCGATGCTCTTGAGGCCCTCCTGTCGACGGCGCTGCACGAGCGCAACCGTCTTTTCCACTCCTTCTACCGACAGCATAATTTCCTGAGGAATTCCAATGAGGGCGGAGTCATGATGTTGGCGGACCTCGAGCTCATCCATTGCGCGCTGCTCGATGCGAACAAGGCCGTTCTAAAACTGACTGGCGTGGATGCCGACGCATCGACGATAAATCCGCTACCGACGCGCCATCTGCCCATCTGACGAAAAAAAGGCCGAGCGAGATGCCCGGCCCTCTAGCGGATCCTCCCCAGCGTTTTACTTAACCGCGACTTTCTCCAACGCGGCGCGCACGTCATCGACCGCGACGATGGAATAGGAAAACTACGTCGCCACGTGGCGCGAAGCGATTCGTGAACAGGGAGAAGCCTTTCGCTCCGGGCAAATCGCCAGCGAACGCGAATTGCAAACCGTAGGCATGCGCACGCAAGTGCAGACCGCCGGGCTTGGCCCCGGCGTGTTCCGCGACCTGGCGCAAGGCGCGGCCATCCGCTCACAGATGAGCATTGCCGAAGGCGCGATGCGAAGCGCGCAGAGCGCCGCCGAAAACTACAAGAGCGAATTGGCCGGAATGGCTCAGGCGCAAGCGCAAATCGATGTTTCGACGGAAGTCGGGCAGCACGAATTCGCCGCGATGCAAACGGTGATGGACACCCTAACCCGCCAGTACGACGCAGCCGCGAACGCCGCCGCACATTGGCGAGTCGAGCTTCTGCACCTGCAAGCGCAACAAAAGAGTCTCAACGAAAACGCTCGGCGTCGCGATGAGAAACGCCACGCAAGCGGGCTTCGCTTCGTTCAACGAAGGCGTGGCGCGCATGGCCACGCAGGGCAGAACCTTCGGGGAAACGATGCAGGCAACGTGGAACAGCATGGCGGCTTCGTTCATCACCGCCACGCTGCGCATGGCGGAACGATGGGCGGTCGCGCAGCTCGCGAAAGTGGGCATCGCACAGGCAACGAACGCCGCCGCCGCTGCCAGCGCAAAAGAAACGTCTTTCATCACGCAAATTCACGCCGCCAAAGCCGCCGCCGCGAAGACTATGGAAGTCGTACCGTTTCCGCTGAACATTCCCGCCGCTGGCGCGGTCTTCGCGATAGCACTCGCTTTTGAAAAAGGCGGGCTTGTGCCAGGCTCGGCGGGCATGCCTGTGCCGATTGTGGCGCATGCAGGCGAAATGGTTCTGCCTGCGAATCTCTCCAGCTTTATTCAAAGCAGTGCGGGCCGTTCTGAAGGTCGCGGGATGGCACCGCCAGGGAGCACGTCGCGGCCAATCGTGTTCCAGTATCACGCACACGCGCACAGCGTGAACGCGGACGGCGTGGAAGACATGCTCAGCGCACACGGCGACAGGATTTTCAATTTTATGCGCGGGAAACTTCGGAAGATGGGTTACAACACGCCATGATCGTCGGCCAAGGCACAGTGCGGCAAATCACAGGAAGTGGGCGAGTGAATAACGGAATTCCCACCACTACACCGAGCCGCGCTCGCTCATTCCGTCGACACTCAGAGAATCGGCTTTGAACTCCCTTTGATGCTGTCCACGATTTTCCGTGCATTGCTGTAGTCTTTGGCGGCCATGAGTCCAAAATACAGGCTCGCAAGACCAAAGAGGATAGTCGAACAAAAGTAAATCACCGTTTCTTTTGTCGATGGCGAATCGCGCGCAATCCATGTAATAGCGACAGTAACAAACGCACCGAAAACGACGCCACCCAACCCTAAGTGAATCGAGTTATATCCTCCGGTCAACATGTCCAGTTCATTGTCTTGAATCTGGTACAAGACGAAGTCCCGTCCCATGTGCTTTACAGTAGCCAAGTTCGCGGACTTGATTCTTGGAGTCATTTCGATTCTGTTTTCAGTAGAACGTTAAGGTTCATGAGATGAGTATTCCCGCAGACACCGCAAACTAGCAGGGCAACGGGAAAAGCATTCTGGTTATAACTCGTTGTACTGCCAGAGTCGAAACTTAGCGGCAAGTACGACGTACCAAGTTGCACCAGCCAGTCTTCGCTGCGGCAAATCGGGCATTTTGCTTCCGGCGCAATCGAGCCAATCGCATTGATGACTTTCTTTTGTAGGTTTTCACTGTCGGGCATGCGAGAAACTTAACGCTCAAGTATTCGCATTGTCAATGGCGGCGAGTGTGCCCAAATTGTGCCCGAAGGCCAACCGACACGGCCCAAAACGAACCAAAATAAAATCGCGATTTTCGTTTGTTTTCTTGGGTTTCGTTGGGTGACGTTGGTTCGCGTGTAGGCTGAAAAAGCGCTCATAACCCGAAGGTCGTCAGTTCAAATCTGACCCCCGCAACCAATTATTTAGAGTACTTTGCCAAGGCCGGATGCTCCATCCGGCCTTTTTTTTGGGTATGAGCCCGAAAGCGCGGGCTGACTTCTTCCAGGCGAATCCCGCAAACAACACGGGATTCGAGGGCCGAAGGTCGTCACACCACAGCTCAAATCTCACCCATTGAACCCAGGAACCAATTCAATAGGTCAAGGCCGGAAGCCAGGATCCCGGCCTTTTCTTTTTTGAGAGGAAACGTTCTGTCTGTCCGAGTTTCTGTCGTCCCCGAGTTTCCCCGAGTTTGATTCGACGGCGCACAGCTTTGCCGGTGTGGGGTCACTGGTGTCGCTGAGATTGGCCAGCTTGCGGGCGGCCAAGATGGTCGCAGCAAAAAGCAGGGCGTTCTTCCGTTCTTCTATCATGGGATTCTCCGGTAGAAGAGGAGGGGCTTCCAGTATACGGCCAGTTCGTTGTAGATTGCTGCTGGGCCGGGGCTCAGAACGAGCCTGAGAAAAGCGGAGGTATATCGAGATGAAACGACTCAATTTGTTGGCGCTCCTAGCAGTAACTGTGGTTGCGGCGGGAACCTTGATGGCACAAACAAAACTGTTTGAGGGGACCTGGAAGTTGAATCTGGCGAAATCGAAATATGAAGGAACACAAGCACCGAAGTCCCTGACGCGAACGGTAACGGCGGAGGGAACTGGACTGAAGTATTCGTTTGAAGGAGAAGCGGCGGACGGATCAAAAATCTCCTACAGCTTCACGTCTAAGCTGGATGGATCGGACTCGGCGGTTAGCGGCGTCGGGACCCCGGGCGGAGCCGACACCGTTGCACTACAAAGAACGAGTGCTCACAAGATGACAGGGGTGTTGAAGAAGGGCGGAGCGAAAATCGGTACCGTCTGGACTGCCCTTGGGCCGGACAATAAGACTGTGACGGTGAACACCAAAGCGAAGATCGACGGCAAGGAAGTGAAGACGCAACAGGTGTACGACAAGCAGTAAAGTTGAATGGAACAGAGAAGATTGTGAAAGAAAGGCGGAGCCCCACCGCCTCCTGAGGACATTGGCAGAAGGACAGCGAGGCTCCGCTGGCGACACGTAATTCGCCATTCCTTCACTTAGAATTGCAGGCCGGGAACCAGGATTGCGGCCTTTTTGTTTTCCTGCTGTTGAGCTTATGAGCCCGAGGAGTCGGGCTGACTTTTTCCAAGCGAATCCAGCCAACGGCGCGGGAGTCGAGGGCCGAAGTTCACTACCTTTACACAGCGGATTTAATCTGCACGAATCGCTCGGAAACATTCGCAGCTTTTCGCCTCTTTCCGGACAACTTTTCGCGAATCGCGCTCTTCAGGAAGCTGAAATTCCACAGCAATCCAAACGGGTAGCTGTAGTGTCTTTCCCCAAGCAACACAGTTTCCCCGTAGTGTCGAACAATGCGGCACTGGTCTTGAATTCCGACCGCCTTCGCTAGTCGATTAGTGACAAAATGCCCGCCAAAATCATAGATGAAACCGTCTCCAAGTACCGAATGATCGGCGAAGGTCAGCCGCGTACTGGCCTTAATTCTTCAGCAAAAGCAGGAGGGCCCAGTCGGACCGGGACGGTTTCATACAGGGTTTTTCGGATTGTGACATTCTCTTCGATAACGAAGACTATGCTACGCAGCAAATCGGGTTGGGGAGCGTTGCATGGGCGCTGAGGTTTGCGAATACATTCTGGCGTTTCGTTGCTTGAACTGCAGCAGACACGAGGCCTGTGCCAGGTTTGCCTCTGAAGTAGTTTTGTCAGACGAAGATGTGAGAATGCGGATACTCGATGCACACTGCAACGCTTGCGGATGGAAGGGCGCGGTGTGTGGCGTCGCGGCGTCGGAAATGAAACGGGTTGGAATAGCCACCTTATCGCTCTGATGATGCCGAAGCCCCGGCTATGGGAAACCGCCCACGGGTTCTATTTCGTTGGGCTGCGGATCCCTGGGGCCTACTTTTTGGCCTTCGGAGGAAAGTCCTGGAAGGACTTGGTGACCCACTGGTTCACTTCCTTGTCCATATCTTTGAGGGTTTTGTCGGGGTCGCGGAAGGTCTTGCTACAGGTGGCTTCCCACACGGACTTTGAGGCACCAGCCGGGACGATGTGAAAAACGATTTGCCCGTTCACTTTCATCCAGGTGTTTGGGGATACCGCCGGGCCGTCGGAGAGACCGAAGCCGGGATTGGTATCAGCCGTTGTCGTCGGCCCCGGATCCGCATCGCTGGCACCGCCAGAGCGAATGTTAGCGCTGCCGCCGCCGTCGTAATAGATATAGAAATCGGGCTTTTCCTTCACTTCGACGAAGCCCTTGGCAGCCAGTTCTTTGTTGACCGACTTCACGATCTTCAGATTCAGGACGTCGTTGGTGTCGGGATTCTGCCGAGTCATCAAGTAATTCTTTTTCCACATGTAGCTCTTGTGCTCGGCAAAATTGTAGTCACCCTCAGTTTTTGTGGTGACCTTCTGGCCGCGCGCCGCACTGACGACAAACAGCATGCAAGCCAACGCTAGCAGGCTTCGACTCCGTATCTTTGGCATGTTCCCTATGCTCCTCAAAACCTTGCGCTTCACGACTTTGGTTCCGCCGGCGGCGCGTGCCACTTTGCCGGAGGAATCACCACACTCTCGTCCGGCTGGACCATGTAATGCGGCGACATGATCTGCACACCAAACTCATTGAAAGCATCCTGGATCTGCGCGTTCAAATCTGAAATCGTTTCGATGCGGCGTTTCGCGTCCTCGAGCCGGGCGATCAGCGTATATCCGACATAGAAGTCGGAAAGCTGCCGCTGCAGTACGTAGGGAGCAGGATGCTTGTGGACGTTCGGGGTTCGATCGGCGGCCCGCAGGAGCAAAGCTTGCACCTGTCGCCAGGGGGCGTCATAGCCGATGGTAACGGTCACGCTAGCGATCATTCCCTCAGGATGGCCGAGGCGCGTGAAATTCGTTGTCGAGGTCCCGACCAAGACGGAGTTCGGGAGCGTCACTTCCTGTCCCTCGATGGTGCGAATCTTTGCCGCCAACAAACCAACCTCAAGCACTTCCCCTTCGGTGTCGTTCACCTTTACCCATTCGCCGGTCTTGAGCGCCTTCGAATACACCACAAACAATCCGCTCATGATTTGGTTGATGATTCCTGTGGAGCCTAACGACACAACCAAGCCGACAAACACGCTGATTCCTTTGAACGCTTCGGTCTGAGAGCCGGGAATGTACGGGTAGGCGACGATGATGGCAAAGACCCAGGCGATTGCTGCGAAAATCCTCTGTGTGGCATGGGCGACATCGGCGTCCATCCAGTACACGGTGATTTTGCCCGCGGCGATCTGGTTGAACAGAGCACTCGCCAGCCGCACGACCCAACGCGTAACGGTGAAGATCACCACAACGGCCAGTAGTCCCGGCAGGGCGCGAAGCGCTGCCGTTCCCATGTCTTGCAATAAACCAATCACATAAGACCCAGCTTCGTAGCCCCACGGCTCTGTGTAGGGGAATCGGCGAAGTGAGAGAGTCACCCAGAGATACGTGGCGACAATCGTGAGTAGCCAGGCTGAGGTACGCACCAGCGAATACACAATTGCAGCAACATACGGCAGAAGGTCGAACCCAAACAGGCGCCAGCCCGATGTGAAATGAAATTCGCGTTTCCGGGCGAACTCGATAAACCAGGTGTGCAGTTTCCAAACTGCGGCGCAGAAGGCGATCAGCATCAACAAGCCGACTACCGTGAAGATGATGGCGCCCCGTATGACTGGCCAGGAACGCTCTTCGGCGCGCGCCTCGAAAGCTTCGCCCAGATTGCTAAGTGCTGCCTGGGAGGCTTGATCCAGCGTCTCCTCAGACTCTCTGTCTAAATCGTTAGAGCCGAGGAAGAAGAGCACGCGCCCGCGGCAGACAAAGGCGATTCCGTCTTGTCCCTCAACTCTCACCGGGCGCAGGGACACTTCGGATAACGTGACGTTGAGGGGGAGTTCGTTGAGGCGTTCTACCGCACGATCTGCCCGCTCTTGGGCAGTGGTTCCAGCAAGCCCGCTGCGCTGGAACGTGATAGTGCGATTCCAGAATTGGATTGGGACTGCGTCAGCGGGCGACTGTCCGCCCTTTCCTGCTTGCGCCCCTGCACCCGCCGCGATAGTGATGCCAACGGTGAGTAGCGTCGCCGCAAGGGTGGCGACCATCCAGCGCGACAGAATCCTCACAACGAAAGCAAATGCTCTAGTTCGCAAGCCTGCTCCTGAGCAAGAAAAGGACGGTGAATCTGGTTGGGAGCGAAAATGCTTGGCTCCAGTTTGCCCTTCTCCCATCCTCGCCTGCAAGCGTCCACCGAGAATCGCCGGCTATTTGCCCGCCGCTTGTTGCTGAGCCATGCGGCCGACGAGTTCGGTTCGCGACACTTCCAGTGCATCCTGAGGAGTGAGGCGAGCGAAGAGGTCCAAAGAACGCGCAATTAAGCCGGTCCAACCGGTCTGGTGGCTGGCGCCTAAGCCGGCGCCGTTGTCGCTATGGAAATACTCGTAGAACAGGATGTAATCCCGCCAGTGCGGGTCTTCCTGAAACTTCTTGCTTCCGCCGTAGACCGCGCGGCGGCCGTCCTTGTCTTTAAGGAAGATGGTGGCAATCCGTCGCGCAATTTCTCTGGCAACTTCAAACAGGGTCATCATCTGTCCCGAACCTGTGGGGCATTCCACTTTGAAGTCGTCGCCATAGAACTGGTAGAGGTTGAGCAATCCACGAATCAACAAAGTGTTAACGGGCATCCACACGGGGCCCCGCCAGTTGGAATTTCCGCCGAACATGCCAGTGTTGGATTCGGCGGGCAGATACTCGACTCTGAATTCCTGATTGGCTACGTGGAACGTAAAGGGATGCTCCAAGTGGTAACGAGAGAGAGAACGAATGCCGTGGGGACCAAAGAATTCTTTTTCATCGAGCATGTAGCGAAGAATGCTAGCGATTTTCTCTTTGTTGCACACGGCAAGCAGGGTACGGCCCCGATATCCGATCCAGCTTTCGTCCATCGGGGCGATATGCTTCACCACTTCGGGATGACGCTTCTTAAACAGATCGACGAGCTGCATCAGTCGCGGATGGCGTGCAGCCACTCCGTGTTCAAACGCAGTCGAAGCACAAAGCGGCAGCAGACCGACCATGGAACGCACCTTCAGGCGAACGGCGTCGCCGTTGGGAAAGTGTAGCAAGTCGTAGAAGAATCCGTCGGCGGTGTCCCACATTTCATCGTGATTCGCGCCGATACGATCCATGGCATACGCTATCCACAGGAAGTGCTCGAGAAACCGGTAGGCGATTTCCTCGTATACGGCGTCGGATTCGGCCAGGATGAGAGCGATCTCCAGCATGTTCTGGCAGTAGAACGCCATCCACGCGGTCCCGTCCGCTTGATCGAGATGTCCGCCGGTCGGCAACTGCGCGCTGCGGTCGAAGACGCCAATGTTGTCGAGCCCGAGAAAACCACCGGCAAAGACGTTTCGGCCGTCGGGATCCTTGCGGTTAACCCACCAGTTGAAATTGAGCATGAGTCCTTGAAACGCGCGTTCGAGAAACCGCAAATCCCCACGGCCCATTTGCCGTTCGATATTGAACAGGAACAAGGTGGCCCATGCATGAACAGGTGGATTGACATCGCTGAAATTCCATTCGTACGCGGGAATCTGACCGTTCGGATGTGAGTATAGGCTGCGCAGCATCAGGAGAAGCTGCTCCTTAGCAAAGTCGAAGTCCACGAGCGCCAGCGCGACGGTGTGAAAAGCCAGATCCCATGCTGCATACCAGGGATACTCCCATTTGTCGGGCATGGAAATCACGTCGCTGTTGAGCATGTGGAACCACTCCGCGTTCCTTGCGCGGCGGTTTCCCTCTCCAAGCAACGGATGCGCGTCGTGTTCCTCGAGCCAGGCATCCAGATCGAAGTAGTAATACTGCTTGGTCCACAACATGCCAGCCAGGGCCTGCCGGTGAACGCGGCGCTCGTCTTCCGTCAAGGCCTTTGGAGCAACTCTTGCGTAGAAGTCGTCCGCTTCCGTCTTCCTTTGAGCGAAAAGCCTATCGAATTGAGCGAACGCGTCGCCATCGGTCTTGGCCGAGAGCCGCAGTCGAATCGAACGCGAGCTCCGGGCGGGGATTTCCAGCAAGTAATGAGCGGCAGCTTTGGTGCCAGACTTGTCTGGGCTCACAGCCTCGCGCTTTCCGCGGATCACGTATTCATGAAACGCGTCTTTCACATAGGGAGAGGGATTCGGTTTCCCCCACAATAATTGAGCGTTGGATTCATTCTCGGTGAAAAGCAATTCCGGCGAGCCATCACAGTTGAGCGAGAAATCTCCCAAGGCCGGGTGTGAGACCTGAATCACGCCGTCAGCGCCCCGGCGAAGGGAAGGCTTCGCTACGAGATGTCCCCAGGACCAGGTGTTGCGGTACCAAAGCGTCGGCAGCAAATGCAGCGGTGCCGGCTCCGGTCCACGGTTGTGCGCGGTGATGCGGATCAGCATGTCCTCGGGGCTGACTTTCGCGAATTCGATGAAAACGTCGAAATAGCGGTCGTCGTCAAACGCGCCGGTGTCGATCAACTCGTACTCGAATTCATCGCGGCTTCTCTTGCGGTTGGTGTCGACCAGGTCCCGGTAAGGAAATTCGCGTTGCGGGTACTTGTATAGATAATTCATGTACGAGTGCGTCGGCGTGCTGTCGAGGTAGAAATAGTATTCCTTCACGTCTTCGCCATGGTTACCTTCGCTGTTGGTGAGTCCGAACAACCGCTCCTTGAGGATCGGGTCACGTCCATTCCAAAGGGCAATGGCGAAGCAGAGTTGCTGCTTATCATCGGAGATGCCAGCGATACCGTCTTCGCCCCAGCGATAGGCGCGGGAGCGCGACTGCTCGTGCGAGAAATAGTTCCAGGCGTTGCCGTCGTCGCTATAGTCTTCGCGCACCGTGCCCCATTGACGCTCACTAAGGTAAGGGCCCCATTTTTTCCAGGGGACTCCTTTTTCGCGCGCCTCGGTCAAGCGTGTCTGTTCGGCGGATTCGGCCGCGGGCATAACCTGCTTTTTGTCTTCTGACATAGCTGGCTCCGGGTCCTGCTTCCGCCATCTATATGACAACTGGGGCGTCGGCGCAATGGAGTTCATCGCAAGATGCCAGACACCGAAGGCTAGGCGTTCTGGAACTGCGGCCGGCCAACCAGAGTCTGGCCAGGTCTGCGGCAGGCCGCTCTTTGGAATCGTAATTTCCTGTTGTACACTTACCTCGATCGGTACAGTCCAGAGCACCGAACGATCCGCCGCTAAGCATGGGGATGCCTGGTTGACCGCAACTCGCGGACTCGCTCCAGCTTCGTTTACCGGATTGACGAAACTGCCGCGACATGACGAATCCTATCTACGGAGGACTCCAGCGATGCGAGTTTCTGCGAAGCGGGTTGTGTCCCTGACCTGCCTGAATGCGGCCACTCTGGTTATAACTCTACTGGTAGTTTCAGTTCTGCCGGCCAACGCTCAGTATCACTTCGAGGTGCAACCTTTCGTCGGCTACAAATGGGGCGGAAGTTCCGGTGTGGGGGCCAACGCACTTGGTATCGATTCCATCAGCCTCAATAGCAGCGTAGCTTATGGCGTGACGGCCACTTTCAATCCCACGGAGCACATGGGACTGGAGTTCCTCTGGAATCGCCAGCCGACCAATGCGGTCGGGCACTATTTCGGGGGCGCCACTTACCCCACGAAGGTTGGCGTCACGCTGGACCAATTCCATGGGGACTTCCTCTACTCGTTTGCGGGCCACGGCAGCAAGCTTGAGCCATTTGTGCTGTTTGGCATCGGTGCGACGGACATGCATGGCGCCGGGTCTTCTACCACGAAATTTTCCTGGAGCGTGGGCGGCGGGGTGAAATACTTCGTCTCGCGCCACATCGGTCTGCGCGCGCAGGCGCGTTATGCGCCGACGTATCTGTATTCGACAAACGGCGGCGTCTGGTGCAATTGGTGGGGCTACTGCTGGGTGGCGTCGAATGACCATTTCTTGAACCAGGGCGACGTGACCGGCGGCATCATCTTCCGCTTCTAGGCTGGCCACCATGAAGTCAAAGAAGAGCAAGGCACGCGGCAGACCCAGGCAAGGGTGTCGACGACTGGGAACGCCGCCGGCTTGCACATTGGAGTAAAGCGGGGACGTTCGGATTCTCCTGCCTGTCAGGTACCTTTCTGTTCGCCGAGGTCGTCCAATCTGTATGCCCAATGTTCTCACCCAACTCGACCGAAATGACGCGCTGGCATGGGCGCATCCTATTGTCCGCGAATGGTTCGCGACGCGACTCGGGACTCCCACCGAACCGCAGGAACAAGGCTGGCCGCACATCCTGGAAGGCAAGACCACGTTGATTTCCGCGCCGACGGGCTCGGGTAAAACTCTTGCCGCGTTTCTGACGTGCATCGACCGGCTGGTGCGCAAGGCGATTACCGGACAACTTCGCGACCAGACAGAGGTGGTTTACGTTTCACCGCTGAAGGCGCTTGGAAACGACATCAAAACGAACCTGGAGATTCCGCTCAGCGAAATCCAGCGGCTGGCGATAGAGCGCGGATTTCTGATGCCTGAAATTCGCGCGGCTGTGCGCACGGGCGACACGCTGATGCCGGAACGGCGCGCGATGCTGCAGCGGCCGCCTCACATCCTGGTCACGACGCCGGAATCTCTGTACATCCTGCTGACGGCTGGAAAAAGCCGCGAGATTCTGAAAACCGTTCACACTGTGATTGTCGACGAAATCCATGCCGTCGCCGACGACAAGCGGGGCTCGCACCTCGCTCTTTCGCTGGAGCGGCTGGAAGTTCTCGCCGAAAAGCCACCGCTCCGCATCGGGCTTTCGGCCACACAGAAACCCATTGAAGTGATTGGCCAGTTTCTCGCGGGAGGCGGCAGACCCAGCCCGGAGATCGTGCAGATCGGCCACCAGAGGCACGTCGACCTTGCCGTTGAGGTACCGGCGAGCGAATTGGCCCCGGTCGCGTCGCACGAGATGTGGGACGAAATCTACGAACGGGTTGCCCAACTGGTGCGGGAGCATCGCTCCACGCTCGTGTTTGTGAATACGCGGCGACTTGCCGAGCGAGTAGCGCATCATTTGGCGGAACGGCTCGGCAACGATGTCGTCGCGACGCATCATGGAAGTCTGTCCCGCAAATTGCGGCTGGCCGCCGAGAAGAAGCTGAAGGCTGGCGAGATTCGCGTGCTCGTTGCAACCGCTTCGCTGGAACTGGGAATCGATATTGGCGCGGTGGACCTGGTTTGCCAGATCGGGTCCACGCGTTCCATTGCTGTGGCCTGGCAACGCATCGGGCGAGCGGGTCACTGGCATGGCGCAATTCCCAAAGGACGCATCTTCGCGACGACCCGCGACGAACTGGTGGAAAGTGCTGCGCTCGTCTATGCGATGCGCCGTGGGCACCTCGACGCGATCGTCGTACCCGAAGCTCCCTTCGACATACTGGCGCAACAGATTGTTGCGATGTGCGCCTGCGAGGAATGGGGTGAGGACGAGCTTTTCGCTGCGGTTCGACGCGCTTATCCGTATCGCGCCCTGCCTCGGGAACAATTCGAATCGATCATCGAGATGCTCTCGGAAGGCATCAACGCGCGCCGTGGGCGCTACGGCGCATATCTCCTGCGCGATCGCGTCAACAAGCGTCTTCATGGACGGCGCGGGGCACGGCTCACGGCCATCACGAGCGGTGGAGCGATTCCGGACAACTCGCTCTACTCGGTGATCGCCGAGCCAGAAGGCAATATTGTCGGCACGGTCGACGAAGATTTCGCGGTGGAAAGCATGGGTGGCGATGTGATGCTGCTCGGCAACACCTCGTGGCGCATTCGTCGCGTGCAGAGCGGCCGGGTCCTCGTTGAAGATGCGAACGGCGCTGCCCCGACGATTCCTTTCTGGCGGGGAGAAGCGCCTGCGCGCACCGCCGAACTCTCGGAGCAAGTCGCGGAAGTACGCGCGACAGTTGACGTGCTTTCCCAGGAACTCAGGCCAGGTATGGATCTTCGCTCTGCTCCTGAGGCACGCGCCGCCCTCGACTGGCTGCAATCGGAATGCGGGCTCGACGCCGTCGGTGCAGAGCAAGTTGTGGAACACATTGTTAAGGGTCGCGCCGTCCTCGGCGCCGTGCCGACGCAATCGACGGTGATCGCCGAACGCTTCTTTGATGAGAGCGGCGGGATGCAGTTGGTGATCCACGCGCCGTTCGGTGGCCGCATCAACAAGGCGTGGGGCCTCGCGCTGCGCAAGCGCTTCTGCCGCTCGTTCAATCTCGAACTTCAGGCGGCAGCTACCGACGATGGGATTAACATCTCGCTCGCAGAGCAACACAGCTTCCCGCTCGCTGACGTTTTCCGGTTCCTGCATCCGTCCTCCGTGGCCGGCGTTCTGGAGCAGGCTGTATTGGCCTCTCCGATCTTCACGGCCCGCTGGCGCTGGGACGCGTCGCGTGCGCTGATCCTGCAACGCTTTCAAGGCGGCAAAAAGGTCGCGCCACAAATCCAACGCATGCGCGCCGACGACCTGCTCGCTTCCGTGTTCCCCGACGCGGCAGCCTGCCCGGAAAATCTGGATGCGCAGCCCGAGGTTCCTGACCACCCGTTGGTGAACGAAGTCATTCGCGACGCGCTGACAGAGGCCATGGACGTGGAAGGACTCAAGGCAGTGCTCGAAAAGCTCCTGGGCGGACAAATTCGCTGCGTTGCGGTCGACACTCCTGTCCCATCGCAGTTTTCGCACGAAATTCTGAACGCCAATCCCTTCGCGTATCTCGACGATGCTCCCATCGAGGAACGGCGTGCCCGTGCTGTCGCAATGCGCCGGATGCTGCCCGAATCTGTGCTGTCGGAAGTTGGCAAGCTCGATCCGGACGCGATCGCCGAAGTCCGCTCACAAGCCTGGCCTGACGTTCGCGATGCGAACGAATTACATGATGTGCTGCAGACGCTGGTTGCATTGCCGCAAACCGAGCGGAGTGAAGCGCAGCACGATTTTCCGCTCGGAGCCGCAATCCGTGCGTCGCTCGAGGCCTGGCGCCCGTTCCTTGACTCACTGAGAGCACAAGACAGGATCGCCAGCGCGAGCAATTCTGGCTACCACTACTGGGTGGCTGCGGAGCGCGTGAAATCTTTTGCGCAGCTATTCCCTGCCGCCCAATTCGAATCTCCCGCCATCGATGTTGAACCCCAGCTACCGAGCCGTGAAGATGCTCTCGGCGCGCTCGTTACCGGTTGGCTGGAACACTCCGGGCCCGTAACCGCGGAGCAACTCGCCGGTCTGCTTGGCCTGCCTAGAGTTTCGATCGATTCCGCATTCTTGCAGATCGAAGCCAGCGGCGCGGTGCTGCGCGGCAGGTTCACCGATCCCTCTGCCCCCGAAACCGAGTGGTGCGAACGCCGCTTGTTGGCGCGCATTCACCGGCTCACGCTCGGACGCTTGCGCCGCGAAATTCAGCCTGTGAGTGCCGCGCAATTCGTGCGCTGGTTGTTCCGTTGGCAACATGTCGCGCCAAGCACACAACTGCTCGGCGAGCGCGGCACGCTCGAGGTCTTGCGACAGCTCCAGGGGTTTGAAGCACCCGCGAACACATGGGAACACCAGATCCTGGCGCGCCGGATAGCCGGTTATGATCCCAAAACCCTCGACCAGCTCTGCTTGAGTGGAGCGATTGGCTGGCGCAGGCTTTCTCCGCATCCCGCTCTGCTGATCGACTCGTCCGAACGCGGACGCCGCGTCACTCCTACGAGCGTCGCACCCATTTCTTTCTTCGCTCGAGACGATGCAGCGTGGATGGCGTATCCGCTGCACGACGTGACGGCCGCCGACCATCCCGGCCTGACCCCGGCAGCCAAAGACGTCCTGCAGTTCCTCAAAACGCGTGGAGCGTCGTTCTTTGCCGACATTGTGCGAGGGACGCGCCGTCTGAAATCCGAAGTGGAAACGGCGCTCTGGGAACTTGTTGCGGTCGGATTCATCACTGCCGATGGCTTCGACAATCTGCGCGCCTTGATTGATCCAAAGCGGCGCGCCGGCCAGGGCAGCGGGAAGCACACTCGTCCCCGAGACAGCGTGGGCCGGTGGTCTTTGATCTACCCGGAGGAACACGCCGATCATGCCGCCCAAATGGAGGCGATCTGCTGGATGTTGCTGAAGCGCTACGGCGTGGTCTTTCGCGAGTTGCTCAGCCGGGAATCCATTCTGCCGAAGTGGCGCGAAGTTCTCATTGCCATGCGCCGCTTGGAGGATCGCGGCGAAATCCGCGGTGGCCGGTTCGTTGGTAATTTCCTGGGCGAACAGTTCGCCCTTCCTTATGCGGTTGATTCGCTGAGGGCGTTTCGATCGGAAGCGCCATCCGGAGAGATCATCACCCTCGCTGCTGCCGACCCACTCAATCTCGCTGGCATAATCGTTCCGGGCGAGAAAGTCCCTGCCCTGTCCGGACGCTTCGTGAGGTTCCAGGACGGCGTAGCCATCGGTGAGACGGACCGGCCCGCGTACGTGCAGCCTATCGCGCACGCCGGCTGATCCTGTCCCCAGCCACCCGCAGTGGACTATTTGTACTTCCCTATCGCGCCTGTGGAATAATTCCCCCAGCCTTACGGAGGATGGCTGCATGGTCACGCCATGGTTCGGAGAATTCATGGGCACGCTGGTGCTCATTCTGCTGGGAGACGGCGTCGTTGCCGGGGTGCTACTTAAGAAGTCTAAAGCGGAGAATTCCGGCTGGATCGTCATCACGGCTGGCTGGGCGTTTGCCGTTATGTGTGGTGTGTTTACGGCAATCGCCTGCGGCAGCCCGGCCGCGCACCTGAATCCGGCCGTCACATTGGGAATGGCGGTACGTAGCGGAGACTATTCGCTCGTTCTGCCGTTCGTCAGCGCACAGGTTCTTGGCGCGCTCGTTGGCGCCACACTCGTCTGGTTGCACTATCTGCCGCATTGGCGCGAATCGCCTGATTCTGCCGCGAAGCTCGCCGTTTTCAGCACTGGCCCGGCGATCCGAAACTACCCGCTCAACTTCCTGAGTGAAATTATCGGCACGTTTGTACTCGTTTTTGTAGTGAGCGCCATCTTCTCGAAAGCCGTCGGCGCGGTGGGCCCTGTCGGCGCACTCGGACCGTTCCTTGTTGGCAGTCTCGTGTGGGGCATCGGCCTCTCGCTCGGCGGGACCACCGGCTACGCAATCAATCCGGCGCGCGACCTCGGCCCACGCATCGCTCACACTCTGCTGCCAATCACCGGCAAAGGTTCCTCCGACTGGCCGTACGCACCGATTCCTGTCTTCGGCCCACTTGTCGGCGGAGCTCTCGCCGGCCTGCTCGTCAAGATTCTTGCTTTCTAAGGACCCACCATGCCCGCGTATCTCGGCGCACTCGATCAAGGAACCACCAGCACACGGTTCATTATCTTTGACCACAACGGCCGCATCGTTTCGCAGGCGCAGGAAGAACATGAACAGATCTATCCCGCGCCCGGCTGGGTCGAGCATGATCCGGAAGAAATCTGGCGCCGCGCGCAAGACGTGATGCGCAAAGCGATGGCTCACAAGATCCTTCAACCAAAAGACCTCGCGGCCATCGGCATTACCAATCAGCGCGAGACAGTGGTCTTGTGGAACAGGAAGACCGGCCGGGCGATCTGTAATGCGATCGTTTGGCAAGATACGCGTGTCGATGGGATGGTGGCCGATTTCGCCAAACAGGGCGGCATTGATCGTTTCCGTGCCAAGACCGGATTACCTCTTTCGACCTACTTCAGTTCTGTGAAGCTCCGCTGGGCCCTCGACAACGTTCGCGATGCCCGCGCTTTGGCGGACGCTGGCGAGCTGCTCTGCGGCACCATGGACACGTATGTGCTGTGGCGGCTCACTGGCGGCTCTGACGGCGGCGTGCATTTGACCGACGTGACGAATGCCAGCCGCACGCAACTGATGAATCTGTCGACGCTCGATTGGGATCCGGAACTCCTTGCGGCGTTCGATATTCCGTCCAACATCCTGCCGCGCATCGTTCCCAGCAGTGAAGTTTGTGGCGAAGCGAAGTTGCCCTATGTCGCCGGCGTGAAAGTTGCTGGCATCCTTGGCGATCAACAAGCCGCTCTCTTTGGACAGACGTGCTTCCAACCGGGTGAGGCCAAAAACACTTACGGCACCGGATGCTTTTTGCTGATGAACACCGGCGAACGAGCCGTTGCCTCAACGTGCGGACTGCTCACCACACTCGGTTACAAACTCGGCTCGCAAAAGGCCGTTTATGCGCTCGAGGGCAGCGTGGCGATCACTGGGGCGCTCGTACAGTGGATCCGCGACAATCTTGGCTTGATCCAGAAGAGTTCGGACGTTGAAACGGTAGCGCGTTCAGTCCGCGACAATGGCGGCGTCTATTTCGTGCCGGCATTTTCCGGGCTTTACGCCCCCTACTGGCGGAGTGACGCCCGCGGAGTGATCGCCGGGCTGACACGTTACGCCAATAAGGGTCACCTGGCTCGCGCCGTGCTGGAGGCCACCGCATACCAAACCCGCGAGGTCCTGGAAGCGATGGAAAAAGACTCAGAGATTCACCTGTTTTCGTTGCGCACCGATGGCGGCATGGTCGAAAATGACCTCCTCATGCAATTCCAGGCCGACATTTTGAACATTCCCGTCTTGCGTCCCGTGATCAAGGAAACCACTGCTCTTGGCGCCGCGTATGCCGCCGGCCTCGCGGTGGGTTTCTACTCCGATCTGGACGATCTTCGCGAAAATTGGGCCGTGGATCAGAAGTGGGAACCACGCATGGAAGAAACGTTGCGCGACACGTATTATCGCCAGTGGAAGAAGGCGGTCACTCGTTCTTTCGCGTGGACAGATTGACCCGGCAAGTGCGTCAAATTCCTTCGGAGATACGAAATGTCTCGAAAAGTGAAATGGGGAATTCTGGGTGTAGGATCGCTGGTTCGCCGCCGCGTCATGCCCGCGCTGCTGCAATGCAAACACACGGAAGTGACGGCCATCGCGTCACGCTCACTTGAGAAAGCACAGGCTTTTGCGAGCGAGACAAAAATCCCGAAAGCCTACGGCTCCTACGAAGAATTGCTTGCCGATCCCGAAATCGAGGCGGTCTACAATCCGCTTCCCAATCATCTGCACGTGCCCTGGTCCATCGAGGCCGCCCGCAAACGTAAACACGTCCTCTGCGAGAAGCCCCTCAGCCTGACCGTCGCCGAGGCCCGCAAACTGCTGGAAGCACGCGACGAGTACAACGTCAAAATCGCGGAAGCATTTATGGTGCGCACGCATCCCCAATGGGTGCGCACCGAAGAACTCGTTCGACAGGGCAAGATCGGCAAGCTCCGTTCGTCAGTTGGCTATTTCAGTTATTACAGTGTTGACCCCGCGAATGCGCGCAATGTCCTGGAGTTCGGTGGCGGCGGGCTCTACGACATCGGGTGCTATCCGATCAAAACGACTCGCTTTGTGTTTGGCGAAGAACCGGTGCGCGTCATCGGATGTGTCGAGCGCGATCCCAGTTTCAAGACCGATCGGCTGACGTCGGCCATTCTGGAATACCCCTCGGGACAGGCCATCTTCACCTGCAGCACGCAGAACCTTTATTACCAGCGCATGCAGTTCCTGGGCACCAAGGGGCGCATTGACGTGGAGATTCCCTTTAACGCACCGACGGATCGCCCGACGCGGATTTTTGTCGATGATGGCACTGACATGTTCGGAACCGGCCTGACCACCGAATCGTTCCCCGTCTGCAATCAGTTTACGATTCAGTCCGACCTGTTCTCGATCGCTGTCCGCGAAAACAAGGAAGTCGTGAACCCGCTGGAGGACGCGATCCTTAACATGGCCGTCATCGAAGCAATCTTCCGCTCCGCGGAAACCGGCAAATGGGAAGTGCCCGAGCGGTTATAGCAACAAGAGAGGCACCAGAATTCCTCCCGGTGCCTCTCAGTATCTCGTGGCTTGGGGCTGACTAGTCGTAGTATTCCTGGCCGAGGTGCGTGATCAGGTCCTCGCCCATCATCCAGCGCAGCGTATTTTTTAGTTTCATCAGCTGAATGAACAAATCGTGCTCGGGATAAAGTTTCGGAGCCGTCATCGGCGACTTGAAGTAGAAGCTGAGCCACTCTTGAATGCCGCGCATGCCGGCGCGCTGCGCCAGATCGAGGAATAACACGAGATCCAGGACGATGGGCGCGGCAAGAATGGAGTCGCGGCAAAGGAAATCCACCTTGATCTGCATCGGATAGCCGAGCCACCCGAAGATGTCGATGTTGTCCCAACCTTCCTTGTTGTCGCCACGCGGCGGGTAGTAGTTGATGCGAACCTTATGGTGAATCGTCTTATAGAGCTCGGGATAAAGGTGCGGCTGGAGGATGAATTCCAGCGCGCCGAGCTTCGACTCTTCCTTGGTCTTGAACGAGCCGGGATCCTCCAGGACCTCACCGTCGCGGTTGCCGAGGATGTTGGTGGAGAACCAGCCATTCAGGCCGAGCATGCGCGCTTTGAAAGCCGGCGCCAGAACAGTCTTGAGCAGCGTCTGTCCGGTCTTGAAGTCCTTGCCGCCGATTACGACACCGTGCCGGTGCGCCAGTTCCTGCATCGCCGGAATGTCAACGCTCAAGTTCGGCGCGCCGTTGCCGTAAGCGATGCCGCTGGTGATCGCCGCCCACGCGTAGAGCATCGAAGGCGCGATCGCCGGATGGTTCGCCTTCATCGCCTCTTCCAACTTTTCAGGCGTGCTATGCACGTCATGGGGCAGCAGGAAAACTTCCGTCGAACCGCACCACAACATAACGAGACGCGAACAGCCGTGTTTCTTTTTGAAGTTGGCGATGTCGGCTTTGATCTGCAGGGCGATGTCGTACTTCGTCTTGCCTTTCTTGACGTGCTTTCCGTCGAGCATCTTGACGTATTCGTGATCGAAGGCCGCCGTCATAGGCTTGATCTTCGCCAGGAACGGCTTCACCGCCGCAAGGTGGTGAGGATCGAGCACGCCCGCTTTGGCCGCAGCTTCATACGAGCTGTCGGGGAAAATATCCCACCCACCGAAGACCAGATCCTCCAGCTTCGCCAGCTTCACAAAGTCCTTGATCTTCGGCGAGCGGCCTTCCGTGCGCTTCCCCAGGCGAATCGTTCCCATCTGTGTCAGCGATCCCACCGGCACAGCCTTCTTCTGACGAACCAGCTCAACTCCCGCCATGAAGGTCGTCGCTACCGCGCCCATGCCCGGCAGCAGAACTCCCAGCTTCCCTTTAGGCGGAGCAATCTTCGTAGGCTTTTCCATGAATTTCCTCAGTTTTCTAGTGGTGGAGATGCAGGGCACGACAGTTTGGAGCAAATGTCCTTGCCCAAAACATCAATTTTGGGGGATGAAGCTGCGATATGCAAATGAAAACCGCGAAAGCGCGTGGACGCGACCGCTCTGCGGCCTTCTCACTCAGCGGTTCAGTTCGTCACTTTCGCCGTGCCAGCCATGTTGAGTTCGATGTCGACGACGGGCTTTACCTTGAGAAGCCAGTTGCTGGGGTCCTTGATTCCCCATTGAATATACGGCACCTCGAACTTGGCCCATCCCTGCCAATGATCCGTCGCCATGTCTGCGTGGACCAAAGCGACAACTTCGTGATCCTGCCCGTGCACGTTGATGATGCCGCGCACCTTCACGTCCGAAGGGCCGGTCAGTGCGACGGCTCCTTCGATTTGCGTCGGCCGAAAAGTGGCATCGGGATACTTTTTGGTCTCTAGAATTTCCTTGTGCATGCGTTCGTCACGCGAAGTGTTTCCCGAGTCGCCGCTGGTCGCGGACACAACAACTTCGCCGCTGGCCTTGCCCGTGGCAGGAGCAAAAGAGATCGCTCCGCTTTTTACGCTAAACGTTCCGTGAACGGTGTGCAGAGTGCTGTCGACCGTGTAATGCACTTTGCTCCGGTCTGGATCCAGAACGAGCTGGACTCCGGCCGTCTCGCTCGTGGTCGAAGGATTTGGCGGCGCAGCCACCGCCGATAGAAAGAACGCCAATCCTCCGATTGCGCCTAATGCAATTCCCGCCGATTTCCAGCTCGCTATCCGCATTCGCGCCTCTCTAAGCTGCAAGAACCTGCCATCCCAGCAATACGCCCGCCGCAACCACGTCTCGGGAAGTCGCGCGTCCGGTGTGGATTGCCAACAGCCGCCCGAACAATTCGGGTCGCCCGCTCATCGCGCGCATCACTCTTTGCCGAATCCGCTCCCGGCGTCCCAGCTCTACCATCAACTGCCCCATGCGCAAAGGACGCCTCTGCAATTGGCGGTGTGCGAATTGGTACTGCCTTAGGTCACCTGCTTCGAGCGCATCCGCCAGCGCCGCGGACTGGCGAAACGCCAGGCGCAGCCCCTCGCCCGTAATCGCATCGACGCCTCCAGACGCGTCTCCCACGAGCGCCACATTGCCACGGATAATACGCGACAACCGATGCATGGCGGTCACGGCTCCGCGTTCCCGGCTGCTCAGTTCCGCGCCGGCGAGTCGCGCGCGAAGCTGCGGCAATTCATCCAGCGCATGATCGAACTTTACGTTCTCCGCATCGTCACCCATGATTACAACACAGACCTCTTCACTCGAGATCGCCGTCACGTACGCCTGCGTCCGTTGCGCCCAGTGGATTTCCATATATTCCGACCAGGGCCGCACGCGGTAGTGTCTCCTGTTGGCGATTCGCTGAGTTCGCAGGACGGTGCTGTTCAGATCGGCCCAGTTGCGAACGCGCGACGCGCCGCCATCGGCTCCCACGATCCAACGCGCCGAAACCAACCCGTCAACCAGGCGCACGCCGCCGGCTTCGATTCCGGCGACCGAGGTCTTCCACAAAAGTCTCACGCCGGCTCTCTCCGCCGCTTCGATCAACAAACCGTGAAGCACCGGCCGGCGGATCCCTATTCCCTGACCCGATGGAAATGCCGCGGAAATCTGGCGGTCGGCGTGAACAAACCGAATGCCGCGAAAATTCCAGCCGAGGCTCTTGGGAAGCTCCACGCCAAGATCCCGCAAGGCGGCCTGGGTTTCCGGCATCATTCCCTCGCCGCAGGGTTTGTCAATTGGCGGCTCGGCGCCATCCGCCACGACTACCGAAAAGCCCTTTCGCGCCGCCGCGATCGCAGCCGCCAGGCCCGCCGGCCCTCCTCCAACGACAAAAACATCTGTGCCGATATGCGCCACGAATTTCTCCTCAACTCGTTTTATCACCGCGCGGGCGACGCGAACGTCACTGATCTGTCAAATATTGATCGCGCGTTTTGCAAGTGCGCGACCCACTGTGGATTCACAAATTGTTCGTAGGATTTATCCGTCGTAATTCGAGACTCGACGACCGCAGCTTGAACTGGCATATGCGTAAGTGGATGCCGCGCCTTTCGTAAGAGATGCCTGTATCCCGCTGAGGCGAAACGAGCTCACGCGACCCCAACCCGCTTCTCATAATTCCGTCTTATTTTCTCCTCTACTTCTATTAATTTGACTCATTGACGATTGCCCCGCATTCTAGTACTTTCTTGGGCGACCATCATGATCCCTGTCGCCCACGACTCACGCTTCGCCATTCTGCGGCTTCCCGTAGTTGGCGTTATTCGTGTGGTCGTGCGAATTCGGCCCGTATTTGTTGCCGGGCCAGCAACAGGGTGATGGCAGTTTTCAGATCCGAGCCGGTTTCGGGCCATCATCTAAAGGGATGATGGCCTTCGTTGTTTTAGGCCGTCTCGCACGCTTTCGGAGGATCACCGCAGTGTCTGACAATCCGCTGAAACCCCGCAGTTCAGCCCTGACCGATGGCGCCAGCCGTGCCGGTGCGCGCGCCATGTTCCGAGCCGTAGGCCTGAAGGACGATGATTTCAAGAAGCCTCTCATCGGCATCGCGAATACGTGGATTGAGATCGGCCCATGCAATTACCATCTTCGTGAACTCGCCAAACACGTTGCCGATGGCATTCGCGCCGCGGGCGGCACGCCGCTCGAGTTCAACACCGTTTCCATTTCTGACGGCATCACCATGGGCACGGAGGGCATGCGCGCCTCGCTGATCAGCCGCGAAGTCATCGCCGATTCCATCGAACTGGTTGCCCGTGGGAATCTGCTCGACGCCGTCATCGTGCTGGTCGGCTGCGACAAAACCATTCCCGGCGGAATCATGGCCCTGGCTCGCCTCAACATTCCTGGACTCGTGCTCTATGGCGGATCGATTGCTCCCGGCCAGTTCGAAGGTCATTCGGTAACGATTCAGGATGTCTACGAAGCGATTGGAGCGCACGCCAGCGGCAAACTTTCTGACGCGAAGCTTAAGGAACTGGAGTGTTCGGCCTGTCCCGGTGTCGGCGCCTGCGGCGGCCAGTACACTGCCAACACGATGGCCCTGGTGTGCGAGTTTCTCGGTATTGCGCCGATGGGGCTCTCGAGCGTGCCCGCCACCAACGAAGGCAAAGCGCACGCCGGCGAACTCGCGGGAAAACTCACCCTGAGCCTGCTGAAGAGTAACACCACCCCTTCCAAAATCATTACAAAAACAGCGATTGAAAACGCCATTGCCGGAGTCGCCGCCACAGGCGGTTCGACAAACGCCGTTCTGCACCTTCTCGCCATTGCCCGCGAAGCCGGGATTTCTCTTTCCATCGACGATTTTGATCGTGTCAGTTCAGCCACGCCGATTCTTGCCGATCTCAAACCTGGGGGCAGATATGTCGCGACTGATCTTTACGCAGCAGGCGGTACTGCGCTCGTCGCGAAGCGCATGCTTGAAGCCGGTCTCCTTCGCGGAGAATGCATCACCGTCACCGGACGAACGATTGCCGAAGAAGCGTCGGGAGCGAAAGAAACACCCGGCCAGGACGTCGTCCGCGCGAAAAACAATCCGCTGAAACCTACGGGCGGACTGGTCATTCTCAAGGGCAATCTGGCGTCGGAAGGGTGCGTCATCAAGGTTGCCGGGCACAACATTCAGAATTTCCGTGGCCCGGCGCGCGTATTTGACAGCGAAGAAGCTGCCTTCGCCGCCGTCGAGCAGAACAAGATTAAAGCGGGCGACGTCGTGGTCATCCGCTATGAAGGACCGCGCGGCGGACCCGGAATGCGGGAAATGCTTCAAGTCACTGCCGCTCTCGTTGGTGCCGGGCTTGGTGATTCCGTTGCGCTCCTTACCGACGGTCGCTTTTCCGGCGCCACGCACGGCTTGATGGCTGGCCACGTCGCTCCGGAAGCGGCGGTGGGCGGGCCGATTGCCGCGATTCGCGATGGCGACATCATCGTTTTCGACATTCCCAAGCGGTCGCTCGCCGTGGAGCTGACCGACGCCGAAATTCAGAAACGGCTTTCGACCTGGCAACCGCCGAAGCCCCGCTACACCCATGGCGTGATGGCCAAATACGCGCTGCTCGTTTCGTCTTCTTCACTAGGCGCGATTACCGCCGTGCCCGCCAGCTTTGCGTCGGGTGCGGTTCCGGCTACTTCGGGGAGAACTCTATGAAACTCACTGGTGCGGAAATCCTCTGCGAAACGCTCGAACGCCTCGGGGTGAAGGAGATTTTCGGCTACCCTGGCGGCGCGATTCTTCCCGTTTACGACGCGCTCGGAAAGTCCAAGCTGCATCACGTCCTCGTTCGCCATGAACAAGGTGCCACGCACATGGCCGATGGTTACGCGAGGGCCAGCGGAGGCGTCGGTGTCGCGATGGCCACCTCGGGGCCCGGTGCCACCAACATGGTTACCGGTATTGCCACGGCGATGCTCGATTCCTCTCCGGTCGTCTGCATCACCGGGCAGGTTGGCAGCAAGTTACTCGGTTCCGATGCGTTCCAGGAAGTGGACATCACCGGCATCACCATGCCGATCACCAAGCACAACGTGGTGGTCTCGAAAGTCGAAGATATCGCGCGGACCGTCCGCGAGGCGTTCATCATCGCCAAGTCTGGCCGGCCCGGTCCGGTGCTCGTCGATATCACCAAGGACGCGCAACAGGCGTCCATGGAATTCGACTGGGACGCCACCGCGCCCAAGCTTCCCCCGAAGCGCATCCGCAACAACCATGACCAGGTGGAATTCGACCGCGCCGTCGAGTTGCTTAACTCTGCCAAGCGGCCTGTGATCCTGGCCGGTCGCGGCATCATGCTTTCGGGCGCCATGCATACCTTCGAGAAATTCGTCCGCACCAGCAACATCCCTGTCGCCATGACGCTTCTCGGCATCGGCTGCTTCCCGGCCACCGATCCCATGAATCTCGGCATGATGGGCATGCACGGCGAGGCTTGGGTCAACACTGCCATTCAGGAAGCCGATCTTCTTATCGCCGTCGGTATGCGCTTCGATGATCGCGTCACCGGCGACCTGCGAACCTACGCGCGCAATGCCCGCAAGATTCACATCGAAGTGGACCGCGCGGAAATCAACAAGAACGTGAAGGTTGACGCGGCCCTGGTCGGTGATGCCGGCGATACTCTCGAGAGCCTGCTTCCCCACGTGAGCACCCGCGATCACAGCGCATGGCTCAGCCACATCAAGGACCTTAAGGGCGAATCGGCGGTGCGCGACATTCAATCCTTGCCTGACACCGGCCACCTCTTCGCCGCTCACGTCATTAACGACCTCTGGAAAGTCACCAAGGGCGCAGCGATTGTCGTGACCGACGTCGGCCAGCACCAGATGTGGGAAGCGCAGTATTACCATCACAACACGCCGCGGAGCCTCATCACTTCGGGCGGTCTCGGAACTATGGGCTTTGCCCTTCCCGCCGCAATTGGCGCGAAGTTTGCCCGCCCCGACTCCGAAGTCTGGGTGGTCGTCGGCGATGGCGGTTTCCAGATGACTTCCTGCGAGCTGGCCACCATCGTTCAGGAAAAGATCAAGATCAATATCGCCATCATCAACAACGGCTACCTGGGCATGGTTCGCCAGTGGCAGGAATTCTTCTACGACAAGCGCTACGTTGCTACGCCCCTCGTGGCCCCTGATTTTGTCGCGCTGGCCAATGCCCATGGGATTCGTGGCGAGCGCATCACTTCGCGCAAAGAAGTTGTGCCGATCATCGAGTCGGCTCGCAACACCGATCAACCTGTGTTGCTCGACTTCCGCGTGGAACAGGAAGATTCCGTTTACCCGATGGTTCCCGCCGGCGCGCCGCTTCACGAGATGATTCGGCGACCCAATAACCCGTTGGTCGAAACTGCTTCTGAGCCATAATAGTTGCTTCGTCGAATTGAGGAGCTTATGCAGACAATCGTCGCTTACGTTGAAAACAAACCCGGGGTGCTGAATCGCGTCGCTTCCCTCACCCGGCGTCTGGCCATCAACATCGATTCGCTCACCGTCGGCCCTACGGAGAACGAGGAGATCGCGCGCATGACCATCTGCGCTCACACCGATGAGCGCGGCGCAATGCGCTTGGAGGCGAGTCTCGAAAAGCTTGTCGACGTTCTCCTGGCGGAAAACATCACCGCGCGCCCCATGCTCGAGCGCGATCTTGCTCTGATTAAAGTTGCCGCCGACCAGCAGAACCGCCCGCACCTCATGGAATTGATCAAGGTATTCCGGGGCCGTGTTGTCGACGTGGCTCCCGAATCGCTGATCGTGGAAGTGTCTGGCACGGTCGATAAGATCGATGGCTTGCTCGAGGTTCTCCGCCCCTTTGGCGTCCTTGAGATGGCCCGCACAGGGCGAATTGCCATGACCCGAGGCAGCGACCTGCTCCGTCCCCCGGCGGAAGCGACCAAACCCCGCAAAGATAACGCCCCTGCGGCGTAATTCCGGCGAAATTTTGTGTTTGTGCGGGCGCGACGTGCTGCGTCCCATTGGGCAACTGACAGATTCTCTGGGTTCGATTTTCGGCCGCACCGCGGCCCACGAAAGGAACAGCAATGGCGAATCTCTATTATGACAAGGACGCGGACCTTGCTCTGGTACAGGGAAAGAAGGTCGCGATCATCGGCTACGGTTCACAGGGCCACGCTCACGCCTTGAACCTGCGTGATTCGGGCGTCTCTGTAGTCGTTGGCCTCCCGGAAGGCAGTGCGTCGCGAGCGCGAGCCGAAAAGGATGGCGTGACCGTGAAGACTCCCGCTGAGGCCGCCGCCTGGGCCGACGTCATCATGATTCTCGCGCCAGACACGCGACAGCCGAAGCTTTACAAGGAAGCCATCGAGCCGCATCTCACGCCGGGGAAGACTCTGATGTTCGCTCATGGATTCAACATCCGCTTCGGCGCGATTCAGCCGCCGAAGAATGTCGATGTGAGCATGATCGCCCCCAAGGCTCCTGGGCACCGCGTTCGCGAGGTGTTCACCGAGGGCGGGGGGACCCCTGCGCTGCTGGCAGTCCATCAAGACGCTTCGGGCAAAGCCAGGGCGTTTGCGCTTTCCTATGCCAAGGGCCTGGGGACCACGCGCGCGGGCGTTCTCGAGACCACGTTCACCGAAGAGACCGAAACGGACCTGTTCGGCGAGCAGGCCGTGCTCTGCGGCGGAGTCAGCGAGTTGATCAAAGCCGGATTCGAAACGCTCGTCAACGCGGGCTATCAACCGGAAGTCGCCTATTTCGAATGCCTGCATGAGCTGAAACTGATCGTTGACCTGATCTATCGCGGCGGGCTCAGCTACATGCGCTATTCCGTCAGTGACACCGCCGAACATGGCGACTACCACGCCGGCCCCCGCATCGTGACGAAGGAGACCCGCGAGGCCATGAAGAAGCTTCTGGCTGAAATCCGCGACGGCAGCTTCGCCAAGGCCTGGATCGAGGAGAACGAAAAGGGTTGCACCAATTTCCTGGCAAAACGCAAGGCAGAGCAGCTTCACCAGATCGAGCAGCTTGGTCCGAAGCTTCGTGCCATGATGCCCTTCCTGAACCCCATCGTCGCGCCTGGCGTGAACGAAGCCGCCGCCTCCGCCAAGAAGTAGTCGATCTTTTCGGGGGCGGGCGCAGCACAGTACGGCCGAGCAACAGACCGTGCACCGGCCCCCACTTCAACCGCGCCACAATTTCGCTCTGGCCCCTTACTCTGTCGGTAATGTAGATTAATGCCCCATGCCAAAATCTGTATCTGAGACACCCTCACAGGTTCATCTTCCCGAGCGCATCGAGCAACTCAGTACGAAGCGCCAGGAGATCATTCGACCGATTCTCGAGCATCCCCGCGAATACGTACTGCTCAGCGTGCGCGCGCTGGCAAAGCGTCTTGGCACAGACCCCGCCACGATTGTTCGCATCGTGCATGGCCTCGGCTTTTCGACGTACCGCGAATTCCAGCTTCATCTTCACGAACTCTCACTGGCTTTCGCTACCTCACTCGACACCATGCAGCAGCATCCCGCCGGCGATGACGGGCCCGATTCGGCTGCCCGCAATTCGATCTTTCGTGACGTCAAGAACCTTCAGGGCCTGAAGAACTCCTTGGATGCATCGCGTTTCATACCGCTCGCGAAGCGCGTGTATGCGGCGCGGCGTATTGTGATTCTTGGTGCGGATCTTGCCGCCGTCCTGGCGGAGTATCTCGGCTATCACCTCAATCTTCTCGGTCTGCCGGTTTTTGTTGCCTCGTCTGCCGGGCCCGTGACGCATTCCGTGCGCTCCCTAACCAACAAGGATTTGGTGTTCGCGATCAGTTTCCGGCGTGGCATTCGCCAGACTGTGGAAGGCATCCACGACGCGCGGCTCAAGGGTGCCTACTGCGTCGGTATCGCCGACACCTACGTCTCCCCGCTGGCCCGGCATTGCCACGAACTTTTCCTCGCGTCCATCGATTCGGTGTACTTCGGCGCCTCCTACACCGCCCCAATCGCGCTGGCCAATTCCATGCTCGCTGCCGTCGGTGAATTCCGCCGTTCGCGAACGATGCAAATCGTTCGTGAACTGGACGAGGAACAACGCCGCGGCTCCCGCTGGTTCACGCCTTAGCCCCGATGGTGCCTTCGTGAAACAGCGAATCTCTGGAATCTTTCTTCTTTTGCTTCCTTCGCTTCTTTGGTCGCCCCAGATCGTTTTTGCACAAGCCACCGCGCCGCCGGCGCCTTACGTCTCATCCATCCAACCTGGTCCCAAGCCTGCCGATGCGCCTGCGGAATGGAAACGTCTCGTTGGAGTTTATGGCAGTGGCATCATCATCCTCGAGCGAAACGGGGCACTGTATTGGCGTGCGCTTGACGGACAGGAATCTCCGATTCACACCAGCACGGCCCCGGGCTATCAGTTCTCGGTCTTGGGACAGGAGGATTTTCTTCCCCAGACGGACTCTTCTGGAAATGTGTTGTCACTCATCGTGTCGCTTCGCGATAGCCCTCTATACCGCACCGACGCCGGCTCCGATCCCTCGCACTTTTACCACATCACTCCTTCGAAACCGGTTCCCGAACTGCGCGCCGCGGCCTTCGCCGCCAAGCCTCCCCTCGAAGCGCAGCGCTTTCGCCCGTCTGATCTGGTGGAACTCGTGTCTCTTGACCCGACGATTCATCTGGATATCCGCTACGCGCAATCCAACAACTTCCTCTCCACACCGGTCTATACGCAGGCTCGCGCGTTCATGCAGCGCCCCGCCGCCGAAGCTTTGGCGCGCGTGTCGCGCAAGCTCCAGCCGTTCGGCTATGGATTGCTCCTCCACGACGCCTACCGGCCGTGGTACGTCACGAAAATCTTCTGGGACGCCACTCCCCCCGAAGGCAAACAGTTCGTTGCCGACCCAACCAAGGGGTCGAAGCACAATCGCGGCTGTGCGGTCGACTTGACGCTGTACGACCTGAGCACGGGTAAGCCCGTGGAAATGCCCGGCTTGTATGACGAGATGTCCCCTCGCTCATTCCCGACTTTCCCGGGAGGCACTTCCCTGCAACGCTGGAACCGGGAATTGCTGCGGCGGGCCATGGAATCCGAGGGATTCACCGTGAACGAAAGCGAGTGGTGGCACTTCGACTTTCGGGATTGGAACCACTACCCGATCATGAATGTGCCCTTCGAGGACTTGGGAAAGCCCTCCGCGTAAAGCTCCGCAAAATATCCAATCAGTGGGCCAAATGATGCCCGTGCTCGGCCGTTTTTGGCGGGCTTGCAGTTGAGTCGGCCGGTCGCAGATCCTCGGCTACTCGGGCAGCGCGTTCCTGCCGCGGAGCCAGGAAAAACGTATCGCAATTCGAGCACCAGTGCGGCCGCAGATTCGTCACGGTGCAGACAAACTTCAGCGCCATTCCCGTCCGTCTAACCCGGAAAACTTCCGCGCTATGGCATTGTGGGCAGATCCGCCGTTTGCTGATATGGCGAAATCGCATGAACCTACCTCGCAGCTCAGTCCCTCTGCGCCATCGCAGAGCATCTGTCAAGTTCCGAAGGGCCGTATCAAGTTGCGGGGCGAGGAGCAGCAACTCGGCTCTTGGGCGGACCGGATACCCAATCACGGTACAACATTTCTTGCAGCTTGCACATTCGTAACGACTTGGTTTTAGTACTCACTCGAAAACATCTCAAAGGACCAATAGCCCATCTCGAAATAGACTGACCTTGTCCGACTCCACCGCTTCCCGGCATAATTCCTCTTCCCATGGAGCGCGTCGACCTTTCTCCCCTGCTTCATCTCGGCACCTCGTCTTTCACCGCCGACGGCTGGGAAAGCTCTTTCTACCCGCCAGGCACGCCTCAACGCGATTACCTGACCTACTACGCCACTCGATTCAGCACCTTGGAGATCGACGCCACCTATTACGCTATCCCCGCCCTCTCGACGGTAAAGGGCTGGGACGCCAAAACCCCTGCCAACTTCCGATTCGCGCTGAAAGCCCCCCACGAGATCACTCACGAGTGCCTCCTGGTTGACGCCGAACCCGTTCTCACGGAGTTTCTGAAAGCCACCGAGCCGCTCGGCTCCAAACTCGCGGTCATCCTGCTGCAGTTCCCATATTTCAACCGGCAGACGTTTTCGAATCCCGATGACTTCCTGGCCCGGCTGAAGCCCTTCCTGGGGGCCCTCCCCTCCTCCCCCCGCTTTGCCCTCGAGATCCGCAACAAGTTCTGGCTCACTCGCCCATTCCTCGACCTGCTTCGTCAACACCGGGTGGCGCTCGCGCTGATCGATCATCCCTGGATGTATCCGCCAAAAGTTCTAGGCTCGAAGCCGGAGTTCATTACCGCAGACTTCACCTACGTGCGATGGCTCGGCGACCGCAAGGCCATCGAAGCCCTCACCAAAACGTGGGACAAGACCATCATCGACCGCACCGACGAACTTCAGGAATGGGTGCGCGCCTGCCGCAACTTTCTCAAGCGCGAATTGCACGTGTTTCTGTTCGCGAACAATCACTATAGCGGCTATGCACCGGACACTCTGCGGCTGTTTGAGGACTTGATGACGAAACAGGTCGTCAGTTCCTGACGCTGCTGAGTTGCCGCATTTGCAGCATTCACTTGGTCGGGTCGGTCGCCAACTCGGCTACCGCCGCCCCGTCTTTGCGCGGGTCCGATGCGCCGTAATTCACGCCCGCGGCAGCGTCGCGCAAGACGACCTGCCCGCCGCCCATCGCCGACGAATACGCGCCCATGACCTGAATCTTGTGCCCCTTCCCGGTTAACTCATCGCGCGTCTTTTGCGGAATCCGGTTCTCCATCTGCACGTCACAGCCGGGAAACGTCCGTTTCGTGAATCGTGGCGCTTCGACCGCGGCCTGGATATTCATTTTGTAGTCCACCACGTTTGCCATGAACTGCGCATGCGCCTGCGATTGGTTCCAGCCGCCCATGATGCCAAAAGCCATTTTCGTATCGCCGTGTTCGGCGAACGCGGGGATGATCGTGTGGAGCGGGCGCTTCCGCCCGGCGAGCGCGTTTGGCGACGCTGCGTCCAAAGTGAACAGCGCCCCGCGGTTGTGCAACGCAAATCCGGTTCCTTCCGCCACGATCCCGGAGCCAAACTCGCTGTAGTTGCTCTGGATCAGCGACACCATGTTCCCCTCTCGATCCACCACCGTCAGATACGTCGTGTCTCCGGCGCTTGGCAACGTTCCCGCCGCCACATCACAGTTGGCGTGCGTCGGGTCGATCAGCTTGGCCCGTTCTGCGGCGCGCTCTTTCGACAGCAACTGCTGTACCGGCAATTTCTGCCCGCGGGGATCGCCGATGTATTTCAGCAGGTCCGCATACGCCAGTTTCTTCGCTTCAATCATTGCGTGCAGCGCGTTGGGGCTTGCGAATCCGTAATCCCTCTGGCCAAGTGGGAAATTCTCCATGATGTTCAGCATCATCAGCGCCGCTAATCCCTGTCCGTTCGGCGGCAACTCGTACACTTTCCAATCCCGATATGTCGTCGAAATCGGCTCAACCCATTCCGCTGAGAATTCCGCAAGGTCCTGTGCGTTCATCACGCCGCCGTGACGTTGGATGGATTCCAGAATTCGTTTCGAGATTTCTCCCTGGTAGAAAGCATCGCGGCCGTGTTCCGCAATTTGCGTCAGTGACCATGCCAGGTCGGGATTCCGGAACACTTCCCCGGTCTTCGGGGCGTGGTCTCCAACCAGGTAAACTCTGGCCGCTTCGCTCTCCCCGCGCAGGTAGTCCACGTTCGACGCCCAATACATCGACACCCATTCGGTCACTGGATAACCGCTGTTCGCCAGTTCGATCGCTGCCGCCAGGTCATCGCTCAGTTTCTTCCGGCCGAATTTGTCCGCGAGTTTCTGCCAACCTTCCACCGCTCCGGGCACGGTGATGGCGTTCACTCCGGATTGCGGCATCTCGCGCAGCCCATGCTTCTGCAGATACTCAATCGTCAACCCCTTCGGCGCCCACCCGCTTGCGTTCAGGCCATAGAGTGTTTTCGCCTTGGCGTCATACACGATGGCAAAAAGGTCGCCCCCGATGCCGTTCATCATCGGCGAAACCACTCCCATCGCCGCGTTGGTGGCGATAGCGGCGTCCACGGCGTTTCCTCCTTTTTCGAGGATCCGCGCTCCCGCTTGTGCCGCCAGGGGCGATTCCGCGGCCACGATGCCGTTCCGCGAGATCACCATGGATCGGCTCTGCGACCGGTCCTGTCCTTCCACCATCCCCGCTCCCATCCCTCCCACACTCAACAAGAGCACACCCGCCCACACTCGTGACCCAAGTCCCAACACGTGGCTCTCCCTTCTGGCCCATTCATTGAACGTCACCTGTTTCCAACACGCGTGACTGCACTCTATCTCTGGAACTCCACAGGTTCAAGCTTCGCTCTAGTCGGCAATTCCTGGCCACCGGATGAAATGCTTTTCCGCTCATTCAAGCGAGCGAACACTTTTTCACTGCCATTCAAATCACTTGGTTTTTCACGCCTTCGGCATATTGCTTCCGCGATTCCTGGATGCGACCCTAACACTCGTTCCGTCCCCCTGACGGATTGAACTTGGCATCAGCGAAAGCCGATGCCTCCAACGGCGGCGGAGGGAAAGACTCGGGCGCGGAATCCCTCCGCCGCCGTTTCGGTTTTGGGTGAGTGGGCCACTTCCCCCGTTGGTTCCCTCACCCGCTTTTGGATAGAATGCTCCAGTGCCCGACAAGAAACCGAGTTCCCCAAAAACACCTGTTGTCAATCCGCAGATTGCCAGTCTGAATGCCCTGATCGTCGCTCGTAACGCCGATCCGTTCGCCATCCTCGGCCCGCATCCAGTCGAATCCGCCGAGGGGCGCCGCTGGGCCGTTCGTTTCTTCCAACCGCGCGCCGTGGAAGCGCACCTTCTTCCCCAGGGCGGAGAGCCGGTCCAGATGCAGAAACACCGCCCGGAAGGTTTTTTTGAAGCGCTTCTTCCGGGAATTCGCGAGCTGGCGCCCGCCCCATCCAGTTATCGCATCCGTTACCGCACCGGCTTCGGCGAGGTCGTCGAAAGCTACGACCCATACGCGTTCCCCTTCTTGCTCACCGAGTTCGACCTGTATCTGATGGGAGAGGGCCGGCATTACGACGCCTACGAGAAACTGGGTGCTCACGTCAAAACTGTCGACGGCGTCACCGGGGTGCACTTCGCCGTGTGGGCCCCGAGCGCGCGCCGCGTTAGCGTCGTTGGAGATTTTAATCGCTGGGACGGCCGCGTAAGTCCGATGCGTTACCGCGGTTCTTCTGGAATCTGGGAGCTTTTCATGCCCGAACTGGGCCCGGGCACGATTTACAAATACGAACTCGTCGGTCCAAACGATCAGGTCTTGCCGCTCAAGGCCGATCCTTTTGCCTTCGCCTCGGAGCTGCGGCCGAACACCGGTTCTGTGGTCGCTCCGATCGACGCGCATCACTGGAATGACTCGGACTGGATGCACGAGCGAGCCCACAGGAACTGGCTCGAGTCGGCCATCACCGTGTATGAAGTTCACCTTGGCTCGTGGCGGCGCATTCCGGAGGACCACAACCGTTGGCTCAGCTACCGCGAATTGGCCGACCAACTCATTCCCTACGTCAAAGATCTCGGGTACACCCACATTGAACTGCTTCCCGTCATGGAGCATCCCTACGATGGCTCCTGGGGATACCAGACCTTGGGCTACTTCGCCGCGACTAGCCGTTTCGGTTCGCCCACCGATTTCATGGAATTCGTCGACCGCTGCCATCAGGCTGGTCTCGGCGTTTTCCTCGATTGGACTCCCGCTCACTTCCCGCGCGATGCGCACGGCCTGGCGAACTTCGATGGCACGCATCTCTATGAACACGCGGACCCCCGGCAAGGTTCTCATCCGGATTGGGGCACGCTTGTCTACAACTATGGCCGCAACGAAGTCCAGAACTATCTCATCTCCAATGCCCTCTTCTGGCTCGATAAATTCCACATCGATGGCCTTCGCGTCGATGCCGTCGCTTCCATGCTCTATCTCGACTATTCCCGCAAACAAGACGAATGGATTCCCAACCGCTATGGCGGGCGTGAGAATCTCGAGGCCATCGACTTTTTCAAGCGCCTCAATGAAGTAACGCACCTGCGCTTCCCCGGCGTGCTCACTATCGCGGAGGAATCCACTTCCTGGCCCAGCGTCTCGCGGCCCACCTATCTCGGCGGGCTCGGCTTCAGCTTGAAGTGGAACATGGGCTGGATGAACGATACGCTGCACTACTTTTCCAAAGATCCCGTGTTCCGCCGCTACGAACACAACAAGCTGACCTTCTCGATGCTGTACGCCTTCAGCGAGAATTTCATGCTGCCCTTCTCTCACGACGAGGTCGTGCACGGGAAAAACTCGCTGCTCCACAAGATGCCCGGCGACATGTGGCAACAATTCGCGAATCTCAGGCTGCTCTTTGCTTATCAATACGCGCACCCGGGCAAGAAACTTCTGTTCATGGGTCAGGAATTCGCGCAGCGCCACGAATGGAGCGAGGCTCATAGCCTGGATTGGCATTTACTGCAATATCAGTCGCACCAGGGGGTGCAACGACTGGTGCGCGATTTGAACAACCTTCTGGCTTCCGAACGCGCGCTTCACCAGGTCGATTTCGATTGGCAGGGCTTCGAGTGGATCGATGCGAACGATTCGGACAATAGCGTGTACTCGTTCATTCGCCGCGGAAAAGATCCCGACGACTTGATTGTCGCCGTGATCAATTGTACGCCGGTGGTGCGCTATGGCTACCGCATCGGGGTTCCGCGCCCCGGCCACTACGACGAAGTCTTGAATACGGATGCGGCCATCTATGGCGGTTCGAACGTCGGCAACCTCGGCGGAATGAATGCCGACGAGCATGCCTGGATGGGCCGGCGGCATTCTCTGCCGATCACTTTGCCGCCTCTCGCCGCGGTCTTTCTGAAGTGGCGGGCCGCGTAGCGCGCTGGCGAACCTGAACCTGTCGGCTTACTTCAAATACACTGCCGCGACGTCCTCGGCGATCTTCTCCGGCTTGCAGTGGTCGGAATCCAGATTCGTCATCACGATGACCGTCAGGGCGTCCTTCTCGTAGCGGTTGATCGCCATCGTGAAGCCCTGCCACGATCCGGTGTGCGACACCGCCTTAAACCCGCCCTTGTCTTCCAAAGACCAGCCAAAGCCGTACGGATAGGTTTTCCCGTCGTTCAGCTTCACCGGCGACCACATCAGCTCATAACTTGTCGGCTTGACGAACTTTTTTTCGCGCAATGCTGCGTCCCATTTCGCCAGCTCCAGCACATTCGTATACAGCGCCCCGTCCGCCGTGGTATTCAGCGTCGGCGCCACCCATTCCTGATTCTTTAGCTCGCCCTTCTCCAGTCGGTAGCCGCCACTGCGCTGCGGCACAATGTCCGCTTCGCTGATGATGTGCGTCGAACTCATGCCCAGCGGCTTGAAGATCCGTTCTTGCAGGAAGTCCCCATAGAACTTGCCCGTCACGCGATGAATCACGATCCCGAGAAGCACGTAGCCCGTATTGCTGTAGTTCCATTTCTCACCAGGCTGAAAATCCATCTTCATCGTGGCAAATGCCTTGATCAAATCCTCTTCGGTGTAGTCCTTTCGAAAATTGATCACACCCTTCCCCATCAGGTCTTCTTCGCCTCCGTAATCGGATATGCCCGAGGTGTGTGTCAGCAGGTTTCGAATAGACACGTCCTTCCAAATGGCGGGAGATTCGGGAATGTATTTGGTGATCTTTTCGTCGAGGCCGATCTTGCCTTCTTCGAACAGCATCATTACAGCCATGGAAGTAAACTGCTTACCGACGGAACCGGTCTGGAATATCGTCTCCGGCGTGACCGCGCCGTTCCATTCTACGTTTCCTAAACCATAGCCAGTGGCCTTAATTACCTTCCCGTTGCGGCACACGGCCACGCTCACACCCGGGATTTTCTGCTCCATTCGCTGCGCTTCTACGGCCTGATCCACCTTCGGTGCGAGGTCCGCATCGTTGATTCCCCTCGCGATCGCCGCCACCGACATCAACAAAACCGCTACCGCCAACACCCGGGCTAATCTCACCTTGTGCCCCCCTTTCCTCGGACCCGCAGGATTCTACTACGGCTCTCGTACAACCCCACCACCTTACGCTACACTCTATATTGTTGAGACTAAAACCGTTCGCGAGGATAGCCTTGCCGTCACGCCATAACTCCGGCTTGATTCATCTATTCCTGGCCGCTGCGCTTTTTGCCTGGGCAGCCCCTCTGGTATGCGCCCAGGACCCCCGGCCCCCCCCCCCCCCCCCCGCCCGCGCCGTCGTCTAGTCCATGAACTTGCCGCGAGCGACGTAGGTGGTGTGCAGCAGCTCGTGGCTCTTGTGGCCGCAGGGGCCGTCGGTCAGGAACTCGGCGTAGGTCTGCAGGACGGCCGGGTTCTCGTGTGATTTGCGCACCGCTGA
>Ga0335071_10000659_pt1 | contig 37594 bp, 31 predicted proteins | sample Lox_Sample_15_FD_206724 | JGI IMG/M metagenome (GOLD analysis project Ga0335071, IMG submission 206724) | Soil microbial communities from Loxahatchee National Wildlife Refuge, Florida, United States - Lox_Sample_1.5 | ecosystem: Environmental > Terrestrial > Soil > Wetlands | place: USA... | reverse complement strand
CAGATCGGCGTCAGCAGGAACGACTGCACGCCCGGCAGCAGGATCGGGCCGCCCGCCGACAGCGAGTAGGCCGTCGAGCCGGTGGGCGTCGCGACGATCAGCCCGTCGGCGTGATAGGTCGTGACGGGCTGGCCGTCGGCGTGCGTCTCGAGGTCGATGATGCGCGCCAGCGCGCCGCGGTTGGTGATGACGGCATCGTTCAACGCGCGATAGCGGCGGAGCACCGCGCCTCCGCGGGCGTGCTCGACGTCGAGCCGCATGCGCTCCTCGATGCGAAGCTCGCCCGCCAGCGCGCGACCGAGCGCGCGCTCCATCTCGTCGACCGAGACCTCGGCGAGGAAGCCGAGCGTCCCGAGGTTGATGCCGAGGATGGGAACGGGGTGATCCTCGACCGCCCGCGCCACCGCGAGCAAGGTGCCGTCGCCGCCGAGCACCACGATCAGGTCGGCGCGCCGCACGAGCTCGGCGCGCGAAGCCGCCGGCTGCCCCACGGCCGTGGCGGCGTCGGGATCGAAGAGCGTCGCGACGCCGCGCTGATCGAGCCACTTCGCGAGATCGCGCGCGGCCACGGCCGCCCGGGGCACGCCCGGCTTGATCGCCACTCCGACGGTCCGGATCGCCATGCTGCCGCCTTCCGGGGTGGGAGGGAAGCTAGCATCGGGGCGTGTCCTCGGACGACGATTCCCTCGAGCTCTTCGAGCCGCCGCGCCGGAGCGCGCGCGCCGCGCGCCCTCCCCTCGCCGACCGCATGCGACCGCGCACCTTCGACGAGGTGGTGGGTCAGGACGCGCTGATCGGCCCCGGAGCGCCGCTCCGCGTGCTGGTCGACTCGGGCGCGCTGCCCTCGCTCATCCTGTGGGGCCCGCCAGGCTGCGGGAAGACCACGCTCGCGGCGCTCCTGGCCGGGGACCCGAAGCGCACGGTCCTCGTGGCGCTCTCGGCCGTCCATGCCGGCGTGAAGGAGGTGCGCGCCGTGGTCGAGCGCGCCGCGCGCGAGGCTGCGGCCGGCCGCCGCACGGCGCTCTTCCTCGACGAGATCCATCGCTTCAACCGCGCGCAGCAGGACGCGCTCCTCCCCCATGTCGAGGCCGGGACGGTGACGCTCATCGGTGCGACCACCGAGAACCCCTCGTTCGAGGTGATCGCGCCGCTGCTCTCTCGCTGCCGCGTGTACGTGCTCGCGCCGCTCGGGCGCGATGCGATCGAGACGCTGCTCGAGCGCGCGCTCGCCGATGCCGAGCACGGGCTCGGCAGCTCCGACCTTCGCGCCGATCCGGGTGCGGTGGCGCTCCTGGCCGAACTCGCGGACGGCGACGCGCGCCGCGCACTCGGACTGCTGGAGGCCGCGGCCAGCCTCGCGGCCGGCCGCGGCGTGCTCAGCGCCGAGATCGTCCAGCAGGCCGCAGGCCGCCGCGTGCTGCTCCACGATCGCGATCGCGAGGAGCACTACAACGTGGTGTCGGCGTTCATCAAGAGCCTGCGCGCGAGCGACCCCGACGCCGCGCTCTACTGGGCGGCGCGCATGCTCGAGGCCGGCGAGGATCCGCGCTTCCTCGCGCGCCGCATGGTGGTCTTCGCGTCCGAGGACGTAGGGAATGCCGAGCCGGCGGCGCTCGCGCTCGCGGTCGCCGCGTACCAGGCCGTCGAGCGCATCGGGATGCCCGAGGCGCGCATCAACCTCGGGCAGGCGGTGACCTTCCTCGCCTGCGCGCCGAAGAGCAACGCGTCCTACCGGGCGATCGAGCGCGCCGGCGAGGCGGCTCGCGAGCACGGCTCGCTGCCCGTCCCGCTCCACCTGCGCAACGCACCGACGCCGCTTCTGCGCGAGCTCGGCTACGGGCGCGACTACCGCTACCCGCACGGCGAGCCGGAGCGCTTCGTCGCGGACCCGAATCTTCCGGCGGCGCTCGGCGATGCGCGATTCTACGAGCCGACCGAGGAGGGCGCCGAGGCGGCGATCGCGCGGCGTCTGGCGGAGTGGCGCCGGAGGCGCAGCGCGCCGAAGGCCTGAGCTACTGTGTCTTCTTCGCCTCGGCGGCCGCCCGCAGCTCCGCGCGCGCGCGGATCGCGGACCAGACGAAGGCGACCACCAGGAAGCCGAAGCCGTAGCGGTTGAAAGCCAGATGCTCGAGCATCTTCGGGTCCTGGTTGATCCAGCCGTCGTAGCCGAACCAGAGCGCCAGCCCGAAGAGCAGCACCGGAAGGAACAGCGGGTTGTCGAACGGGTTGCGCGGGACCTCCTCGCCCTCCGGCTCGGTCTCCGGCGTCTCGTCCCGCTCGGGCTCGCTCATCTCTTCCTCCCGACGGCGCGTTCGGGCGTCCGACTGGCTGGAGGAGTATCGACTCCCGGAAGCGCGCGCGCCAGCACCACCCGGTTGCGACCCGCCGCCTTGGCCCCGTAGAGGGCACCGTCGGCCGCCTCGACGAGGTCGTCGGCGCTTCGCACGTCGCCGCCGAGTGACGCGACGCCGACGCTCACGGTGATCGAGACGCTCGCGCCGCCGATCTCGAACTCGGCCTGCTCGACCGCGAGCCGCAGGCGTTCGGCCAGCACGCGCGCGCCTTCGAGGTCGGTCTGCGGGAGGACGATCAGGATCTCCTCGCCGCCGTAGCGGCCGGCAGCGTCGGTCGCGCGGAGGGCTCCCCGGATCGCCGCGCCGACACCGGCCAGCACGACATCGCCTGCGCGGTGCCCATGCACGTCGTTGATGCGCTTGAAGTGATCGAGGTCGGCCATCAGCACCGACAACGGCGTGCGATAGCGGGTGGCGCGCAGCACCTCGATGGCGAGCAGCTCGCCCACGTAGCGGCGCGAGCGCAGCTCGGTCACCGCGTCGGTGGTGGAGAGCCGCGCGAGCGTCGCGTTCTTCTCGCGCAGCTCCGACTGCAGGCGGCGCAGCCGGAGCTGCAGCTCGAGGCGCGCGATCAGCTCCGCGGGATGGAAGGGCTTCGGGATGGTGTCGCTGGCGCCGCTGCGCAGAAGCCGCACCAGGCGCTCCGGATCGCGGCTCCCGGTCAGGAACAGGAAGGGGATCTCCTCGCCGCCGGGTCGGCAGCGCCGCGCAGCGAGCAGCTTCTCGCCGTCGAGGCCCGGCATCTCGAGGTCGCAGATCGCGGCGTCGATCTCCTCGGCCAGGAGGAGGCGCAGGCCGATCAGGCCGTCGCCGGCCTCGAGGATGCGGTCGACGCGTCCGGACGCCTCGAGCGCCTGGCGGATCGCCGCGCGCGCCGAGCCGGAGTCGTCGATCACGAGGATGGTCGCCATGGCGTCTCGCGGGTGGCTTCCCCCTCCGTATCGACCGGACGGAGGCGCGACTTGCCGGAGTACGATGCGAGGGACGGATTGCTAGCGGAACAGGACGCGGGCGAGCGCGGGGCGGTAGCGCTGGGTGAGCGGGTGCTCGGGCCCCAGGATCTCGAAGAGATCCAGCATGGCGCGCCGCGCGGCGTCGTCCGCATGATGGGGGTCTCGGCGGATGGCCTCGAGCAGCGCCTCGAGAGCGGCCTCGTGCTGCCCGCGCGCGGCGAGGAGCCGGCCTAGCTCCACGCGCGCGGCGGCGTCGCCAGGGTCCGCCTCGACACGGCGGCGGAGCTCGCCCTCGTCGCCCCCTCCCGCCTGCCCGGTCCGCAGCGACGCGGCCAGGCGAGCGGCCTCCGCCGACGCCGGGGTGCCGGGCCCGATCCCGTCCAGGCACTCGAGCGCCTGCTCCGCCTCGCCGCGCGCCGCGTGGAGGCGGCCAAGGCCCAAGCTGGCTCCCGGATGGCGAGGGTCGAGGGCCAGCGCCGCGCGAAAGCGCTCCTCCGCGCGGGTGGGATCGCCCGCCGCGGCAGCCGCCTCGCCGGCCTGCGCGGCGCGATCGGCATCGCTCGGAAGCAGCGCCTCGACGAAGCGCCGCAGCACGCTCTCGGGCTGGGCGCCCTCGAACTCCGCGACGAGCGCCGCATCGCGAAACGCCTTCACCGCGGGGATGCTGCGGACCTGGAAGGCCTGCGCGAGAGCGGGGTTTCGATCGACGTCGACGCGCGCCAGGACGAACGCGCCGCGGTGCTGATCCGCGAGCCGCTCGAGCAGCGGCCCGAGCACCCGGCAGGGCCCGCACCACGGCGCCCAGAAGTCGACCACCACGGGCGTCGTGCGCGAGCGCTCGACCACCTCGCGCTCGAAGTCGGCGTCGCCGACATCGACGATCCAGGCGGCGCTCACGGACCCGAGCTTCTGGGATGCGCCGGCTCTCGACAAGGGTACTGCGTGCCGCGGCGCGGGTGGCGGGGCGGACGGGACTCGAACCCGCAACCTCCGACGTGACAGGCCGGCGCTCTAACCAGTTGAACTACCGCCCCGCGCTCCCGGCTCGATCGCGGCCGCAGGGGTTAGCCGACTTCGGCCCGACCCGCAAAACGATCACGCCTTGCCGGGCTGTGAGGCGGCGGCCTGCATCTGCGCGGCCTGCATCTGCATCAGCAGCGAGATGTCGCCGGCCACCTGGATCCGGCCCGCCATGAAGGCCTGCATCGGATCGAGCTCGCCGCGCTCGAGCGCGGCGGCATCGTCGGCCGTGATCGACACGGTCGTGGTGGGCTGCGCCGGCACGGGGCCCGGACCGAGCTTGACCGCGACCGCCCAGTCGCCGCCCTTGTCGCCCATCACCACCATCTTGATCACGCCGCGCAGAGCCTGGAGCGCGTTCAGCGTGCCGAGCACGCTCGGCGCGCTCGCGCCACCCGAGGCCCCGCCACCCGCGCCGGACTGGAAGATCGTCTGCGACAGCCGGCCGACCGGGCCGCCGCGCCCCTCCCAGAGCGCGCCGCGCCAGTCGACGACGCTCTGGATCACGGTGAAGGCGGCGTCCTCCGTCGCGCCCGGAGCGACCTGGAGCTCGCCCTGCTTCAGATGGAAGCGCCACTCGCCGCCGCCGTCGCCCTCGAGACGTACGCCGAGCATCACGTCGACCTGCTTGGCGTCGTCCGGAATCGGGTTGGCAGCGAACGCCTCGGGCACGAAGCGCTCGAAGAACTCCTTGGCCGGCGTCCCGGCCGGCGGGATCTGGCTCATCGGGGGATCCTCCTCAGCGAAATTTCGAGTGTATCGCAGAGGGGAGCCCCCGCGTCATCCCGGCGCTGGCGGCCCGACCGGAGGATCGTCCCACGGGTCCCACCAGAACGCCGGGCAGGCCCCGATCCGCGGACCGCGCGGGACGAAGCCGATCAGGCCGGGGCGTGCACCAGCGCGCGCGCGCGCGCGAGTGCGGCGTCGATGTCGGGGCAGACGTTCTCGGCGCCGATCCGCTCGAGCAGGCCGCTCCGCTCGAGCGCGACCAGCGGCTGCGCGTGGACACCCGAGAGGACGATGCGGGTCCCGCCGCGCGCGCTGTCGGCACAGAGCTGCTCGAGCTCGTGGAGCCCGCTCGCGTCGATCGCGATCACGCTGCGCAGGCGCACGATCAGGACCCGCGCCGGTGCTTCGACCTGCTGGATCGAGTCGCGGAACTTGGTCGCCGCGCCGAAGAAGAGCGCTCCCTGCACCTCGAAGACCTCGACACCCGGCGGCACCTCGCGGCGCGCGATGGCGAGGGGATCGTTCGGGTCGTCCTCCTCCGAGAGCATCCGCGTCACGTAGCCGGCCTGGGACAGCGTGGCCATCCGCCGCATGAAGAGCAGCGCCGCGAGCACGATCCCGGTCTGCAGCGCCACCGTGAGATCGACGAGCACCGTGAGCAGGAAGGTGGTCAGCAGCACGAGCACGTCGCTTCGCGGCATCCGGAAGAGCTGCACGAAGCGCCGCCACTCGCTCATGTTCCACGCGATCACGAGCAGGATGCCGGCGAGCGCCGGGATCGGGATCCACTCGGCCCACTTTCCGAAGAAGAGCAGGATCGCGAGCAGGGCGAGCGCGTGGATCATGCCGGCGACCGGCGTGCGACCGCCGCTCCGCACGTTCGTCGCCGTGCGCGCGATCGCACCAGTGGCGGGGATCCCGCCGAAGATCGGCGACACGAGGTTGGCGACGCCCTGCGCCACGAGCTCCATGTTCGGCCGGTGCCGGGTGCCGAGCATGCCGTCGGCGACGACTGCAGAGAGGAGCGACTCGATGGCCGCAAGCAGCGCGATCGCCAGCGCGCTCCCCGCGAGATCGCGCACCGCGGCGGCATCGATCAGCGGGATCGACGGCGCGGGCAGCCCGTGCGGGACGGCGCCGAAGCGGGTCGCGATCGTGTCGACGGGAAGGTGCAGGCCCTGCACCAGCGCCGTCGCGCCGAGCAGCGCCACGAACGGACCGGGGATGCGGTGGCTGAGCCGCGGCCAGAGCTGGACGATCGCCAGCGAGCCCAGCGCCACCGCGACTGCCCACGGGTTCCAGGTCGCGAGCGCGCCGCCGTAGGCCCTGAGCTTCTCGAGGAAGGCGGCGGGCACCACGTCCATCTGCAGCCCGAGAAGATCGCGCCCCTGCGAGACGGCGATCAGGAGCGCGATGCCGGAGGTGAAGCCGACGGTCACCGGATACGGCACGAACTGGATCACCGACCCGAGCCGCGCCATGCCCATCACGATCAGGAGGACGCCGGCCATCATCGTCGCGATCGCCAGCCCCGCGTACCCGTGCTGCTGCACGACCCCGTAGACGAGCACGATGAAGGCGCCGGTGGGACCGCCGATCTGGACCCGGCTCCCGCCGAGCGCCGAGATCAGGAAGCCCCCGACGATCGCCGTGTACAGGCCCTGCTCGGGCTTCACGCCCGACGCGATCGCGAGCGCGATCGCCAGCGGCAGCGCCACCACGGCGACCACCAGCCCGGCCACCGCATCGCGCGCGAACTGCTCGAAGGAGTAGCCGAGGCGCAGCAGCGTGATCGACTTGGGCTCGAGTCGCGTCGTGTAGGACGGATCGAACGGGGTCGCCAACGCTCGCTACCCGACTTCCTTGGTGGGCGCGGACGGGATCGAACCGCCGACCCCCTGGGTGTAAACCAGGTGCTCTCCCAGCTGAGCTACGCGCCCGTCTGTTGACTTCGCTCGCCTTCGGCTCGCTGCGCGCGCTCGCTCCGCGAGCGCTGGCCGATGCTGGCGATCGCATCGCCTCGTCAGTTGACGCCGACCGGACTGGGGATCTCGTCCGAGGGCGTCGCCTCGGCCGGTACCTCGTAGATCTCCTCGATGGCGTGATCCCCTTCGCGCAGGAAGCGGCCGGCGTCCTCGACGGCGAGCGCCTGCGCCAGCACCTCGTCCATGTGCTCCACCATCACGACCCGGATGCCGCGCAGCACGTCGGGCGGGATCTCCTTCAGGTCCTTCTCGTTCTCGCGCGGGATGATCACGGTGTCGATGCCGCCGCGGTGCGCCGCGATCAGCTTCTCCTTGAGCCCGCCGATCGGCAGCACCCGCCCGCGCAGCGTGATCTCGCCCGTCATCGCCACGTTGGCGCGGATCGGCACGCGGGTCAGCGCCGACGCGATGGTGGTGGCGATCGTGATGCCGGCCGACGGCCCGTCCTTCGGCGTCGCGCCTTCCGGCACGTGCACGTGGATGTCGACCTTCGAGTAGAAGTCGCGTGCCAGGCCGAGCTGCTTGGCCCGCGAGCGCACGTAGGACATCGCCGCGTTCGCCGACTCCTGCATCACCTCGCCGAGCCGGCCGGTGATCTGGAGCTTGCCCTTGCCCGGCGTGACCGAAACCTCGGTCTGCAGCAGCTCGCCGCCCGTGTCCGTGTAGGCGAGCCCGGTGCACACGCCGATCCGATCGCCGAGCTCCTTCTTGCCGTAGCGGTACTTCGCCACGCCGAGCAGCTTGCGCACGACCGGCGGCGTGATGCGGCGGCGGCGCGCGTTCTCGACGCCCTCCTTCACCACGTCGCGCGCGACCTTGCGGCAGATCGACGCGATCTCGCGCTCCAGGTTGCGCACGCCCGCCTCGCGCGTGTAGTGGCGGATCGCCTCGAGCAGGCCCGCGTCGGTGAACTCGACGTGCTCGGGCTTGAGCCCGTTCGCCTCGATCACCTTCGGCACCAGGAAGTTCCGGGCGATCTGCAGCTTCTCCGACTCGATGTAGCCGGGGAGCTGGATGATCTCCATGCGGTCCTGCAGCGGCCTCGGGATCTGGTGCAGCACGTTGGCGGTGCAGATGAACATCACCCGCGACAGGTCGTAGTCGAGATCGAGGTAGTGGTCGCCGAAGGTGTGGTTCTGCTCCGGGTCCAGCACCTCGAGCAGCGCGGCCGACGGGTCGCCGCGGAAGTCCATCGACATCTTGTCGACTTCGTCGAGCAGGAACACCGGGTTGCTCGAGCCCGCCTTGCGCAGGCTCTGGATCACCTTGCCGGGCAGCGCGCCAATGTAGGTGCGGCGGTGGCCGCGGATCTCGGCCTCGTCGCGCACGCCGCCGAGCGAGACGCGCACGAAGTCGCGGCCGGTGGCGCGGGCGATCGACTTGCCGAGCGAGGTCTTGCCGACCCCGGGCGGCCCGACGAAGCACAGGATCGGACCCTTGATGCGCTGCACCAGGGTCTGCACCGCGAGGTACTCGAGGATGCGCTCCTTCGGCTTCTCGAGCCCGTAGTGGTCCTCGTCGAGCACGCGCTCGGCCTCGACGATGTCCTTCTTCTCGTCCTTGTACTCGTTCCAGGGCAGCGCCAGGATCCAGTCGACGTAGTTGCGCACCACGGTCGCCTCGGCGCTCATCGGCGACATCATCTTGAGCTTGCGGATCTCCTTCTTCGCGCGCGCCAGCGTCTCCTTCGGCAGGCGCTTCTTGGCGAGCGCCGCCTCCAGCTCCTGGATCTCGTTCTTGAACTCGTCCCGCTCGCCGAGCTCCTTCTGGATCGCCCGCATCTGCTCGTTGAGGTAGTACTCCTTCTGCGAGCGCTCCATCTGCTTCTTCACGCGCGAGCGGATCTTGCCCTCGACCTCGAGCACCTCGATCTCGGCCTGCATGAGGCCATACACCTCTTCGAGTCGCTCGGCGGTGGCCTCGATCTCGAGCAGGCGCTGGCGCTCCTCGATCTTGAGGGAGAGCTGCGCCGCCACCGTGTCGGCGAGCCGCCCGGGGCCGCGGATCTGGCCGACCGCGGTGAGGATCTCCGGCGGCACCTTGCGGTTCAGCTTCACGTACTTCTCGAAGGCCGTGCGCACCGAGCGCATCAGCGCCTCGGCCTCCACGCCGCTGGCCTCGACCTCCTCGATCGGCTCGATCGCGCAGGCGAAGAACGGCTCGCTCTGGGTGAACTCGGCGATGCGCGCCCGCTGCCGGCCCTCGACCAGCACGCGCACCGTGCCGTCCGGAAGCCGCAGGTGCTGCAGGATCACGCCGGTGCTGCCCACCTCGTAGATGTCGCCGGCGCTCGGGTCGTCGAGCGCCATCTGGCGCTGCGCCGCGAGCAGGAGCTCGCGGCCGCCGGCCGCGCCGGCGTCCTCCAGCGCTGCGATCGACTTGGGGCGCCCGACGAAGAGCGGCACCACCATGTGCGGGAACACGACGATGTCGCGCAGAGGAAGCAGCGGAAGCACCCGGCGCGAGCGCGGGCGCTTCGCGGGGTCTTCGTCGTCCTTGAAGAACACCATGGACTAGGCCGACTCGGCCTCGTGCTTCAGCACCAGGAGCGGTTCGGCGCCCTGCTCGACCACCTCCTCGGACACGACGCACTCCTCGACGTCGTCGCGCGAGGGGATGTCGTACATCAGCTCGAGCATGATCGACTCGAGGATCGCGCGCAGGCCGCGCGCCCCCGACTTCCGCACCAGCGCCTGGCGCGCCATCGCCTGCAGCGCACCGTCGCTGAAGCGCAGGCGGACGTCCTCGAACTCGAAGAGCTTCTGGTACTGCTTGACCAGCGCGTTGCGCGGCTCCGTCAGGATCGACACCAGCGCGCGCTCGTCGAGCTCCTCGAGCGTCGCGATCACCGGCAGCCGGCCCACGAACTCGGGGATCATCCCGAACTTCAGGAGATCCTCGGGCTGGCACTCGCGCAGCACCTCGCCGAGGCGCTTCTTGCCCTCGACGCCGGCGACCGCGGCGCCGAAGCCCATCCCCTTCACGCCGACGCGCTGCTCGATGATCTTCTCGAGCCCGCAGAACGCGCCGCCGCAGATGAAGAGGATGTTGGTGGTGTCGATCTGCAGGAACTCCTGCTGCGGGTGCTTGCGCCCGCCCTTGGGCGGCACGTTGGCGGTGGTGCCCTCGATGATCTTGAGCAGCGCCTGCTGCACGCCCTCGCCCGACACGTCCCGCGTGATCGAGGGGTTCTCGCTCTTGCGGGCGATCTTGTCGATCTCGTCGATGTAGACGATGCCCCGCTGCGCGCGCTCGACGTCGTAGTTGGCCGCCTGCAGCAGATTCAGGATGATGTTCTCGACGTCCTCGCCGACGTAGCCCGCCTCGGTGAGCGTGGTCGCGTCCGCGATCGTGAAGGGCACGTCGAGGATCTTGGCCAGCGTCTGGGCGAGCAGCGTCTTGCCGGAGCCGGTCGGCCCGAGCAGCAGGATGTTCGACTTCTGGAGCTCGACGTCGCCGACGAAGCCCTGGCTCTCGATGCGGCGGTAGTGGTTGTGGACGGCGACCGAGAGGATCTTCTTGGCGCGGTCCTGACCGATCACGTAGTCGTCGAGGATCTTCTTGATGTCGCGGGGCTTGGGCACCTTGGAGGCGTCGGCCGCGACCTCCTCGCGCCCGTACTCCTCCGCGATGATGTCGTTGCAGAGCTCGATGCACTCGTCGCAGATGTAGACCGTCGGCCCGGCGATCAGCTTCTTGACCTCGCGCTGACTCTTGCCGCAGAAGGAACAGGACAGGTTCGCGTTGTCGTCCCGCTTCTTCACGATCGCTTGCCTCCGGCCGCCCGAATCACCTCCTCGGTCGGCAGCGCGCGGCGCGCCACCACCTGGTCGATGACTCCGTACGCGAGGGCCTCTTCCCCCGACAGATAGTAGTCGCGCTCCGTGTCCTTGGCGATCTGCTCGACCGACTTGCCGACGTGTCCCGCGAGGATCTCGTTCATGCGCTGGCGCAGCTTCAGGATCTCCCGCGCCTGGATGTCGACGTCGGTTGCCTGCCCCTGAAATCCGCCCATCGGCTGGTGGATCATGATGCGGGAGTTGGGGAGGCACATGCGCTTGCCCGGCGAGCCCGCGGCGAGCAGCCAGGCAGCCATCGAGGCGGCCTGGCCGAGGCAGATCGTGGCCACCTGGGGACGCACGTACTGCATCGTATCGTAGATGGCGAGACCCGCAGTCACCGACCCCCCGGGTGAGTTGATGTAGAGATGGACCGTCTTCTCCGGGTCTTCGGCCTCGAGGAAGAGGAGCTGGGCGATGATCAGGTTGGCGACGTCGTCGTCGATCGGGCTGCCCAGGAAGATGATCCGCTCCTTCAGCAGCCGCGAGTAGATGTCGTACGCGCGCTCGCCGCGCGGGCTCTGCTCGATCACCATCGGGATCAGAGGCATCGGTCGCTCCGCTCTCCGCACGTTCCGCGATCACAGACACCACGGCGGAGCCTTCCGAGGCTCCTCAGGTCGGGTCGCGCGCTCGCCGGGGGGCTGGGACCGCGACCCTCAGGGGCCGGCGGCGTCCTCGACCTTAGCCTCGGCGAGCAGGAATTCAACGGCCTTGTCCTCCAGCAGCCGCTCCCGCACGGCCTCGAGCGCGCCCGCCTGGCGATACGCCTTGAGCAGGCGGGCCGCGTCGCTCCCCTGCTCCTCCGCGAGCTTCGCGAGGTGGCGCTCGACGTCCGGATCGTCGACCGCGAAGCCCTGCTCGCGAGCGACCTCCTGCAGCAGCCACTCCTCGCGCACCTCCCGCTCGATCGCGGGCCGCCACTCCTCCTCCCAGTGCGCGAGCTGGCGCTCGAGCAGATCGCGGCGCAGCGAGCGCTCTTCGAGCTCGTGGCGCGCCGAGTGCAGGCGCCGGTGGAGGCGCTCGTGCACCAGCCCGCTCGGAACCTCGAACGGCACGCGCTCGATCAGCGCGTCGAGGAGCGTTCGGCGCAGCTCCGAGCGCGCGCGCTGCTCGCGCGCGCGCTCGAGGCTCTCCCGGATCCGCGCACGCACCTGCGCGAGCGACTCGAAGTCGCCGAGGTCCTTGGCGAACTCGTCGTCGAGCGCTGGCAGCTCGCGGCGACGCACGGAGACGACGCGCACCGCGAACTCGGCCTCCTGCCCAGCGAGCGCCGGGTTGGCGAAGTCGTCCGGGAAGCGCACCCGGACGGTGCGCTCCTCGCCGGCGCGCGCGCCGGCGAGCTGCTCCTCGAAGCCCGGCGGCAGCCGGCCCGAGCCGAGCTCCACGGTCAGGTCGCGGGCGCTGCCGCCCTCGAACATCTGGCCGCCGATTCGGCCGGTGTAGTCGAGCGTCACGAGGTGGCCGTTGGCGGTCGGAGTCGCCTCGGGCTCCTCGATCAGCGGAGCGTGGCGCTGGCGGAGCGCCTCGAGCTCGCGCTCCACGTCCTCCTCGCCGACGGCGGCCGAGATGCGCTTCGCGGGGAGCCCCTTCACGTCGCCGAGCGCGAAGCTCGGCTTCACCTCGATCCGCGCGCGGTAGACGAAGGGAGCGGACTCCTCGGGGTGGTCCGCGTCGACCGAGGGATCCGAGACCGGCACGATGCTGCTCTGCTCGAGGGCCGCCGGGAGCGTCTCCGCCACCAGGGCCCGCTCGACGTCCTCGGCCACCGCAGCGCCGTAGAGCCGGCGGAGCACGGAGACGGGAGTCCGCCCGGGCCGGAACCCGCGCACCCGGGCCGTCTTTCCGATCTCGCGATAGGCGCGCGCGAAGGCCGCCGCCACGCGCGCCGCGGGAACGCGCACCTCGAGCCGGCGCGCGACCGGCCCGTCCTCGCGGGCCTCCACGTGGAGCTCGCCTGCGCTCGCGGATTCGGCCGTCATCGGGTCCTCTGTCGGATGGGATGCGCCCCACGCTCGTGGCGGAGGGGCGCGGAAGCCGGTGCCGGGGACAGGACTCGAACCTGCACGTCCTCTCGGACGGTGGCTCCTAAGGCCACCGCGTCTGCCAGTTCCGCCACCCCGGCGTGAGCGCGCGGGGAGTCGAACCCCGAACCTAGGGATTAAGAGTCCCTTGCTCTGCCAATTGAGCTACGCGCCCGGATGCAAACTAGGGCGCCGAGCCCACGGCTTCAAGCCGGCTCGATGCTTTCTCGCTCTCCGTAGCCGCCGCCGCCCGGGGTCTCGACGTGCAATCGATCGCCGGGCACGAGCCGTACGCTCGCCTTGCCGCCCAGGGCCTCGAGAGCGCCGCCGCGGCGCTCGACCGTGTGCCGGCCCGGTGCCCCCGGCCCTCCCCCCGCCAGCCCGAACGGACCGATGGTGCGCCGCTCCGCCAGCAGTGACACCGTGACCGGAGCGAGGAACTCGTAGCGGCGCACGAGGCCGTCGCCGCCACGCCAGCGCCCGGCGCCGCCGCTCCCGCGCCGGATCGCGAACTCGAGGAGGCGCACCGGAAGGCGCACCTCGAGGACCTCGGGGTCGGTGATCCGCGTGTTCGTCATGTGCACGTGCACGCCGCTCGCGCCGTCGAAGCCAGGCCCCGCCCCCGCGCCGCCGCCGATCGTCTCGTAGTAGCCGAAGCGCTCGTCGCCGAAGGCCACGTTGTTCATCGTCCCCTGGCTCGCGGCCGCGAGCCCGAGCGCGCCCAGCAGGATGTCGACGATGCGCTGCGAGGTCTCGACGTTGCCGCCGGCCACGGCCGCGCCGGGCGGGGGATCGAGCAGCGAGCCAGTGGGGAGCCGGAGGGCAACCGGCTCCAAGCAACCCCCGTTCAGCGGGATCCCCTCGGCGACCAGGGTGCGCAGCACGTAGAGCACCGCGGCGAGGACGACGGCGCGCGGAGCATTCAGGTTGCCCCGCGGCGCCGCGCCCGTGCCCGCGAAGTCGATCGCCATGGCGCCGCCGCGCACGTGGACCCGGACGGCGATCGGCGTGCCGTCGTCGAGCCGGTCCGCGAAGCGGTGATCGCCCTCCGGAAGCCGCGCGATCTCGCGCCGCACCTTGGCCGCGGCCGCGGCCTGGAGCTCGCGCATCGCGGCGGCGACGGGCTCGAGCCCGAGCTCCGCGACGAGCGCCTCGAGGCGCACCGCACCGGCGCGATTGGCGGCGATCATCGCCTCCAGGTCCGCGACGTTGTCGTCCGGGTGGCGCGCCGGCCACGGCCCCGCGGCGAGCCGCGCGCGCACGCCCGCCTCGTCGAAGCGGCCGCCGCTCACGATGCGCAAGGGCGGGATCACGACGCCCTCCTCGGCGAGCGAGCTCGAGTCGGGCGGCATCGAGCCGGGGCTCCGGCCGCCGAGATCCGCGTGGTGGCCGCGGCTCCCGACGAAGAAGGCCGGCGCGGAGCCACCGGCGAAGACCGGCGTCACCACGGTGACGTCGGGTAGGTGCGACCCGCCGCGGAAGGGATCGTTCGTCGCGAGCACGTCGCCCGCGGCGAGCTCCGGGAACGCGGCGCCGAGCGCGCGCACGGTCTCCTGCATCGCGCCGAGGTGCACGGGGATGTGCGGCGCATTGGCGACGAGCCCACCGGCGGCGTCGAAGACCGCGCACGAGTAGTCGAGCCGCTCCTTGATGTTGGTCGACACCGCCGTGTTTCGGAGCACGGCCCCCATCTGCTCCGCGATCGACATGAAGCGACCGCCGAGCACGGCGAGCCGCACCGGGTCCGCGCGCGGTTCGCGCGGAGCTCCGCCCGCCCCCTCGAGGTCCTCGAGCTCGAGCACGCCGTCGGCACCCAGGCGGGCCCGGAAGCCCGGATCGATCGCGATCGTGCCGGTTTCCTCGAGCACGATCGCCGGTCCATCGAGCGCGACGCCAACCGCGAGCGCCTCGCGCCGGAGCACCGGCGCGTCGACGCGGCCGACGCCCGGGAACCAGGCGCGGGTCGGGCGGAGTTGCTGAGCTGAAGCGCGTCCTGATGAACTTCGCTCGCCTTCGGCTCGCTGCGCGCGCCCTTCGGGCGCTTGCGGGGGATGATCCACTCGATCGGGGTGCTCCGGAGGGGACGGGACAGGAGGTGGTCCTTCGGCGGCGGTGACCTGGACGCGGGCGGTGGCGATCTCGATGGGGCGACCGGGGCGGGTGTAGCCGTAGCGGGAGAGGTGCGCGGCGGTGAAGGCGGCCGCCCAGTCGCCGTCGGCAGGAGCCTCGACGGCGAGCGCGCAGTCGGTGCCGGCGTAGAGGAGGTCGAGCCGGCGGCGCGCGCGCAGGCGGACCGGAGCGACGCCTTCGGCCGCGAGCGCCGCGCGTCCCTCCTCGGCCAGGGCGTCGAGCTGCGCGTCGATCGCCGCCGGGACGCGCCCGCCGTCGGCGAGCGGCGAGCGGCCGGCGTCGCGCTGTCCGTCCCAGCTCGGCGGCGCGACGCCGATCCCGTAGGCCGAGAGCAGGCCCGCCAGCGGATGCAGCAGCACGCGGCGGATGCCGAGGGCGCGTGCCACCTGGCAGGCGTGCTGCCCGCCGGCGCCGCCGAAGCTGACCAGCGCACAGCCGCGAGGGTCGATGCCGCTCGCCACCGACACCGACTCGATGGCGCGGGCCATCGCGGCGTTGGCGACCTCGAGGAAGCCCGCGGCCAGCTCGTCGCGACCCATCGCGTGTCCCGCCCGCTCGAGCTCGCCGCGCAGCGCGTCCAGGGCGCGCTCGACCGGCGCCGCGTGGAGCGCGATCGGGAAGCGATCGGGAGGGAGGCGGCCCAGGAAGAAGTTGGCGTCGGTGAGTGTGAGCTCGCGGGCCGCCGGATCGCCGTAGCAGAGCGGGCCGGGCTCGGCGCCCGCGCTCGCCGGCCCGACCACCAGGCCGATCCCATCGAAGCGGCAGAGCGAGCCTCCGCCCGCCGCCACGCTGTGGACGCGGAGCATCGGCGCGCGCACGCGGATGCCCGCGACCTCCGTCTCGAACGCGCGCTCGACCTCGCCGTGGACCAGCAGCGAGACGTCGGTCGAGGTGCCACCCATGTCGAACCCGATCGCGTGCCGGCAGCCCGCCGCGCGCGCGACCGCCGCCGCACCGACCACGCCGCCCGCCGGGCCCGAGAGGAGCGCCGTCGGACCGCGGAAGCGCGGGCCATCGGTGAGCCCGCCCGTCGACTGCATGAATCGGAGCCGAGCGGCGGGGAGCGCGCGCTCGAGCGCAGCGACGTGGCGCCGGAGGAGCGGCGTGAGGTACGCGTCGGCGATCGCGGTCTCGCCCCGCGCCAGGAGCCCGATCTCGCGCGCCAGCTCGTGCGAGGCGACGGCGTGCGGGAACCCGCAGGCGCGCGCCAGCGCGGCCCAGCGCGCCTCGCCCTCCGGATGCGCGTAGCCGTGGATCGCGACCGCGGCGACCGAATCGAACCCGGCGGCGCGAGCGTCCTCGAGGGCGGATCGCAGCGCCGCATCGTCGCCGGCCTCGAGCTCGCTCCCGTCCGCGGCGACCCGCCCGGCCGCCTCGACCGCACCCGCGTGCAGCGGCTCCGGCCTCTCGATGCGCAGCGCGAAGAGGTCGGGACGCTGCTGCGTCCCGATGCGGAAGACGTCCGCCAGCCCGCGGTTCGCGACGAGGAGCACCCGGCTGCCGCGGCGCTCGAGCAGCGCGTTGGTGGCGACCGTCGTGCCGAGCTTGACCGCGCACGGCGGCAGAGTCGCGTTGGAGCCGAGCGCGGCCTCGACGATGCGTCGGATGCCGAGCTCCGGCGCGCCGTCCGAGGAGAGCACCTTCGCGTTGTGCAGGCGGCCGTCGGGGGCGCGCCCGATCACGTCGGTGAAGGTGCCGCCGCGGTCGATCCAGAACTCCCACCCGGACGTCTCAGGCACGGCCGCCGGCCACGCGCGAGAGCGTCCGCGCCCAGAGAGCGCGCGCCTCGGGAACGCCGAGCGCGAAGGTGGCCGTCACGTAGAGCGCGGCGAAGGGCGTCAGCACCGCGGCCGCGGTGATCACGGGATGCGCCGCCGGCAGGGCGTGCTCGAGCGCGCGACCCACGGCGGCGGCGACCACCGCCGCTGCCCAGAGCTTCCCCAGGAGCCCGAGTGGGAGATGAGCTCGACCGATTCGGCGGCCGAGCGCGCGCCGCAGCAGCGCGAGCTCGAGCCAGCCCGCGAGCCCGGCGGAGAGCGTGAGCCCCGCCGCGCCCCAGCGCGGTGCGAGGCCGAGGAGCGGCGGCACCTCGAAGGCGAAGAGGACGCCGAGCGCCAGCGTCGCCGCCAGCCGCACGCAGGCGAAGCGCAGGGGGGTCCGGGTGTCGCGCAGCGCGTAGTACGTCGCCGCGAAGAGCCGGGCGAGCGTCGACGCGAGCAGTCCGACGGCGGAGCCGGCCAGGATGCCCCAGACGTACCTCACGTCGTCCGCGCCGAATCGACCCGTCTGGTAGACCGCCGCGGTGATCACGTCGCCGAGCGCGGCGAAGGCCATCGCGGAGGGGACGATGAAGAACGCCACGCGCCGCATCGCAGCCTCGAGGCGGGCGCGCAGCTCGCGCGCGATCTCGTCCTCGCTGCCGAGCGCGCTCGACATGAACGGGAGCTCCGCGGCCGTGATCGACATGCCGAACAGGCTGACCGGGAGCGTGTAGAGCGTCTGCGCGTAGCCGAGCGCGGCCACGGCGCCGAGCGGAAGCAGGCTGGCCAGGACCTGGTCGACGTAGGCGCTGATCTGCAGCACCCCGCGGCTCACGAAGGCCGGCGTGAAGTTCCGGAACACGCTCTGCACCGCGGGGTCACGCGCTCCCACCCCGAGCGGGAGGCGTCCGGCGAGGCGCAGCGTGCGCGGGAGCTGGACGAGGAGCTGCGCCGCGCTCCCGACCACCGCCGCCCAGGCCACCCGCACCGCGAGGTCCGACGCGCCGGTCGTGCCGCCGAACGCGAGCAGCGCGGCGATGATCGCGGCGTTCCAGATCACGGGCGCCGCGTAGGAGAGGAAGAAGCGCCGGTGGCTGTTCAGGATGCCGAGGCACCAGGCGGACATCACGAGCAGGGCGACGCCCGGGAACAGCACGCGGACGAGCTGGATGGTGAGCGCGCGACGCTCGCCCTCGAAGCCGGGTGCCACGAGATCGATCAGGAACGGGGTGGCGAGCTCGCCCGCGAGGACGAGCACGCTCATCGCGAGAGCGAGGGCCGAGGCGACCGCGCCTGCCACCCGGCGCGCCTCCCGCTCGTCCCGCTCGGCCAGCAGGCGGGCGTAGACCGGGATGAACGAGGCCGAGAGCACGCCCTCGCCGAACAGGTTCTGCAGCAGGTTCGGGATGCGGAAGGCCGCCTTCAAGGCGTCGGCGACGTCGGAGTTCCCGAAGAAGTGGGCGAGCGCGCGCTCGCGCACCAGCCCGGCCAGGCGGCTCGCGAAGATGCCGAGGCCCACGAGCGCCGCGAAGCGCGCGGTTCCGTGGGAAGCGCGCGGCGCGACCGGCCGCGCTGCCTCGACGGGCTGACTGCGCCCCTCGGCCGACACGTGCCCCCCCGAGGGCCGAGTATGCCAGAGGGGCCGGGCGAGCACGAAAGTGCGTAGGTCTCGGTGGCTAGCCCAGCGGATTGAGCTCGCGCCAGACGCTCCCGTCCCAGGTCTCGACCAGGACCTCGTCGCCCTCGCGCCCGCGCAGGTGCGGATGCGAGAGCGGCACCTTGCCGCGCGGCGTGTCGAGCACGTAGAGCGGAATGGCGAAGCCGCTGGTGCGGCCGCGCAGCGATCGGAAGATCTCGACCCCGCGCTCGATCGGGACGCGGAAGTGCGCGGTCCCCTCGAGCCGCTGCGCCTGGTAGCAGTAGTACGGGCGCACGCGCATCCGGACCAGCCCCTCGCACAGCTCCTTCATGATCGCCGCGTCGTCGTTGATCCCGCGCAGGAGCACGCTCTGGTTCCCGATCGGGATGCCGGCGCGCGCGAGCCGGTCGCACGCCTCGGCGGCCTCCGCGGTCAGCTCCTTGGGATGGTTGAAGTGGGTGTTCACCCAGATCGGATGATGCCGTTCGAGCAGCCGGCACAGCGCATCGGTGACGCGGAACGGGAGCGTCACGGGGAGCCGCGTGCCGAGGCGCACGACCTCGACGTGCGGGATGGCGCGCAGCTCGCCGAGCAGCCACGCCAGCTTGTCGTCGGAGAAGACCAGCGGATCGCCGCCCGTCAGCAGCACGTCGCGGATCTCCGGGGTCGCCCGGATCCAGTCGAGCGCGGCCGCCAGCTCCCGCTGCTTCATCGCCCACTCGGGCTCGCCCACCATGCGCTTGCGCAGGCAGTAGCGGCAGTACAGGGCGCACTCGTTGTTCACGCAGAAGGCGATGCGATCGGGATACACGCGCACGACGTTCTTCACGGGCGAGTGCGCGACCTCGTCGAGCGGATCGGCGAGGCCGATCGGGTCGTCGAGCTCGGCCGCGCGCGGCACCACCTGGCGGCGGATCGGGCAGGCGGGGTCGGCCGGATCCATCAGCGAGGCGTAGTAGGGCGTGATGACGAAGCGGAAGCGTGCGGCCAGCGCCTCGATCGCGCGGCGCTCGTCGTCGCTCGGCGCCGCGAAGGCCTCGAGCTCGCGCGCCGAGCGGATGCGGTGCTGCATCTGCCAGACCCAGTCGCGCCAATCGCGCTCCGACACGCCGGCCGGTCGCGGCGCCTGCGGCCACGCCACGGTCAGCCGATCCCGAGGCGGCGCAGGCCGAGCGCGAGCACCTCCGCGAGCAGGTCGCCGAGCGGGCGGCCGAGGAGCTCGGCCGTGATCCCGAAGGATCCGTCCGGGGCGAAGGTCGGGAGCGGGTTGATCTCGAGGAAGCAGGGCCGGCCCTCCCCGTCGCACTTGAGGTCGGCGCGCGCGAAGTCGAGACACCCCAGCGCGTCGTAGGCTCGGGTCGCGATGCGGACGAGCTCCGCCTCGAGCGCCGCGTCGAGCGTGCCCGGCACGACGTGGCGGAGCGTCGCCGGGCCGTCGCGCTCGACGGCGTGCAGGCCGATGCGGGTGCCCTCCTCGAGCGCGCGCTGCAGGACGGGGAGCGCGCGCGGCGGTGAGTTGCCGACGAGCGTCACGGTGTACTCGGGGCCGGGCAGGAATCGCTCCACCAGCGCGGGCTGGTGATAGCGCTCGACCACGCGCTCGACGGCGTCGGCGAGCTCCTCCGCGTCGTCCGCGCGCGAGCGCAGCCCGATCCCCTTCGCGGAGCCCTCCCAGCGCGGCTTCACGAAGCACGGGAAGCCGCCGGGGAGAGCGAGCCGCCGCGCCTGCTCGCGCGTCGCGACCACCGCGCCGGGCGCCACGGGGACGCCCGCCTCCGCGACGACGGCGCGCGTCCAGGCCTTGTCGAGCGAGAGCGAGAGGGTGAGCGCGTCGGAGCCGAGCTGCGGGATGCCGAGCATCTCGAGCAGCACGGGCGCCCACGCCTCGCGATTGCGCGAGCCGTAGCCCTCGGCGATCGAGAGCGCGGCATCGACGGCGACGTCGCCCTTGGCGCCGGCCGCGAGCAGGTCGTGCGGGCGGCCGAGGCGCACCGGGCGGTGCCCGAGCCGCCGCACGGCGTCCTCGAGCGCCAGCACGGTGGCCTCGGGCTCGTACTCGGCGTGCGCGTCGGGGGCATCGCCCGGCCGTACCGGATAGCTGCCGAAAAGCTCGTAGACGATGCCGATCGCACGGGGGATCATGAGGGCGCACAGGATAGCGCCCGGCCCGGCGCGGTTGTGCCACACTACGGCGCCCTGCCTCGGGAGACGCGCTTGATCCGGGCGATGGCACTCGTGCTCACCATGCTCACCGGCTTCAGCGGCCTGGTGTACGAGGTCGCCTGGCAGAAGTACCTCGCCACGCTGCTGGGCTCGCACAGCGAGGCGACCGCCGCCGTGCTGGCGCTCTTCCTCGGCGGGCTCTCGCTCGGGTACGCGCTGTTCGGCCGCGTGACGCTCCGCGTCCTCGCGCGCGCCGCCGAGCGCGGGACGCCGCCGCGTCTGCTCCTCCTGTACGGCTGCGTCGAGGCGGGCATCGGCGCGCACGCGCTCCTCTTCCCGCTCCTGTTCCGCGCGGTGCGCGCGCTCTCGTTCGCGATCCCCCACCGCGCCGGCGGCGCCGGCTTCGCGCTCGACGTCTCCCTCGCGGCGCTGCTGATCCTGCCGCCGACCATCCTGATGGGCGGCACCATCCCGATCCTCACGCAGGCGCTCGCGCGTGGCCTCGCCGACGCGACCCGCATCCACGCCTTCGTGTATGCCTTCAACACCATCGGCGCCTTCGCGGGAGCGCTCGCGGCCGCGTTCTGGCTGATCCCCTGGCTCGGCCTCGAGAAGGTCGTGCTGGCGATGGGGGCGGTGAACCTCGGCGCGGGCAGCGCCTTCCTGGCGCTCGGGTTGCGGCCGCGCGGCGCTCTCGCGATCCCGGCGCCGGCGCCCGGAGCGTCCCCCGCGATCGGCCCCTACGCCGCGGTCGCCCTGCTCGTCGGGTTCGCCGCCATCACGCTCGAGACCGTGCTGATCCGCCTCGGCGGCCTCGCGCTCGGCTCGTCGAACTACACCTTCGCGATGGTGGTGGCGGTCTTCGTGCTCTGCATCGCGCTCGGCTCGTTCGCCGTCTCCGCCCTGCCGCGCATCGGGGCCTACACCCTGCCCTGCGTGCAGTGGGCGCTGGTCGCGTTGCTGGCGCTGCTCTACCCCCAGCTCCAGAACGCGCCCTACGCGGCGCACGCCGTGCGCTCGCTGTTCCGAGACCTGGACCGCGCGTTCTACCCCTACCAGCTCGCGCTCTTCCTCGGCACGCTCGCCGTGCTCGCCCTCCCGATCGGGCTCTCCGGCGCGACGCTCCCGCTGATCTTCCACCAGCTTCGCCGCGAGGCCGGCGATCTCGGCGCGGCGGCCGGACGCCTGTACGCATGGAACACGGTCGGCTCGCTCCTCGGCGCGCTCGGCGGCGGGTACCTGCTCTTCTACTGGCTCGACCTCCACGAGGTCTATCGCGTCGCGCTCGCCGCGGTGGTCGTCGCGGCGACGCTGGCCTCGGCGCGGGTGATGGATCTCCCCAAGCTGGCGATGCTCGCGCTCGTCGCCCTGCCGATCGGGATCGGGATCAGCCACATGGCGCCCTGGGACACGGCCCGGCTGGCGTCGGGCGCATTCCGGATGCGCCAGCCGCACCCCGGTCTGACCGAGGGCGGGGCCGACCGCTTCTTCGCCGCGATCCGGCGGGGGACGCGCGTCTCCTTCTACAAGGACGATCCCAACTCCTCCGTCGCCGTGCTCGACGCGATGACCGAGGGCCAGCCCGACACCGCGATCGTCACCAACGGCAAGCCCGACGGCTCGATCCACGTCGACTACCCCACGATGGCGCTGGCCGCGCTGCTCCCGGCGATCTTCGCCGAGCGCGCCGAGCGCGCGTTCGTGATCGGATACGGCACCGGCGTCACGGTGGGAGAGCTGGCCGCGCTCGACTCGATGCAGCACGTCACCGTGGCGGAGATCTCGCCGGCCGTGATCCAGGCCGCCTCGCACTTCGAGCACGCGAACCAGGGAGCGCTCGCCAATCCGAAGACCGAGGTGATCCTCTCCGACGCGTACCGCGCACTGCTCCGCAGCGGCGAGGGCTACGACATCATCGTCTCGGAGCCGAGCAATCCGTGGGTGAGCGGTGTCGAGATGCTCTTCAGCCGCGAGTTCCTGACGGCCGCGCGCGAGCGCCTGCGCCCGGGCGGCGTCTACGCCCAGTGGTTCCACCTCTACGAGAACGACAGCGAGGTGGTCGAGCTGGTGTTGCGCACCTACGCCTCCGTCTTCGACCACGTCGCCGTCTGGTACGGCGTCGGCCCCGACCTGATCCTGCTCGGCTTCCAATCCCCAGAGCACGCCCTCGATCTGCGCCGGATCATGGCGCGCACTGCCGAGCCGGACATCGCGGCCGGCCTGCGACGCTCGAGGGTCCAGAGCTTCCCCGCGCTGCTCGCGCACGAGCTCCTGCCCCTCGGCGTCGTGAACGCCGCGCATCTCACCGGCGACGTGCAGACGCTCATGCACCCGGTGCTGAGCCAGCGCGCCGCGCGGGCCTTCTTCCGCGGGCAGCAGGCGGAGCTCCCGCCGACGATCCGGCGCGCGCCGGCGGCGATCGGCGCCGAGAACTCGCTGCTGCGCCGCTACGCCGCGCTCTCCGGCGGCAAGCTCTCGGACGACGCGCACCGCGAGCTCGCGGGCCAGGCGTGCCAGAACATCCCGACCCTCTGCGCGACGCTGATCGCCGACTGGATCCGCGAGATCCCGAGCTCGCAGGCGCGCGACCAGCTCCTCGCCAACCTGCGCCAGTTCGGGCCCTTCGCCCCGCATCTGACCGACACCAAGCTACGTCACCTCGTGGGGCTCTTCCCGAGCGGTGCGGGCTCGGAGGGCGCCCTCGACGCCGCACAGGCCGAGCGCCTCACCGACCTGTACGTCCAGTACTACCACCACGGCACGCCCTTCTCGCGCGAGTCGCTGGCCCTGATCTGGGAGCAGTGCCATCCGCCGGGCGACGCGAGCTGCACCAACGGTCTGGCCGCGGCCGAGGTACGGGTGGGCCCGCTGCGGCGCCAGCTCGGCGGCGTGCCCGCGCCCGCGGCGCCGGGCGCGCTCGGCGGCGGAGGCCTACCGGCGCTCGAAGGAGGACCGGGATGAGCGCGGACTCGCGCTATCCGCAGATCGTCGCCCAGCTCACCGCGGCGGGTGCGCCGTTCGAGGTCGTCGAGACCGAGACCGCGCGCGGGCCGATCCGCAACTGGAAGAACCGCGAGCGCTCGATGCGCGAGAAGATCGTCAACCTGGCGCTGCGCGGAGACCTTCCGTGCATGGTGCACGGCGAGCGGCGGCTCTCCTACGGCGACTTTGCGCGCCACGTCTGGGGGGCCGCGCGCGCGCTGCGCGAGGATCACGGCCTGCGCAAGGGGGATCGGGTGGCGATCCTCGCCCTCAACTCGCCCGACTGGCTGATCGCGCTCTTCGGCGCGACCTCGGCCGGAGGCATCGCGGTCGGGCTGAACGGCTGGTGGGCGCCGGAGGAGATCGAGTACGGCCTCGGCGACTCGGGCAGCCGATTCCTCGTCGTCGACGAGCGCGGCTGGCCGCGCGTCGAGGCGCTCGCGGGCCGCCTGCCCTCGCTCGAGAAGATCTTCTTCGTCGGCGAGCACCCGCCGCGCGGGACGATCCCGATCGCCGCACTCGAGTCGCCGTGCGACGATCCGCCGACCGAGCCGATCGACGAGAGCGACCCCTGGGTGATCCTCTACACCTCGGGCACCACCGGACGCCCCAAGGGCTGCATCACGACGCACGGCGGGACGGTCGCGCAGGTGATCGGCATCGTGTTCGGCGGCGTGGCGGGCGCCCTGCTCGGCGGCGGCTCGCTGATCCCGAGCGGCGGCGGCCAGATGACCAACCTGCTGACCACGCCGCTCTTCCACGTCGGCGGCCTGCACTCGGTGACGTGCACGGCGCTCACGGCGGGCGCCAAGCTGGTGTTCCTCGACGGCCGCTTCGAGCCGGCCAAGGTGATGCAGCTGATCGAGCGCGAGCGCATCACCACCTGGGGGAGTGTGCCGACGATGCTCCACCGCGTGGTGCACCACCCCGACGTCGCGCGCTACGACCTCTCGAGCCTGACCGCCGTGTCGTTCGGCGCGGCGCCGATGCCGCCCGAGACGCTCAAGCGCGCGCGCGAGGTGCTGCCGGTCAAGGAGAACTACACGAACGCCTACGGGCTGACCGAGACCCACGGCGTCGCGACGCTGAACGGCGGCAAGGACCTGATCGGCCGCAGCGGCTCGATCGGACGGCCGCTGCCCATCCTCGAGATGAAGATCGCCGACGCTCAGGGCCGCGCGCTTCCCGACGGCGAGCTCGGCGAGCTCTGGATCCGCGGCCCCACCGTGACGCCGGGCTACTGGAACCGTCCCGACGCCACCGCCGAGACGGTGGTCGACGGATGGCTGCGCACGGGCGACCTCGGCACCCGCGACGGCGAGGGCTTCTTCTTCATCGCGGACCGCGCCAAGGACATGATCATCCGCGGCGGCGAGAACGTGTACTGCACCGAGATCGAGAACGTGCTGGCGGACCACCCCGAGATCGACGAGGCGTGCGTGATCGGTGTGCCGGATCCGGAGCTCGGCGAGCGGGTCAAGGCCATCGTGTGCCGGGTCCCGGGCTCGCGGCTCGACGCTGCGGCCGTGCAGCGGCACGTGGCCGCGCACCTCGCCCGCTTCAAGATGCCCGAGATCGTCGAGTTCAGCGACAAGCCGCTGCCGCGGAACCCCGCCGGCAAGCTGCTCAAGAACGTGTTCCGCGGCACGGGCGCGGTGCCCTTCCAGACCGAGGACCTCGGGTAGATGGACGTGCGGCGCCTCGACGGCCGGCTGGCGCTGGTGACGGGAGCCGGCAGCGGCATCGGGCGCGCCAGCGCCCTCGCCTTCGCCCGCCGCGGCGCGCGCCTCGCGCTGTGCGACATCGACGAGGGCGGCCTCGCGGAGACCGAGGCCGAGGCGCGGCGCCTGGGAGCGGAGGTGCTCGCGCGGCGCGTCGACGTCGCGAGCGCCGAGGAGATGCAGGGCTTCGCGCGCGAGGTGCACGAGCGCGCGCCGGCCGTCGACCTGCTGATGAACAACGCCGGCGTCGGCCTGGGCGGCGGGGTCCTCGACACCTCGATCGAAGACTGGCGCTGGATCGTCGGCATCAACCTGTTCGGCGTCGTGCACGGCCTGCACTGCTTCGTCCCGAAGATGGTGGAACGCGGCGGCGGCGGACACGTGGTCAACGTTTCGTCGATGGCGGGCTACGTCGCGAGCGCGGCCCTTCCCGCCTACACGGCCACCAAGTTCGCCGTGCTCGGCCTTTCCGAGGCGTTGCGCGAGGAGCTCGCGCCGCATCGGATCGGCGTCACGGCCGTGTGTCCGGGGGTCATCAACACGCCCATCGTGCGCAGGAGCCGCTGGCGCGGCGCGGCCGCCAGCGAGGTCGCGCGAGAGCGGGCCGCGCGCGCCTTCGCGCGGCGCAACTACACGCCCGAGCGGGTCGCCGAGAACGTGCTCCGCGCGGTGCAGCGCGACCGCACCGTGGCGCCGATCTCGCCCGAGGCCTGGACGTTCTACTACCTGAAGCGGTTCGCGCCGGGGCTGGTTCGCTGGATCGGCACCCAGGTCACCCGCAGCCAGACGCGCTAGCAGCGAGGCGCAGTCTTCGGAGCCGAGTGAAGTCGGCAGCTAGAGCGCCTCGGCCTCCGGCGCGGGGGCCGCGCTCTCGAGCTCGGCCTGGAGCGTGTCGAGCGTGGACGCGAGCCACGAGGCGTTCAGCACCGGCGCCGCGGCGCCGAGCGCCCGAATGACACCGCCGTGCGTCACGAGGGCCACTCGCGCCGGGTGCGGTCGCGCCGCGAGATCGGCCAGGAAGGAGCGCAGGCGCACCTGCACCTGTCGGGTCGACTCGCCGCCGCCGGGCTGCAGCTCGGGATCGCGCGCGCGGAGCCGCGCCAGGAGGTCGGGCCAGCGCCCTGCGATCTCCGGAGTCGTGAGCCCCGCCCAGTGGCCGAGGTCGCGCTCGCGCAGCCGCGTGTCGACCGCCAGCTCGAGGCCGAGCGCACCCGCCACGATCTCCGCGGTCTCCTGCGCGCGCCGGAGGTCGCTCGCGACGATGCCCTCGATCCCCGCGGCGGCGAGCTCGCGCGCGAGCTGGTGCGCCTGCTCGCGGCCGCGCGCGGAGAGCCCCGGATCGCTCCAGCCCTGCCAGCGCCCGAGCGCGTTCCAGGAGCTCTCGGCGTGGCGGATCAGCCAGACGGCGCGGCGCTCGGGCGGCATCACGCCTTCGGGAACTCGCGGTCGATCGCCATCAGGAGCTGGTAGAGCCGGACCGCCTCGAGGTTGAGGAAGGGCTTCCCGCTGGTGAGGAAGGCCGCCGCCAGCTCGCGCTCCGGGTCCGCCCAGCCGAGCACGTTGGTGAATCCGAGGTGGCCGAAGGCGTGGGGCGTGTCGGGGCCGAAGAGGCTCCACAGGCGGCCGCCCAGCATGAAGCCGAGCCCGTAGCGCAGCGGCATGCCGAGCGTGAGGTCGAGCTCCCAGTAGCTCTGCTCCGCGGTGGCGCGGCGCACGGTGCGCGGCTCGAACACGCGCGCCGCTCCGAAGCCGCCGCGGTTGCGCAGGCACTCGTAGAAGATCGCCAGCTCGCGCGCGGTGGTGATCACGTTGGCGGCTGGCAGGATCGCGGCGAGGAAGCGCGGATCGCGCGCGATCTCGATCACGCGCGAGGCCGGCGCGCCGAGCGCCCGCTCGAAGAGCTGCGCGAAGGGCGGCAGCGGTGGAACGCCGGTCAGCGCGTCCTGCGCGATGCGGCCCGCATCCTCCGGCGCCGCCCCATAGGAGAGCCAGCGCAGGCCGAGTGGCTCGCGGATCTCCTTGGTGAGGACGGTGCGAATGTCCTCGCCGGTGGCGCGCCGCACCACCTCGCCCAGCACGAAGCCGCCCGTCACCGCGTGGTAGGCGAGGCGGCGACCCGGCCGCGCGACGAGCGGCATCTCGGCGAGCAGGCGGATGATCTCGCCGGGCCGCTCGAGCAGGTCGAGATCGAGCGCTCCGCGGGGGATGTTGGGGATCCCGGCGCGGTGGCAGAGCACGTGCCCGATCGTGATCTGATCCTTGCCGCCGTGCGCGAACTCGGGCAGGTAGTCGCAGACGCGATCGTCGATGTGCAGCGCGCCGCGGTCGTCGAGCTTGTGGATCAGCATCGCGGTCACCGCCTTCGAGGCGGAGTAGATGCAGAAGGGCGTCTCGGTGGTGACCGGGAGCTTCGGCGCATCGGGCGGATCCTCGGGCGCGGCGCCCGCGGCGAAGCCGAGGGCGCGGTCGAGCACGATCGCCCCGCGGTAGAAGACGCAGAGCTGCACGGCCGGATAGAGCCCCGTGCGGTAGACCCTCTCGACGCTCTTCCAGACGCGCTCGCAGGCGCCCTCGGCGAGGTCGACGTCGCGGGGCGGCACCTCGTCCGCGCGATCGGTGATGCTCGACAGGTCGGCGGGCACGGCGCACAGCCGCTTGAAGGGCAGCGTGGGCCACATCAGGAGGGAGAGGGGATCCACGGCGGCGCAGAGGGTAACGGGTCGGCGATCAGGCCCGCAGGCTGGCCTCGATGGCGGGCAGGAGCGCGCGGAACGCGCGGCCGCGGTGCGAGAGGAGCTCCTTCTCCTCGGCCGGGAGCTCCGCCAGGCTCCGGCCGCGCGCCTCGATCGGCTCGAAGACCGGGTCGTAGCCGAAGCCGCCCGTGCCGCGCGGCGCCGCCAGGATCCGACCCGCGCACTCGCCGCGCGCGGTCGCGAGCTCGCCGCCCGGAGTCGCGAGCGCCGCGACGCAGACGAAGCGCGCGCCGCGGTGCGCTCCTTGCACGCCGGCGAGCGCCTCGAGGAGGCGCTCGTTGCGCGCCACATCGCTCGGGCCGTAGCGCGCCGAGCGCACGCCGGGCGCTCCGTCGAGCGCAGCGACCTCGAGGCCCGAGTCGTCGCCGAGCGCCGGCCGGCCGCTCGCGCTCGCCGCGGCGCGCGCCTTGGCGACCGCGTTGGCCGCGTAGTCGTCGCCCTCCTCCGGGAGCGCGAGCGGGTCGAGCTCCTCGAGACCGAGCACGCGCACGCGCAGCGCGGCCAGCAGTGCGCGCACCTCGCGCAGCTTGCCGGGGTTGTGCGTGGCGAAGACGATCTCCCCGCCCACGGCGGCACCCGGACGTGTCACGCTCACTCCGTACGGGCGCGCGCGATCGCCTCGAGCTGCCTCTGGGTCAGCTCGCCGATGCCCGCGAGCGCGAGCCGGGTGAGCTCGACGAGCTCCGCTGGGGCGAACGTGCCGTGCTCGGCCGTGCCCTGCACCTCCACGAAGCGCCCGCGGCCGGTCGCCACCACGTTCATGTCGACGTCGGCGCGCGCATCCTCCTCGTAGCAGAGGTCGAGCGCGACGCCGCCGTCGATGATGCCGACGGAGACGGCCGCCACCGAGTCGAGCAGCGGATCGCGGCCGAGGGCACCGCGCTTGCGCAGGCGCGCGATGCCGATCGCGAGCGCGGCGTAGGCGCCCGTGATCGAGGCGGTGCGCGTGCCGCCGTCGGCCTGGAGCACGTCGCAGTCGACCCAAAGCGTCCGCTCGCCGAGGCACGCCAGGTCGACGACCGCGCGCAGGCTGCGGCCGATCAGCCGCTGGATCTCCTGCGTCCGGCCCGACTGCCGGCCGCGCGCCGCCTCGCGCTCGCTGCGGCGGTCCGTCGAGCCGGGCAGCAGCGAGTACTCGGCCGTCACCCATCCGCGCCCGGTGCCGGCGAGGAAGCGCGGCACCGAGAGCTCCTCGCTCACCGTGCACAGCACCCGCGTGCGGCCCATCTCCATCAGCACCGACGCGAGGGGGTTCTCGGTGAAGTCGACCTGGACGCCCACGGGTCGCAGCGCCTCGAGCGCCCGGCCGTCGCGGCGCATCAGCCACCTCCCGTGGAGGTGGGCGAGGGGGCGGGCTGGATGCCCCGCCGCGCGTCGTAACGCCGCCCGAACTCGAGCACCGCGCGCGCGAGCGCGTCGGCGATGCGATCGCGTTGGGCATCGTCGGCCAGCGACTGCGCCTCCTGGCGGTTGCTCACGAAGCCGATCTCGACCAGCGAGGCGGGCATCGCCAGCCCCATCAGGACGACGAAGGGCGCCTGCTTCACACCGCGCGAGGGGACCGCGTAGACGCCCGAGACCTCCTGCATCGCGAGCCTTGCGAACTCGTCCGACTCGCGGAGCTGATCGGCCGCCGCCATGTCCCCGAGGATCGAGACGAGCGGATCGTCGTTGGCGGCCGGCTGCGCGGCGTCCCGGAACGCGGCGTTCTCGCGCGCCGCCACCTGTCGCGCCACGTCGTCGCTGGCGGCGAGCGACAGGAAGAAAGTCTCGACCCCGCGGGCACTGTGCGCGGAGGAGGCGTTGGCGTGGATCGAGAGGAAGAGATCGGCCTGCGCCTCGTTGGCGATGGCCGTGCGCCGCTCGAGAGGGACGTAGACGTCGTCGTCGCGGGTCAGCAGCACGTGGAGCCCGGCAGCGCGGAGCCGCGTGCGCACGCGCTGGGCGACGTCCAGCACGAGGCTCTTCTCGAGCAGCCCATCGGGCCCCTCGGCACCGTGGTCGTCGCCCCCATGCCCCGGGTCGATCACGACCGTGTCGAAGCGGTCCGACGCGGGCTCGCCGGCGAGGGCGAGCGGCGCCCCGATCAGCCAGATGCAGAGCGCCGCCCCAAGGCGTCGCATCGGGACGCGTCGCAGACGCTCCACTCGTTCACCCCCGCCGGAATTTACCGAAGTTCAGGGGGGTTTCATGGACGGCGGCCCGGCGCCGCCGGCTCCGGCGCCCGCCGTCTGCGGAGCACCAGGGTGGCAGCGACCAGGCCGGCTGCAGCGACGGCTCCGAGCGCGGGGAGCCCGAGGAACGAGGAAGCCGGCTCGGGCGGAGGCATCTGCGGGGGGGCCCCCTGTGCAGTGGCATGCGGCGTCGCGGCGATCGGAGTCGCGGCGCGCGGCGCGGCGGCCGGCGGCGGCGCGGGCCGCGCATGGGGCGCAGGCTTCCCCGGCCGAGACACCGCGGCCGCCTCGGCGTCGTCCTGGATCTGCTGCTCGACGTTCTTTCGCCATGCCGGCGGCACGTCCTCGATCCGGTCGCTGAAGCGCGTGTGGCCCGACTCGTCGACCCAGCGATAGATCGCCGCGCGCGAGGGGCCGGCGGTGCCGGCGATCGCGAGTGCGAGCGCGAGGCAGAGGGAACGCATGCCGGCACCTCCGATCGCGGCCGGGGCCGCGCCCTACGACTTCGGAGGGCCGACGGGCGGCCTTGAGCGACGGCCCTTGCGCGTGCGAGAGCCCTGCAGATCGAGCAGATCACCGAGGCTGCGCAGCCCGCGGAGTACGCGCGCCCGCTCGACGAGCTCGACGAGCGCGCGCGCGGCGGCCTCGGCGTCGCCGAGCGCTCGGTGACGCCACGCATTCGCGATGCCGAGCTGCGCGCAGAGCGTATCGAGGTCGTAGCGCGGCAGGCCGGGCAGCAGACGCCGCGCGAGCCTCCGCGTGCAGACCACCGGTCCGGGCCAGGGTGCCAAGCCGTGAGCGGCAAAGGCGCGGCGCACGAAGCCCGCGTCGAACGCCGCGTTGTGGGCTGCGAACGCCGTCGCGGGCCGGTCGCCCACCCACGCGCGGAATGCAGCGATCGCGCGCGAGATCGGAGGCGCGCCGCCGATCGCGCCGCGGTCGATCCCCGTGAGCGCGGTGATCGCCGCCGGGATCGGCACGCCGGGGTCGACCAGGGTCTGGAAGCGGTCGACCATTCGCAGGCCGACCCCGCGCACCGCCCCGATCTCGAGGATCGCCGACGCCGTCGAGAGGCCCGTGGTCTCGAGGTCGACGGCGATCCAGTCGGCGTCCTCGAGGTCCACCTCGGCGCCGGGGCCCGCCAGGAGGCGCGGGAGCGCGCGCAGATCGAGCCGTTCGGGGAGGCCCTCCGCGCCACAGCCGAGCGCCGTGGCAACGAGGCGCCGCGCCAGCAGCGCCGGGACCGGCGCGCGCAGCGCTAGGAGCCGGCGCGCCAGCTCGTCCACGGGGAGCGGCTCGCCCGCGGCCTCCAGGCGATCGAGAGCCCTCCGCAGACGGGGGCCGAGCGGCAGCGACACGCAGCACTCGCGGAGGAAGGGGACACGCGCGGGGGCGCCTGCATCCTAGGTGCGCGCCTCCTGCCGGTCAACGCCAGCGTCCCGTCACGACGCGTTCGTGACAGCTCCGAAGGCGTCTCTTACGCTGGCTGGGATGCAGGCCGCCGATCGACTCGCGGTCCTCGCGCTCGCAGCGGCGATGGCCTTCGCGTCGCCCGCCCGCGCCGCCGATCCGGCCGTGGCGCGCGCGCGGTTCCAGGCGCACGGCACCGACCACACCGCCGGAACCGTCTTCTTCCTCGAGCGCGCCAACGGACCCGGCGGCGCCGTCGCGGTCGGCGCGGCGCACGCCGTCGACCTCGCGCAGCTCGCCGCCTGCTCGGAGGTCGTCTTCGAGCTCGGCACGAGCAAGCACCGGGTGGCGCGCGCCAACCGCCTGCTGACAGCTCCTGGTGTCGGCTTCGCGTCGCCCGGCGGCACGATCCGCGACGACTTCGTCGTCTACGCCCTCGACGCGCCGCCGCAGGAGGTCCGCGTGCTGCGCGCGGGCAAGCCGGCGCACGCCGGCGAGCGCGTCCAGCTGCTCGGGATTCCGACCGCCATCCCGCGCGACGAGGACGACGTCTTCGGGACCGTGCGCGTCGCCGACGCGACGCGCCTCGAGGTCGAACTCGACGTCGCCTACGACCTGCGCGGCTGGGGCGGTGCGCCGATCGTCTCCCACGAGGACGGCCGCGTGCTCGGCGTGCTGGAGGCCGCGTGGCCGAGCGGCACGACGCTGCGCGTTGCCGCCGCGCCGATCGACGCCGTCACGACCGCGGCCGGCACCCCGCTCGACGGGGGCAACGGCCGCGCCTTCGCGAGCTTCGCCCCCGCGGCCGCGCCCACCGCCTCCGCCACGCCAGCACCTGGAGCTCCCGTCCCGCCGCCTCCGGGGCAAGCCGCTCGTTCGCAGCAACCCCCGCAAGCGAGCGATGCGAGCGCGCAGCGAGCCGGAGGCGAGCGAAGTACATCAGGACGTGCCACAGCTCAGCAATCGACCGTACCGGCTACCCAGACCGCCTCCGCCACCACGCCGCCGAAGCCGCTGGTCTCCGCGCAGGAGCTCGGGGCCGACCGTCGCCAGCTCTTCATCGAGATCGAGTACCCGGAGGCGGAGGCGATCCTCGGCGATCCCGTGGGTGCCTTCGTGGCCGGCCGTGCGCTCGCGCCGCGCGGTGAGTTCCGCCACATCGACGTGTGCTTCGTGATCGACACCTCGGGCTCGACCGTGGATCCGAGTGGCGCCGACATCAACGGCAACGGCGTGATCGGCAAGCCGGTGATGGGCAGCGTGGGAAGCCTGTTCGGCCTCGGCGACACCGACCCCGGCGACTCCGTGCTGGCCGCCGAGGTGGCGTCGGCGCGGCACTTCCTCGCGCGCCTCGACCCGCGCAGCACGCGCGTCTGCCTCATCACCTTCTCCGGCGAGCAGCCCGGCGGCGGCCTCCTCCAGGGCCCGATCGCACCGGCCGTCACCGAGGTCGCGCTCACGACCGATTACAAGGACGTGCAGCGCGCGCTCGACCGCGTGCTCGAGCGCGGCCCGCGCGGGGCCACCCACATGGCCGCGGGCATCGACCAGGCCACGATCGAGCTCAAAGGGCTGCGCGGCGCCTTCTCCCAGGTGGATCCCAAGAGCGAGAAGGTCGCGGTCTTCCTCACCGACGGCGTCCCGACGCTGCCCTGCGCCCCGATCGAGGAGCAGTGCAACGTCGAGGCGGTGTTCCGCGCGGCGCAGCGCGCGCGCAAGGCCGGCATCCGCTTCTTCACGTTCGGCATCGGCGAGGAGGCGCTCTCCGGCCCGCTCTCGATCGTGAAGCTCGCCGAGGTGACCGGCGGCCTGTTCACGCCGGTGCGCAACCCGGGCTCGCTGGCCGACGTCGTCGAGCATGTCGACTTCGCGAACATCAAGCAGCTCTCGGTGCGCAACCTGACCAACGGGGAGCCGGCGAGCGCCACGTCGACGAATCCCGACGGAAGCTGGAGCGCGCTGGTTCCGCTCAAGCCCGGCAAGAACGACATCGAGGCCACCGCGCTCACCGACGAGGGCAAGCAGGTCACGGCGCGCATCCGCGTGAACTACGCGCCGGGCGCCAAGGATCCCCCGGTCCCCGCGGACCTCCTCGCGAGCCGCAACCGGGTGCTCGAGGAGCGCCTCGTCGAGCTGCGGCGCGCGCGCGTCGAGATCGAGCAGAAGAAGGCGGACGAGACCCGCCAGCAGCTCGCCGCCGAGATCGAGGCGGAGCGCACCAAGGCGAAGGAGCGCGCGGAGCAGCAGAGCAAGGCCCTGAACATCCGCGTCGAGGACGACACCAGCGAGCCCGCGCCCGCCGCGGGTCCGACGCCCGCCGCGTCGAAGCCGGCCGCGAAGCCGGGTGCCCCGGCCCCAGCGCCGGGTCCGTGAGCGATCTCCTCTTCGTCTACGGAACGCTCCGGCCCGGGCGCGCGCCGGCCGCCATCGCGCCGGTGGTCGCGACGCTGCGCCGGCTCGGTCCGGCGCGGGTGCGCGGCCGGCTCTACCAGCTCGGCGCCTACCCCGGCGCGGTGCCCGACGCGGACGCGCCTGGCTGGATCGCGGGCGAGCTCGTGGCGCGCACCGCGAGCTCGCCGCCGCTCGCCTGGTTCGACGCGTACGAGGGGTCGGGCTACGAGCGCGTCCGCACTGCCGCGCTCGACCCGAGCGGCAACCTCGTCGAGTGTTGGATCTACCGCTGCGCGCCGCCCTCCGGAGAGGGCTCCCGGGTCGCCTCCGGCGAGTGGGAGCCCGCGCCCGGCTCGACCTGATCGAGATACTCCGACAGGCCGTAGCCGGTGCGACCGGCGCAGCGCCACTCCGTCATCCCCTCGCCGATGCGCGTCACCCGGCCGTCGCGCCGGTTGCGCAGCGGGATCATCGACAGCACCCGGCCCTCGACCTCGAGCGAGCTGCCGTCCGCGCAGTCGAGGCGCGCCCGCAGGCGCTGGTGGAGCCGCTCGCGGCCGCCGAACTCCGTCTCGATCCGGATGTCGCGCACCGGCACGAGCTGGCGGCCGCGGTGGACGAAGCCGCCGCGCGTCTCCACCCCGTCGCGCCGCATGATGTGGCTGCCCATGAACCCGAAGTCGTCGCCGAAATTCGCCGTGAGCCAGCGGTACCACGCCGGCGCCTGCCAGGAGCGCGGCCCCCACGAGTGATCGCGAAGCCCGAGGCCGTCGAAGGCATGGCGGCGGCCGTCGATCTCGACGTGGCCTCGCGCGCGGTGGTGCTGCTCGTAGTGACCGCGCGCGAACTCCATCTCGCCGTCGCGATGCCCGGTGGGCTCGCCGCCGAACATCGGGCCGACCCCGCGGACCTCGAGGTCGAGGTCGATCGGCACGAAGGGATTCTCGCGGAACGCACGGCGCGGGTCGGCCATGGCGAGCGGGTCGCCCAGCCGACAGGCCTTGCCCCGATACGCGACGCGCAGCCGCTCGAAGGGCTCGTGGACCTCGAAGCGCATGCCGCCGGCGTCGAAGGCCCGGTTGTCGGGGATCGCCGCGCGCTCGAAGCCGAAGACGACGCTGCCGGCGGGCTCGAACAGGCAGACGGTGGTCTCGGCGTGCCCCTCGTTGGGCCGGTTGCCGATGCGCGCGAAGCCGCCGAGCCCCTGCCCGGCGTCGAAGAAGTTGAAGTACATGCTCTCATTGAAGTTCGACTCGCCCGAGTTCTCGTGCATGAACTCGTCCGAGGGAAGCAGGCGGAGCGGCATCGGGCACCTCCGGCGGGAGGATACCCTGTCAGCGCGCCGGGGACGCCGGTGCCTGCTGCGAGGGGCGGTGGGCCAGCGGGGCGGTCGAGCCGTCGACGGTGAACTCCGCCGTCTCCGTGAAGAGCTTCAGCGGCACCCAGCCGGCCACCTCGGACATGCGGGGCATGCCGGTGGTCATGGCGCCGGTGGGATCGATCACCCAGGGATCGTTCGGGTCTTCGAACCACATCGTCACCATATGGTGTTCGCCGTTCGAGGGCCGGTAGACGATCGCGCGGTACACCTCGTCGTCGCGGAAGCCGAGGCTGCGCAGGAAGTAGTAGGCGAGCAGCTCGAGGCCGTCGCAGTCGTCGCCGTTGTGGGCCAGCGTCTCCTCGAGCGTCGCCCAGTGATCGATCGGGCCGTCGGGGATGTAGTAGATCTTCGACTGCGCCTGGACCCAGAGCGCGACCTCGCGCGCGAGCTCGCGGCGGTGCTCCAGGCGGAAGGCACGGTACTTGGCGCGCAGCGAGTCGGCGGGGGGAGGCGCCTGGGACGGCGAGCCGGCTCCGACCGTCGAGCCCGGCGACGGCCCGCCCGAGACCTCGACGGCCTCCTGGGCGCGCTCGCGGTCCTGCCAGCCGGCGATCTTGCGCGACCACACGTCGTCGGAGGCCGGCGCATCGAAGTAGCGATACGAGACGGCGCGACCGCCCATACCGCCGCAGCCGAGCGCGAGGCAGGTCGCGAGCAGGGATACGACCCCGATCTCGCGCCCGCATCGAAGCACTCGTGCCATGGCGCTCCGATCGGCGGGATCGGCGCGCCGATTGAGCGCCAGGCGATGGAAGGATCAGCGGAAGGACGCGTTGCCGGCGCGCGAGCACGCAGCCCGCAAGCAGCCGGGCGGCAGATCGCCGCGTCGGGGCGCCGCGCCTGGGCTCAGGCCGGCAGCCCGCACATGCGCACGCCGATCGCGAACAGGATCACCAAGAAGCCGACGATGGCGGGGATCCCGCCGATCACGTAGAGAAGCGAGACCACGTCGTTGCGTCCGCGCGACGTCTCCGCCTGCGTCCCGTCGGCTCGATCGGCCATGCGCCCTCCTCGCGCGGCGCAAGCTAGCCGGCGGCCGGCACCGCGTCGAGAACGCGGCGCCAGGAGAGATCGGATCCGCCCGGGCCCTCCTGCCCGGGCGGATCCGTCGAGCGCGCAGGGAGGAACCCCTTCGCGGCCACCATCGCCCCCTCCGGCGTGCTGCGCGCTCCCCCTCTCCCGGACGTGGGGAGGAGCAAGGCGGATGCCAGCCGTGCGCGCGGCGGCAGCCGCCACGCGGGGGCGCGCGCGACCGCGCGATCTCCCAGCGGATTCGAGAGCGGGAGCCGTCTTCCCGCCGCTACTTGCCGCCGGTGCCTGCGGGAACGCTTTCGTTCTTGGTGCTCGGTTCCGTCCTCGATCCACGCCAGTCGTCGGGAACGCCGGCGAGGTTCGCCTGGACCTCGAGCTCGCGCAGCCTCGATTGCGCGCGCTCCACCTCCGCGCGGTCCTTCTTGACCTCCTGGCGAAGCTGCGCACCGTCGTTGGGCTCCGAGCTCGCGCCCTCGGGAAGACCGGGTGGCGTGAAGGTCCAGGCCTGGCTCCCGCCTCCCTGCTCGGCCAGCGCGTGCTCGGCCTTCGCGAGGGCAGCCTGGGCTGCATCGACGCTCGAGCGCGCCTCCAGGAAGCGCGCTCGCCACTCGCTGCGGGTCGCCCCGCCCTTCTTCTCGAACCCGTAGTCCGAGTCCGGAAGCTTGAGCAGGTGATCGAGGTCCGGGCCCCCCGAGGCGGCAGGGGTCGTCGTTCGCGCGCTCGAGGTGTCGGAGCCGGCGGCCCAGGCCGCGCAGGCGTCGCCGAACGCGATCGACGCAGCGGTCAGGAGGGCGATGATCGCGGCGAGCCGCCTGGAGAAACGCACGGAAGCCTCGGGATGGCCAAGAACCCGCGGGCGACGAGCGGACGCAGTATAGCGGAGCCCGTCCGCCGAGGCGGCCGCCCGGCCATCGGAACCCGGTCAAGCAGGCGCCCGAAACGCCGATACGCCCGTCGGATCAGACGGCGAACCGGCGCCGCGGCCGCCGGTCGATGGGCGGGGCGAGATCCCGCGAGGACACGCGCCCATGGAACGGGACAAGCTGTACCGCCTCCTTCGCCTCGGCCTCGAGAAGGGGGCCTCCGACATCCACTTCCAGGTGGGCTACCTCCCGCTCTATCGCTTCAACGGCGACTTGGTCGAGCTCCGCTAC
>Ga0335071_10000656_pt1 | contig 37678 bp, 32 predicted proteins | sample Lox_Sample_15_FD_206724 | JGI IMG/M metagenome (GOLD analysis project Ga0335071, IMG submission 206724) | Soil microbial communities from Loxahatchee National Wildlife Refuge, Florida, United States - Lox_Sample_1.5 | ecosystem: Environmental > Terrestrial > Soil > Wetlands | place: USA... | reverse complement strand
CAGACGAAAACCGTGGCGGGCGGCTCGCGCGCGGGAGAATGCCCGCCGACGTGCCGCTTAACGGTTAGTTATGTACAACGAGTTCTTCGGATTAGAGAGAGCCCCGTTCAACCTCACGCCAGATCCGGAATTCCTGTACTTGAATGCCCGGCACCGCGAAGCACTTGCCGGGATCAGCTATGCAATCTTGGCGCGCAAGGGATTCGTGGTCCTGACCGGAGATGCCGGCACCGGTAAGACAACGTTGCTGACACGGATCATAGGACACCTGCCGACAGGGCGAATTCAGTCGAGCGTTATCGTGAATCCTACGCTGACGCCGCCGGAATTCCTGGAGGCCGTCCTCCTGGACTTCGGGTTCCGCGACATTCCGGCCAGCAAGGCGCAGCGCGTCGCGATGCTCCAGGAATTCTTATGGGATGGAAATGCGCAAGGCAAGATATCAGCGCTCGTGATCGATGAAGCCCACAAGTTGAGCCTGGAAGTGCTCGAAGAAATCCGCCTGCTTGGCAATTTCGAATCCGGCGGCGAAAAGCTTCTCCAGATCGTGCTGGTGGGGCAGAGCGAACTCGACGAGTTGCTCGACCGCGAGCACCTCCGGCAGTTCAAGCAACGCATCGCGCTACGGCTGACGATTGCGCCTCTGCCGGCAGCGGAAGTGGAGCGGTATATCAGGCATCGCTGGACCAAGGCGGGCGGCAACGAGCTACCGTTTACGAAGGATGCAGTCGAATGCATCGCGGAGGCGTCGCAAGGGGTTCCGCGCATCGTGAACGTGATCTGTGACAACGCCCTGCTGGAAGCTTTCGGAGAGAATTCGGTTCGAGTGGAGGCGCGTCACGTGGTCGGCGTCTGCCGGGATCTGCGCTTGTCCGTGAGCGCCCGTCGGCCCCCCGTCGAAGAATTGGTGCCCGCAGTGCCGTCGAAGGCGGCTGTGGCCGTGCCGACAGTGTGGGATGAAACGATGAAGACCCTGGAACGCTACGGGAGCGGCGCTACCAAGCGATCGCTAGTGTCACGAATTGCTGGCAAACTCGGGTTTATGCAGAGGGTGGAGACAGTGTGAGCAAGCTATTCGAGATCATGTCCAGCGGCAAGGGAGAGATCCCCGATCTGGTCCGCCCCATAGTTGATGTGGAAGCCGGGCCAGCCCAGATGGCGAGTGCCGGAACGAACGGGAACGACGAGACCCCGGCGGCCGCGCCTTCTGAGAGAGAAGCTTCCTCCGGCACCACGCCGTTGCCCGGGCAGGTCCGGACGCTGAACCTCCGGATCGCGGCGACCTCCCCGCTGCTGCCTTTTGAGCCCAGCCTGTGGCGGGCCAGCGAACAGTACCGGATTCTGCGAACCAAGATCGTGCAGCATCCGATGCAACCGCGCATGATCGTCATTTCGAGTCCGGCGGCGGGAGACGGGAAGAGCGTCACGGCGGTCAATACGGCTGCGGCTCTCTCATTGAAAAGCGAGGCCCAGGTGCTGCTCCTGGATGCGGATTTCCGCAAATCGATGCTGCACTATCTACTCGGCCTGCCGGAATCACCCGGGCTGGCGGAGGTGCTGAAGGCTACGTGCAACGTCGAGAAGGCACTGGTGCAGACCCGGGAATTTCCAAATCTCTTCGTGATGCCGTCCGGCGCGACTCCGGCCAACCCGGTGGAACTGCTGGACAGCGGCGCGTGGCAGACGCTTAGCGGCACACTGCGCGCCGTGTTCCGCTACATTGTTGTGGACTCGCCTCCGGTAGGAGCCGTGGCTGACTACGACCTGATTCAGGCCGTCTGCGATGCGGTGATCCTGGTGGTGCGGCCTGATCACACCAATCGCCAGCTATGCAAGGCGTCGCTGGCAGCTGTGCCCAGGGCGAAACTCCTCGGCGTGCTGCTGAATTGCGTGCCAGATTGGTCGCTAGCAAGACGTGCCGGCGCAGATTACTATTATTACTACGGCGAGAAGTCGTACGCGACCAAGCAGCGCGGGGAACCTAGAGCCGAGGAGCGCGATGAGCAAGCTCCCACCGCTCCGTGAGGCAACTGTCGCGCTGGGAACGCCTGAAATGCTGCGAGTTACCAAGAGGGGATGACCGCTTGGGCCTGGTTCGAGTAGGCGCTCTCATTCCCGCTCCCATCCACGGCCGTCGCGACGTAGTAATACGTCTGGCCAGCCTGGACAGCGTAATCGGTGAAGGTCGTACCGGCCACCGGGAGCGAATTCATCTTCGTGTAGGGCCCGTTGGAGGCGCTGCCGCGGTACACGTTGTACCCAATCACGTTCGGGGACGCGCTCGCCGTCCACGTGAGGGTGACGCTGTGAAGCGCGCCCGCGACGCACGCGCCACCCAAAGCCGCGTTGGTGACGCGCTGCACCATGACGACATTGCACACCCCAGGGCCGGCGACATCAGCGGTGCATGGCACAAGACCCAGAGCCATATTGTTGGCCAACTGCACGTCGAGAAAGTCGACTACCCCATCCTGGTTCAAGTCGCACGCGTTCGCCGCCTGGGACCAGCTACCTGGCGAGCAAAACAGCGAGAGATATCCGGCCAGCATTGCAACGAATGGCTTAGGCATACAGGTTCAGCGGATGGCTATCGTGACGCCGGCTTGGCTGCTCGCTGTGCCTACTACGAGGACGATCGGGACGGTGAGTCCGGTGGGCGCGGTCAGCGGCACGATGCAGTTCACCTGAAGAAGGCCGGCAACGCCTCCCGGTGCCGCCCCGGCGTACAGCACGCTGGCGTTCATGCCGCCGATCCAAACTGATATGGGCAGCAGAGGCTTCGGAAGAGTCCCAGCTGCTACCTGGCCATCGACGCCCGTCGGATCTGTCTGCCCCGCTCCCGTGGCGAACAGGGTCATGACCGAACCTCTCAGAGCAGGCTTAGACGGAGAGTTCAAAACCTGGTCCTCGTTGATAATGGCTCCCTGCCCGGTGCCGCTTCCGTCCGCTGTGAAGACAGCTGGAGCAGCGTTCGTGACAGAGACGATGACTCCCGCCACACCCTGCCCGCGCTGATTCACCAGGACCTGAGTGGATGGTTTCCCGTAAACCTCGTAGGGGACTACGGCATTGATCTGATTGGGTCCGGCAAAGAGGAGAGGGGCAGGCGCTCCATCGAAGAGGACAGTGGTGTCGCCGAGAACCGTGCTCGTAGCAGCGCCGCTGGGCTGCTGGGGCGAAGCTGGGCCGATCCCAGAACCGAGAAATGTCAGCATCTCTCCCGGGGCAATCGGTCCGGAGCCCAGGCTGGCTGCACTGAGCACTCCCCCTGCTATGAGGCGCGAAGCCGGGTCTGGAGAGCCGCCGATGGTCACGGTTCCATCGGCGGCTAAGACATAGGCCTGCTGTCCGGAGGGATCGGAGCCTACGACATTGGAAACTTGTAGAGTGTACGTGCGAGGGAGAGTAGCTTGATTCACGGCGACGAACAGGTCGATCAGATCGCCATCGACGATCGGATTTTGGTTCAGCCCCTGAACGAGGAATCGCTTCTTATTCGGAGCCACATCCGTCAAGTGGAGTGTCTTTCCCGAATTCCGTGCGGCGTCGCTGATTATCGCCGTTAACGCCAGAGATTCGTTGTCGAACTGGAGGTCGAACTGCACCGCAGCCACCGAGGACAGACGCAATTCGAGGCTGATGCTGAGGAGAAGACTGGCGCCGGGTGAAGCTGACACACTCGGCAGGTAGAGTTCGGCAGGTTGCGCAGCGGCTCCCCAGACGAGGAACGCGGCAAGAAGGACAAGATTGTACGGGCGTTTCATACGAGCGCAGAGTATGCGATCTTCGACGGCTCGCTGCCGAAACCGGTTTACGCCATGTGTCTATAAAGAGCGCTACCCGCCGCGCGGAAAATGCAGTCTGGCAGACACGGCACCACGCGCTTTGCCACACTCCGAACCCAGCGGACTCCAGAATTCGGGCGGTCTTGCGAAATCGGAGATACCGAAAGCCGGGTATATGTCAGGCTCGAACGAGTACCGCCCAAGCGATCTTTAAACCTGATAAGCCCAGGATTGTCGGAATCGGAACGTCCCAGGTCGAATACGTGCAAGCCGTCATGCTTGGCTTCCTGAATCGACCTCCAGAAAAGTAACTGCGTCCCGCCGAGCTGGTTGAAGGCCGTATCCGAGCAGCCGTATTTGTAAATCAATGTGTCTCTGTGGCGCAATGTCAGGATTGCGGCTACGGGGTGCTTCTCCTTGGATGCGACCCTGATCTGCAGCGACTCCCCAAAGCAAGCGATCAGGTTGCGATACCAGCTCTTAGGCTGCGGTGGAATGCCGTGTCTCCGCCTGGTGAGGAGGAGGAGATCCCAGAAAACGTCGAGAAACCAACCGGACCGGCCTGCTTCGTATGCCAAGCCCTCCCGCTGCGCGCGCAGGATCTTTCGCTGGGTGGAGCTCTTGTGGCAATTTGCGAACAGCGTTTCAAGGTCGGGCCGGAGATCCAACCGGTGAAAGCAGAAGCTTGGCGCAGAAGGACAGACGCAGCGAGCGGCAGCAATTGGGTTTTCCCCGCGAACCTCGACGTATTTCAAATTGTCCTGAACAAGCTTGTGCTCTAGCGCCGATACAAGTGCGTCCTTTTCGGCGGCTGTGTGCACCAGCGGTTCGCAGTGGTCTGAGAATGGGAGCGAGACGATTCGCCGGCCAGTAATCCAGCTCGCCACGCGGCAAAATACGAGGCCATTCTCTAAGCAGGTTCCGGGCGGAGATGTCGTGTAGGCCGTGGGCTCGTATCCATAGGTCCGGTGAAGCGCCTCCAGCCACGCGACCGTGTGAAAAGCGGACGAGCGCGGGTGCCTGTTCACCAATTCGGCCCATCTTGGGTCCTGAAGCGGCTGAATCTGGTAGACCACTGCCGGGCAAGTCCCGACATCGCAAGCCGGTAGGGTTGCTGCGACATGAGAGAGGTCCACTAAAACACCCCCGGAAAGGTTCTGGCAAGGATGGGACTGACAACATTGTACGATGCGATGCCAAGCCAGGTTCCGAACGTGTTGGTGAATATGTCGGTCGTCCCTGAATCTCGCGTTGGAAGGTAAGCCTGCAGGACTTCAATGATCACGCTGACCGTGGTTCCCAAAATGACCGTGGCAAGCCGCGCTCGTTTGACTCGGAGCGTTTTCAAATAGGTGTAGAAGCAAAAGCCCAGAGGAATGAAGCCGACAATGTTTTTCAAGGCGGCAGCCAGATAATTTCGGGAGAGACTGAATTCCCGCCAGAACGGCTCAAGGAAGATCTTGTCGACAACCACGTATTTCTTCGGTATCTCCAGGTCCAAACCCGGCCCCGCGGCGTTGTGGGCGACCTTTCCCGCGCGCTCATCGAAAAGATAGAGTGCAACATTACGCTCATCCTCGACTGTTCCGGGCCGTCCCGCGCGCGTCCAGGCCAGAAAATGGTGAATGGCCTGCGACGGCTTGAGTTCTCGGTGATAGACCGCAAGGCCGAACAACTGCCCTCGCCAGCTATCTTGTTGTCCGGGCGAGTCGCCGACGACCAGCCGGCCTGTGAAGTGCTTTGCCGACAGCCGGAATTGCCGCGCGGTTATGACCAGAACACCGTCAACGTAGATCGAGGTCTCCTGTGCGCCCGACGCAATCGTCACGAATACAGACCTTGCCTTGCGGAACACGTCGTTCACATACAGCTTTACCGTTGCGGCACGCCACCCGTGGTTCTCTGTTGTCTGTATCTCGAGGTCCGTTTGGGATTGTCGGAGCAACAATTGCAATGGGTTTCCTGGGGAGCAGAACGCCACGAAAGTGCTGCTGTCCCAAATGCGCCCGGGCCGCAACCAGATCTCCAGGCTACCCCCTGACTCTTCGCCGGACTTGGGTATCTGCAAAACGCCTGAGCTGATCGCCGTGCTGGTTCCACGAAATTCAAGTCCCGATCGATCATTTAGCCAGGCGGCGTCATTCGCCGGCACATGGAAGGGCCACAGACCCAGCGTTAGAATAGTCGCCAGGACGGCTAGGCAGACGAAACTCCAGATCCCTCGGTTGACTAGGTCAGCACCACGCTGGCCGGCTGGCCATCGCCACGACATCAGACTTCGGCGACCTCCCCCACCAGCACCGGAGCCGCTCGCAAATACTTCGCTTCCGCCCGCTTCGTCTGAATGGCTTCGTAAACGAGCTGGACTTGGTCCGCGTCCAGCCCCACTGCGGCACTAAGGTCAGCCGCTCGTATCCCATTGTTCTTCCCGTAGAGACAGATATCCATCTTCTCGGGTGCTAGCATCAGGTAGGCCTCATTTTCTGATTGTGCCAACGGGTATGTATCGTTAGCTGGCGGCTGGCGCCGGATCTCTTCAGGAATCCCTAGGTAGTCCGCAAGTTGGTAGACCTGAGACTGATACAGATGCGCAATCGGCTTAAGATCCGCGGCTCCGTCGCCGTTCTTTACAAAAAATCCCTGATCGTACTGCAGGCGGTTAACTGTGCCCACTACCGCAAATTGAAACAGATCCGCATAGTAGTATTCAATCATGTTGCGGGCACGCTGTTTGAAACTTAGAGCTGCGATGACGCTTTGGTAGTCCTTCGGGCTTAGTCGCACCCACTGGGCCTGCCCGTCAAGAGATTGGACGATTACAGAGAACAGCGTGTGCCGTTGGGGTTGGCGGACGCTGGGCAACACTACTCTGCACTTGCTCCCACGGCGGTATCCAGGTATCACCCGCATTAGTGTCTCGTCCCTGCGGTCGTAGCATTGCGCGGCCGTAAGGATCGCGCTAAGGTCTTCTGTTAATGACTGTACCCCCGAGGCTCCTGCCACCAGTTGTCCAAGGCGAAGGCGATCAGGGCAAGATTCTGCTTCCGGCGTGAACAGAACGAGCACCCGATCCTTCCCCAATGCCCGCGCACACAGAAACGTAACCACACTGCTGTCGATTCCTCCGGAAACATCGATTACCGCGCCTTTGCGATCGAGCAATCGGAACACAACGTCGCGGATGCTGGCGACGATGCGGTCGGTTTCAGCGACCGCATCGATGCGCAAAACATCAGGCGAAAACGCAAGGCAGGCGTTCACCTATCCCTCCCAATTCCGCTGCGCCAGGTACACAGGATTCCGATACGACCATGAGATCGTGATCTAGGGTGACCGCCAAGTTGGATCTCAAGACTGAGTTGGCCAGGAAATGCCGCCGAGCGGTAGGTAGTTTCAGAGACGGGTGTTCAGGCATGTACATGGCTTCTTTCAGGGCGTGCGCACATGACGTGAAAGCGCGGTAAAGGCGACAGTAGGGTAGGAACCCACGGCTCAGCATTTGCGGGTGACTCCGGCCTCAAGATGCTCGTCCAGGAACATCCGGAGTTGATCCTCGAGCGCTTGGATGCGCCTTGTTAGCTGCTCGATGGCCTGTCCCTCGGGATCCGGAAGGTTGCCATGTTCGAGCATCCCACTTTCACCACGCCGGCGCACGACCCGGCCCGGAATGCCAACCACAGTCGAGTTATCGGGAACGGGGCGCACGACCACCGACCCAGCGCCGATCTTGACGTTGTTGCCGATCTGGATGTTGCCCAGGACCTTGGCGCCCGTCCCAATCACGACGCGGTTGCCGAGGGTTGGATGCCGCTTGCCTCTTTCGTTGCCAGTGCCGCCGAGGGTAACCCCTTGGCACAGGATGCAATCCTCCCCGATTTCAGCCGTTTCCCCGATCACGACGCCCTCCCATGATCGATAAAGAAACGCCGGCCGATGGTTGCACCTGGATGGATTTCAATGCCGGTAAGAGATCGGCTGATTTGGGAGAGTAGGCGAGGAAAAAACGGTAAGGCAGCTCGATGGAGCTTGTGGGCGAGCCGATGCAAGAGAATCGCATGGAAGCCGGGGTAACAGAGCAGAACCTCGATCACACTCCTGGCGGCTGGGTCCTTCCGAAAGATGGTGTCGATCTGTTCCTTGAGGGCGATTAGCACTTTGGCCTCCCGAGTGGCAAGTCACGATGAGGGTTGAAGGCGCGGGGTGGAATCGAACCACCGATAGGGCTTTGCAGACCCTTGCCTTACCACTTGGCTACCGCGCCACGCAATCGAATGACTATGAGGTCTTGTTAGATCTCAAAGCGCCCGCCTTTTGAATCCGAAGCCGGGTTCTGCTGAGATCCTTAACTGCTAATCGTGCATTTCCATTTCCGTGCGCCCCGCTTACAGGCAACCGCCGCAACCAGATTTCCCGCCAAAAATGGAAGTTCTCACGCGGGCACCCACCCCGTAGGATGTGACAGCCGTCGCAAGTAACTCCTTCGAGAATCACTGTGTTCTTCATGTCGATCAGCGCGCGTGTTGGCTCAAGGACCATCCGCTCGAGGCGGCGGAGGACGCGGAAGGGCTTGCCGCAGAACTGGACCATTTCGATAGTAAAAGCCAACCCCTGATTCTTGCCGTTACGATCCAAGGTCGCCGTGATTTCCTGCTTAGATTTGACCACTACCCACTCGCCAGGCCGAAGATTCAGAGCCTCTGTGGGTGTCGTGTTAAGGGTACCGCTCACAACACGATAGGATCTACCGGTCAACAGTCGGCGAAGGCGTAGCCGCAGCGCAAACGATAGGATGCGGGTCAACTTCCATACGGAGTAGGTTCTTGCGCGCACATCCCGGAAGTACGTTCGTATATCCCAGAGTGGGAGTCTGCTAGTCGCTTGAAGCAGTTCAGTGGATTGGCAGATGTATTGTCCATCGTGGAAGCCACAAGGGGCCTCGTATGGTACGGGAACACGATCGTTTCCCTTGGGTGTTTTCCCTTCCCCGGGCCCTAGTTCCCTTAGCCACGCCTCCTTCCAGAAAAGCATGCATCCTTTCTGGCAATCGCCGTGTCCTGTGCCATCGCACCTCAGATCAGCGAGAAACACCACATTCTGAATTCGCCGCATACCGCCCTCGATCTCCTCGCAGGTCCGTTCGAGACGTCTGCTGACGACGAAGTCTTTTCCACAATAGGCCAGCATCTCAGGCATGAACGGCAAGCCTTCCAGCATGCCTCCCTCATCTAGTGTCTGGACAATTTCGTTCCATGGTCGGACCCTGACAATCACGCCGGGAAGCATCGGAGGACGGTACTTCTGCATCATAGCCTTGCCAAAGGACGCTATCGGATCTGGTTCACGCTTGACCTGCGATTGCGGCTACGACGCGCGCTAATCCCCTGGCATTCCTCATGGAAAGTCCGGTGTAGAGCGGCAGAAGAACCATGTTGCGAGAAACCCAAGTGGCGTTAGGAAAGCCCCCTTGCGTTGCCGATTCAGCCAACAGGGCCTCATAGTTCGTTTCGAGGAATATTCCACGTTCCAGGGCGAGACGTAGGAAGCGTGTCCGATCAACTTCGAGTGCAATAGGAAATCGAAGCATGCCGGCGGCATCGTATCGGTCAGGAACGAACGTGATGAGAGGGGCGTCTCGTAGAACTTCAACGTAAGTCGAGACCAGAAGACGGATATGCGCTCGGATCTGCTCTAATCGGCCTAGCATGCGCAGAACCAAGGCCGCCTGGAAAGGATGAAACCGATGAACATAATAAGGGCTGCGGCAAGGATCCTCGGCAGAGCAAACGGCTCCCGTGCGGCCCCACGCTGCATACCGTCGAAGCAATTTTGGCAATACAAATCTCCCATAAATCCAAGGAATTGTGGCAATGTTGTGCGCCATGGCAAACGCCAAATCCCAATAGAGAGCTCCACCATGCTCCGATTTCCAATGTTCGTCAGAAAGCATACGGGGATCCAGGATTCCATTGTTGTTGACGACGATGGCAGCACCGCGAAATGCAGGAAAGCGCTTAGAGCGCTCGAAACTGAAAACGCCGAAATCTGCAGATGTACCTAGTGGACGACCGTTGTACTCGGCTCCGCAAGCGGCAGCAGCATCTTCAATTGTGACGCATCCCTGAGCCCTAGCAACTTCGGAAATGTTTGTGATATCCGTCGGAATTCCGAATAGGTGAGTCGGCAGGAGAATACGGTTAGGTTTCGCGTGCACTGAGAATTCTACAGACGTGCTGTTTATGTTATGGCGAGCAGAGTCAACATAAATAATCTCCTTCCCTGCAGCCTTGACCGCGGCTCCTACAACCGGACAAGTGAACACCGGCATTACCACCTCTTTCTGTGGCAGCAGCGAGAGAATCCGGAAGATAGCGGCACGGCAGGACGGCACGAAGACGATGTGAGCGCGGCCCGTCAGACGACGAAGAAAGTCAGCTAGATCCAACAGAGTCCCGGAATCCCTGAGCTTTGGCAGCGCCGCAAGAAGATCCCGGTTTCGAGTCTCCAACCTGTTCGGAGGGCAGATGGAACGACGAGGCGTCACAACATTCCTTACACCTTGTAGCACTTCTGAATACGCGATTTCCATTTCGATCGAGTCTTCCTAGTGTCCCGAGCGAGAAATCCGTTTGCAAAGTCGCCCGAGCTTCCCCAGAATCAAATCTGCATCGGCGGTCCAGATGAAAGGCTTGGGATCTTCATTTCGCTGGTCCAAGTAGGCAAGCATGGCTTTCTCCAGAGCTTGAACGCTGGTGTGGCTGCCGCGGCGAACACAGCGCTCCGTCACTTCGGCAAACAATCGTTCCACCAGGTTCAGCCAACTACCGCTCGTTGGCGTGAAATGCACATGGTAGCGAGGGTGTCGCGCCAGCCAACTGCGCACTTTCGCCACCTTGTGCGTACCGTAGTTGTCCATGACCAGATGCACGTCCAGACCGGCGGGAAGATTGTCTTCGACGTCATTGAGAAACCGCAGGAACTCTTGATGCCGGTGGCGCCGGTAACAGGTGCTGATGGTGACGCCCGAGGCCACGTCCATCGCTGCGAATAGCGAAGTGACGCCATGCCGCTCATAATCATGGGACTGACGAGCGGGAGCTCCCGGCGCCAGGGGCGGAATCGGTTGGGTTCGATTCAGCGCCTGGACTTGGCTCTTTTCATCCACGCACAAGGCAATGGCCCGGTCCGGCGGGTTCAGGTACAGACCCACGATATCTCGCACCTTCTCCACGAACTGTGGGTCTTTGGAGAATTTGAAATTCTCCACACGATGCGGCTGCAGTCCGAACGCATGCCAGATCCGAACGATAGCATTCTGCGACAGACCCGTCTCCGCAGCCATCAGCCGAGTGCTCCAGTGTGTGCTGTTCTTGGGCATCGATTCCAGCGTCTTGGTTACGACTTCTTCAATTTGCCGGTCCGTAATCTTCCGCGGTGCGCCGACCCGCGGCTCATCCAACAAGCCCTCCAGACCGAACTTCCGAAATCGTTCTCGCCACTTGCCGACCGTTGCACCAGTAATATGCAACTTCTGGGCGATTTCGGCGTTGCTCATCCCCTGCCCACAGGAAAGTACGATGCGGGCACGCATCGCCATGGCCTGAGCTGATTTTGGACGAAGAGCCATAGTTCGCAATTTGGCACAGTCCTCTTCGACTATTTCCAAAGGTTTCTTGGGCCGTCCGGTGCGCATACCCCAGTATGCGGCATTTTCCGGACTTATGCAACGAATTTATCGCTCATAACACTAGTCTCTAGCCTAGTGAGGTGTCGCTTCAAACGGAGAGGACCAGAATCGAACCTTCGAGGAGCGACATCGAGCGGGTCTCATAGGCCATTGGACCCCGCTTGGCTGTGGCATTTCACTGCCTCACAGTCATCGTATTTCGGTTCTCAGCAATCGAATCGTCTCGAGCGGACGTCTCCCTTTAAGCTGAACGATTGACCTGCGGATAACGCCGGCCAAAATCATCGGCCAGGCAGCAGCGACGAGTTTGAAGGCATCTCTATACAGGCGAGCACGAAGGCCTCTCTTCATCCAGAATGCAAGCACTCCCCCCAACCAGGCGTACCTTTCAAACCGGTGCTTCCGACCACCGGGGTACTGCCCGCCTCTTTCTTTATCCATGATCCTATGAGCCATCTGGAGGAACGGAGGGACAATATGGATGCTGTTCCCCTTATGAAGTCGGTAGAAAACGGTGCGAGGTGCACAGATGAGGACCGCACGGCCTGAGTATCCCAGCTTAACACAAAGATCTATACAATCCAAATGAAATATGCCAGGAGACCAACCACCTGCATCCTGGAAAACCTCTCGGTCAACGACAATCGAACTTGCGCTAAGACCATACCCTCTGTCTTTTGACATTAGTGCAGCGTATTCGGCAAATACGACTTCATAAGCTCCACTATCATCTTGGATCAGTGGCACGTGACCTTCGAACCATTGAGTCCGCCCGAGAATAATCTTGGGACTCCGCTGTGCCACGATACGCTCATAAACATTTAAGGCACCGGCCCTAAGGAGATCGTCTCCATCCAAGAACACGAGATACTGCCCCCCGGCAATGGCTGCCCCTCGATTCCGGGCGGCAATTGCACCCTGGTTAGGCCACACTCGCACCAAATGAATCGAATCACCATATTCTTGCAATATCTCGAGAGAACCATCGTTCGAGCCGTCGTCAACAACGATAGTCTCCTTCGATGGAAGGCTCTGAAACAACGCGGAATCCACTGCCGCTCGGATGAAGCTGCGTTGGTTGTAGCACGTGATCACTATGCTGAATCGTCTTCGCATCGTTTGTTCTACCAGCATTGACTCGAGGAGTCGACGCCGGACATTCGACTTGCGGAACTGACATGCCTACAGGTCAGTCACCCTGGGTGATTAATAAAGGGGTCTAAAGATACCTGTAGATCCAATCTCCAAAAAGAGCAGTTACGCCTAATGGCAGTCGCTTCCATACGTCTGCCCTAAAACGCTGGACGCTACCTGTGGAAAGAATGCCGGCTGAAGGCACCGTTCGGGGTTCCGGGCAATAGTACCGGTAAAGCGGGGTGGGTTCGGCGCCCCACTTGCCTTTGAAGCTCGCCAACTGTTGATGCTCATCCGGCACCTCGCCAAAATCATATTGCCTGAAGCCATTCCTGCAGGCATCATGGATTGCATGCCATTGGATGAGGTCGTTCGGGTGATACCCTAAGTCCTCCTTCTTGCACCCGGTAAAGGCATAAGACATGGTTCCGTGGTACATCAGAAAGATCGACCCTGCGAGGATCCTCCGTGTCCCGGCTTCGACCCGCTCGGCCAGCAAAAGTTGCATCAGTCCCTTCGGCCTGAGAAGGCGCCAGAGAGATTGAAACAAGCGATAGGGTCTCGCTGGCACGGCGTTCCGGCGCATCACATCGAGATAGAGTTGCCACCATAGGCTCAATTCCTCCTCGCTTTCGGCTACGCGCACCTTCAAACCGAGCTTTATTGCCTTGCTGACGGCCCATTTGATTCGGTGCCTCGTGGTGTTGTTGCCGAACCGGAGTTGGCCCGGATCGTCCGGAAGCTCCAACAAATAAGAGTTGCGCCACGGAGTGCGGACAAGACCATCGACTAAGCCTTCGAGTTCCGGACCTTGTGTTTTAATCTGGAGCTGAATGCCACAGCCTTGCCGTACCCACGCTACCGCAGCACGCACAATTGTTACCATCGCCTCGTGATTTTTGGCGAGCGGGCCGCCCAGGGGTGTTCGCGGTAAAGACGAAAGGCGCCGGCCCCCGATGGATCCACCCAGATTGAACGGGAGTCCTCGCGTGTAGAGTAGCGGTAGGATGGCTTGCAAGTCGCTGTTGCTGTCTTCACATGCCAAGTTCAGGGTCTTCTGCCCATACTCCAGTTCCAACGCTCTTAACCACGCTGGATGATGATAAATGGAGGCCTCGGGGTGCGCCAGAACGAAGGTCTCCCAGCGAGGGTCTGATTGCGGATCGGTCTCAATCACGTGCAACTCGGCACCGGTCTGTTCCCCGGCCTTGGCTGCGGAATTGGAGAAGCCATCAGATGTCGTATGCTCCTGCAAGGCGATTAACCTCCGACCCGTTCTTTTTATGAGAAACGCTCTACCGAGAGCGAGTCAATCAACTCCAAGTAAGTTCGCTTTTTGGAATCCCACCCATGCTTAGCCACGTATTCGTATCCGTTCGCAATAAGTTGATTGCGTAGCTCTTGATTCTCGATCACCTCCAGCATCGCTTCAGCCATTGCTTGGTCGTCGCCTGATGGGAAGAATCGCAAGAGCGTGTCGTCAAAATAGAAGCTGTCAATCTTCGTTCGGGAAGCCACTACGGGGACGCCTTGCGACATGAATTCCATTATCTTCGTGCTGTACGCTTCGTTCCCGAACGAGTCGGCCCTCTTCGGAACGACTCCAAGGTCGGCGTCCGCCATGATGTCGGCGATCCTTTCGAGAGGCACGCCCGCGAAGAACCGGACGGCCCCGTTAAGCCGTAACTGGTCGGCTAGCTCGGCCAGGTGCAGGGCAGCATCGCTGCCACCGCCACCTCCATAGAGATGAAATTCCGCATTCGGGACACGGTATTTGACATGGGCAAAGGCCCTTATTGCAATATCGAGGCCCTGGTGCCACTGGAACGTGCCTGGGAAGAGAATGATGAACCGTCCGTCGTTTCTGGAACGCCGACGCCGGTAGAAGACATCTGGATCGACGTGATTGAGGAAGACCGACGCCTTCTCCTTTTGCACAGAACGCGCAGTCAGTGTTTCGTACCAGAGATCGTTGGAGATAATGACGTGGTCAACAAATCCAGCAGATAACTTCTCGATGAGTTTTAGTATCCGCGCATAACACCTTCCGCCTTTCGTCCCGAACTTCGCCGCGAATAACTCTGGGACAATGTCATGGATGTCTAGGATTAGCTTCGCGCCTGTCAATTTTGGATACCATGCCGCAAAGACTAGAAAGTCTGGCACATTATGCACGTGAATTACGTCATACCGCTCGCGGTGGTGCTGACGTGTCAAGAATAATGAAGAGGCAACCAGGAAGCGAAACAATCGCAGGGCATAAGCCCACTTGTGCCGTTCATTAAGTTCGCGGCGCTGAATGCGATCCAAGGAAACGCCATGCGCGCTGCTCGCATGCGGCGGGTCGTCTCGGCGGGCTAAGGCGATCACGTCGACCTTGTCCCCCCGCTTCGCCAGCGTTTCCGCATAGCGCCGTACCCGGTTATCGGTATCGTAGATTGTGTATGCCAGCATGCAGACTTTTCGGCGTGTGTTGCGGGAAGCGGGCGTAGTTGTTTCGCGGTAATAGCGGGCTACATCAATTGGTCGCGCGGCCCAGAGGGCCGAGGCATATTCGTTGCGCACATAGCGAAGGAATTCTTCGTAGCGCGATGCGGGATAGGCATCCTTGGATCGGGTCGTCTCACCGAACGACATATAGTCGGGGTGAGTATTTATCAGGGCCATGCCACCGTGGGCTGCGATCCAGTCAATCTTCCGCTTCCAAATGTTGATGTCCTGCTCGCGAAGGAGTACGAACAAAGTGAAATCCTGGGGAAGGGTGTACGGAAGTTCTACGTATCCACCGCCATCGATAGTCGGTACCCAGAAGGGGAATACAGTTCCGACGCCGTCCGACTGCGGTTCGAACGGATCGGTGTCAAATGTAGAGGCATCGTACTCGACATGGAGCTCATGGAGCCATGCCAGTCTGTGCTGCATCAAAGGCGAGCGAAAGCCGGAGACGTTCCAGCGTTGGAGATATTCCCTAATTCGAGTCGCGTTCGCGGCGAATCTTTTCTTGGAACTATAAAGCCTTCCATCGTGCTGCAATCCGTGGACTCCAACTTCGAAGCCGGCTTCCTCCAGAGTCTGCCGCAGCGAGTCAGGAACTCGATATTCTCCTTCCGGCACGAAGTTGAACGAGGAGACGAAGCCGTACTCTCGCTCCAGTCTCATCAGCATTTCGACCCGGCCAAGTCCTGCTCTACCCTCCACGTCGTGCGTGAGCACTAGTGCGAAGCGTTTACCCTCAGGCCAGCCGGGCCATCCCGGCGGACTGGCCCCTGCTTTCTCGTCAATCGGCCAGACGGCGGCACTCGTACCCCTTTTTAAGTGAGCCCACGACCGCCTGAGGGCGATCCGTACGCACCACGGCAAGAACGGCTTGACAGCGTAGTACACTTTGGAAGTAATCACGGCCGGATGAGTAGGGATAGTGAAGTTGGAGGATGTCCGGAGCTTTGTTGAAACACTGTTCGACTTCAGAACCTGTGATGGCTCTGCACAATTTGCACAAGGAGCGCCGTCAGACGGCGAGCACCCACAAAATTGACGAACGAAAGCCGATGATCGCCTCCGTTCTTACTCACCACAATCGCGGAACATTCAGTTGGCATTACCGGTCGCCGACTTGCTGCACGGTAGCCGCACCGTGTGTCAAAGCGCTTGCTCGACATCGAAGTGGAACTGTTCCTTCCTTCCGTGTCGCGGGCGAGGACGGGTGCGCAACGTTTACCGTCGGGCCAGCGAGGCCAACTGGGAGGGAGTGGCGTTCCTTTCTGGCCAATAGGTCAGCTATCGCCGAGTCGATTCAACTGGAATTCGGCTCACCATTGCCCCATCGTCACGCGAATTCGCCCGGGCACATACGCCTTCTTCCTTCACTTATAAGTTCACGTCAAACAATAGTTGGGTAACGCGTCGATAATAGCTTTGTCATTTTCGGAGCCGGGACAAACGCGAGCGCCTTCAGGCCAACGCATACTGTCGAAATCGATTTCACTTCCACATGGTTGACCTACCAGTGAGGCGGGCCAGCTGCTGTTTCCGCAGGTATGTGATCGCTTGCGAATCGTCAACCATGGAAACGCACCGCAGATATCCCGTGATGAAGCCCCAGAACAGACCTAACGAGCCAATAAGATAGGGCTTGCGGAGCAGGCGCCGGACGCACTTGCCCAGCATGAACAAGGGATGATAGCCGCAGACATAGTTCGCTCGCCCGTTCTTGACGGCGTTACTCCACATGCCGTCCGACGCGCCGGTGTGCCGGAGCTGTAAGAGACGCAGATCCGGGAGACTGCGCGTCCTCCACCCTAGCATCTGTGCCTTCACTTCGTCTATTGTGTCCCAGCCCGGGGCAGGCCAAAAACCACCAATGGCTTCCCAGCATGCCCGCCGGTAAATTTTGGTCGCACCACGAACATGAAAAGCTGGGCAGTTCTCTACGCATCGTCGGCCGTGCTCGATATGTTCGATGATCCCCCCAGCTACCCCAAGCTCCGGCTCGCGGGCAAAATGTTGGAAGCATCGATCGAAGTAGTCTGGTCCGAACGCAAGATCCCCATCGAGCTTGACGATGAAATCCCACTGTCGGGATAGAACGGCACTGTATCCGTCATCGAAGGCTTCCACCACGCCCCCGCCCGACTTTCGATAACCGCGATCCTCCCGGTGTATAGCTCTTACCCAAGGACACCGATTTGCAAGATCATCGATTATCCTTCCGGTGCTGTCCGTCGACCCATCATTCACGATGATCCACTCGGCAGGAGGGACCGTCTGGCTGAGCATGCTCTCGATCGTCGAACCGAGATACGCCTGCTCGTTGCGGACCGGCGTGATGACTACGTACTTGGTGCCCGCTCTGGTCATGGTCGCTCGAGGTGCCAAACGTCATCTAACTTCTAACATGCATCGCATTGGCCCAGTTTGGGGGCAGCTTCTTCAAAATCTCAATTTCGTCGAAGATGCCGCTTTCACGAGCACCATGATTGCGAACCCAGGCAGCCATAGCTTTGACCCCGTCTCTCAGTGCTTTCTTCTTGCGAATATCGAACACCCGTTCGGCTCTTGAATGGTTTGAAAATGCGACCTTGACCTCTTGGCGCGCATCGAGATGAATCGTATTGCAAGCTGAGCCCATGGCTTCGGAGACAACTTCGGCAAGCTCGTTTACAGTGTACGGTTGGTCGGCGCCTATATTGAATACCTGATTCCGGGCGCCGGGACGCTCGACCGCTCCGGCGATGATTGGCGCGACGTCGTCTATGTGCGTAAAGGCGCGCTGCTGCGTGCCGTCGCCGAATATCGTCATCGGCTCGCCCCGAAGTATTTGATTCATGAAGATCCCTACGACATTTCGGTACCGATCCCCGATGTTCTGCCGCTCACCGTACACGTTGTGAGGCCGAAAGATGACATAGTCTAAACCAAAGATCTCGTGGCTCACCCGCAACTCCTGCTCCACGGCGAGCTTTGCGATTCCATAGGAGTCCTCCGGAACAGGCGCCATATCCTCCGTCATAGGGCTCTGTCCAGCTCCATATACCGCGATAGATGAAGTAAACACAAAGCACTTTACATTATGATTTACGGACGCATTGATCAGATTGACGGACCCAATCAAATTATTAGTATAATTAAACCGTTTTATGAAGTGGCTCAATCCTTCGGCCGCATATGCCGCGAGATGGTATACGTAATCGAACGTGCATCGCTCAAAAAGCCGGTCGATCAACTGGTGATCTGTCACAGTTCCATGGACAAACGTTGCGCCGGCGGGGACATTCTCGCGAAAACCGCCGCTCAAGTCGTCCACAACAACGACGTTATGGCCCATTCCGAGCAAGTGCTCTGTAACATGGGACCCCATGAATCCGGCGCCACCCGTCACGAGAGAAATCGACATTTGAATATTCTCCTGTTGTTCTGCCAATACGTCATTCATTCCCTAACATTGCTGAGTGACTCTCGAGTACAACCGTATCGCTCGCTTCAGGCTCCTCGCCACTCTCAACAAAGCGAACGGGATCGAGAGATTTGTTCCAACGAATCAGAACTCGATACATCCTCAGCCGCTCCCGCAGCCCGTCCGTCGTCTCTACGAGCCTAATAAGTCCGTACCACAACTGCCGGATACGAAAGGACAGGATAGTAACCCGCCGAAATCGCCTGGCGCCAATCGCCCCATGATGCTTGTAATAATACCGGTACCGACTCCGCTGCTTTTCGAGCGCAAATCTTATCGGAAAGCGGCCTACTGATTGCCCTCCCAGGTGAGTTATCGTCGAACTGGGCGTAAAGAGCAGCGGATAGCCGGCCTTCTGCAAGCGCCGGCACAGGTCCACCTCCTCACAATGATAAAAGAACTGCTCATCGAATCCGCTAAGGTCTTTAAGTACTTTCTGCCGAAACATTACGCAACAACCCGATTGCCAATCAACCGGTCTCTCAGTGTCGCCTTCCCACCCAATATACTCATCGGGCATGAATACGTCGGAGAGGTAGGCAAGGGGCCACAGGCCCAGAGCGGCGATCAGATCGCCCCTGATCGACGGAAATGGCCGTGCTGAACGTTGGTATGACCCATCGAGATTCAGCACGCGACATCCGAATGCACCAGCGTCAGGATGTTGCTCAGCAAAATAGATCCACTGGTCCAGTGCGCCTTCGTGGACAATCGTGTCAGGATTCAGGATCAACACGTATTTGCCTGAGCTAGCTCGGATGCCAACGTTGTTGCCTCGAGCGAAGCCCAGGTTTTTACCATTCTCGACTAGACGAACCTGGGGATAATGCTCGTGCAGGAACTTGGCGGAACCGTCACTCGAACCGTTGTCTACAACGATGACTTCATAGTCGATCTTATGTGTGTGCCTGAAAATCGACTCGATGCAGTCCTGAATGACTTTCAAATCGTTCCAGCACAGGACAACAATTGATAGCGTCACAATGCACTCCTAAAGGGCAACATATGAACGACCGCTCCGATCAGACGTGACCCCGCCATTCTCGCGGTGGCACGAATCTTTTCCCAATCGCGGACGACAAAGCGGATGTCGCCACGGTCTGCCCATTGAGTCGAACCTCAATATCGGAAGGCGTGATTTCAGCGAGACGGTACTTGTCTAGGTGAAATGCTTCGCGTATTATGGGAAGCTCCTCCGGAGAAAAGCCCATAGCGAGACAATTGACGTAATCGCCGGCAACAACGTTGTCGCTGAAATTGAGGTACCCTAGGTGGACGGGCACCGGGGAGAGCGGACCGTCGCCTTCTCCAGAAACAATTCCGTCGGTGAGCATTATGTGAGAGCGTTGCTTTTGGGACTTGAGGTTACCGTCAGGGCCTGCGTACTCGAGTATCCTGGCGAGGTCCACAGCCATTCGCCAGCACGTGTCGTTGCCTGGCCATGAGCCACTAAGAGAGCGCGTGAACCTTCTCACAGCGACGCGCGACCAGTAGTTGAGCAGATGAAGTGCCTTTTGACCTCTGCTAGGTGGGCGACTGTATGTGGTGTCGTGCAGGTAGGAGAGAGGCCGCAGAAACGAGAGGTGGTCGGGGTACTCGTCACCGCCGGAATGTGGCGGCCCATATCTATGGTGCGCGAGGCTGTCTTTATGGCCAACTGCGCCCACACAGCCCTTGATCCCGCATGTGAAACCGACCTTTTCGTGTGTTTTCAGCTTAGGGACATTTATAATGGCGTCGCTCTGGAGAATGTGTCTGCTCATCAGGAATACGTGCTTCGCGCGGCCGTGGCATCTCTCGGTACGGCGGTAGTCGTAGTCCAGTACGCGAAACTTTGGCGACCGGTCCTGGAGGTAGAGTTCGTCGAGTAGACTGTCCGGCCCTAGGTCGACCGGGATACATGCCTCCGTTTCATCGCGGTGGCAAAGAGGTTCGACTCCGCCCAGAGGGTTTCTGCGCACAATGTGTTGGCGGAGATCTACGAGGTGCACGGAGACATCAGTTTTGAGAAAGCGTGTGTAGAAATCGCTGAGGTGCTGAGCCCCCGTTTCCTGGGTGACTCTCGTCCAGTCAGCCGATTGGAGGGGCGCATTGCCGAAACTGACTGATCCAGTCCCGGCTAGCGCCAGCAGAACGTAGTCGATAAGCGGCCGGATGACTGATGCGTGCGTGCACTTGGCATCAAGGAGTTGCGGGTTGGCAGCTATATTCTGTTTAACGAAGTTGCAGAGGAGGAACACGTTTTGGCCAGGCTTCACATACTTGCGGAAAGGGTTCCACGTGCCTTTACCGAAATTCTCCTCGTCGAGACGGGCATCGGCCAGACACTGTCGGACGGCCGCATAGACGGGGTTTGGTCTTTCTGCGACATGTCCGAACCGGTAATCCGGGAAGGCCTGGTCAGGGGAGTAGTATTCTCCGGCCTCTGGGTAGACGAGGCACGGGTCGTGAATCACAGAAACGATGTGGCTGCTCACAGTTCCTCTTCTGCCTCCCTAGCTGGGCTAGCCCAGCCTAGTTAAGCTGTGAGATCATGAGGCAGTATGGCGACGGCCTTGTTGCATGGGCTGTTGCTGGTACCTAAGCGACGGGGACTCTGGCTATTATGGGAGCACAGTCTTGTCGCGTAACCAGAGTCATGACGGCGAGGTTGATCAGCTTGTCGAGGTCAGTCGCGACGGTCGAATCTCCGCTTAGGAACGCACGCCAAGAGTTGAGTATTTGCTGATGGTCAAAGAGGTGTCCGGGAAACAGGTCGGTGTTCGAAAGGAGCTTCTCGATGTAATTCCGCCAGACGGGGTCGGTACCATATAGCGCTGACTTATCCGGCCACGCCCCTGTCGTCCGGTATGACGAGCCGAGAAGTAAACGCCGGATTCTTCCGAGGTGGGGCTTGCATTTCTTGCTAAGAGTGTGCGCCGTTGGTGGCCAGCACAAGGGTAGGAGGCTGTTGGAGTTAGGGACTTTGCTACTGGCGGGGTTTAGGCGGCGAATGATAAAGGCGCCTAGATTGGCCCCATTTCGTAGGGAACTGGGGGCAGTCTCTAAGAGCTCGAGCACGTCTTTGTCAAGCATCAGATTTCGCTCAGGTGCTACACCTCTGGCGTCTAGAAACATGAGGAAAGTCGGGAGCGTGGCTATTGAATCCCATCGGAAGAAGCGGTCCGCGATGATCCATGGATCGGAGGATGCGGTATAGATTTGCTGGTATCGCTGGGAAATGTCATTAAGGAGGGCGATTTCTGCTTGGCGGCGAACTTCAGGGTTGAGCAGGGCCAGAGTCCTCTGGCGGAATCTCGGCCGGTAGAGGGGGAGCCGGATTGAGTCAATCTCTCTTGCGAACTCCTCGGCAGTCCAAAGGGTGTGGCGCTGGTCATCGACGGAGCAGAAAAGCTTGCTGAACGCCTCGCAGAGGTCACCTAGGAGGAAGACGTCGGTCTCGAATCGAGCCCGTACCTCGCGAACGGCTCGTGAGAAGTGGGCGTGCCCCCAAAGGAATGTACCTCCGCCTTCGAAGACGGCCTTGGGGATATCGGGGAAGTACCAGTGCTTGTCTCGGAAGATGGTGACCTGCCGCAGGCCGATCGCGGCGGCAGCGCGTTCGGAGACTCTCACCTCGAGGTTTCGCCCGTCGCCAAGCGTCACCAGAAGGGGATCGGCACCGGCGGTCTTTAGGGCGACTGCCGTGAGGCGCGAATCGATGCCACCGCTAAAAAAGACTGCGGGTTTTGCGCACTGTTTCGCGATTCTGGAGGCTGAGCGGACAAGGCGTTCGGAGGCGAGGTCGATCCATGAGGCGATGCTGCGGCCCGTGTCGGGCTTGTGTTGGTAGGCGTACCAACGCTCTTCGACGGGGCAAAGCCGGCGGCGAAGGCGTATAACGGTTCCTGGTGTCGTCGCTTCGACGCCGTGGTAGAAGGACTTACGAGGCTGGATCGGGCCTCCGTACAGTAGGAAAGCGGCCAGCGCTCCGGGATCTGGTTCCAGAGAGGGCATGACGGCGGCTATGGCCATCGGGTGCGATGAGAAGGCCCAGCCTTCCCCACTCCGGACCATCCATAGAGGCCTAGACGCCACACGATCGGATATGCAGAGAGAGACGCCTTGTGCAAAATCCCGATGGAAAATCGCGAAAGAGCCATGGATGCGGTTTAAGAGATGTTTTAGCGTGCGTGTGGACATGTCTGCCGAGATCGCGTCATGCAGAGTTCGTACCGCCTGCTGTTGATCGAGGACTGGAGGGCCGCTGTCGATTTCTGAGACGTACCCACAGATAACTGTGAGCGAGCCGTTGCCACCCTGGCAGTACCGGACGTCTCCCGCGGGGTAACCCCAAAGGAGGAACCTGTCACCGTTGATCAAGGTTAGCTCCTCAAGATCCAGCGCCGGGTCCGTGCGCACCAGTGTCTGGCGAAGCGCTCCTGCTGGCTCGACCAGTGATTCCAAGAATAGAAATCCGTTCATGAGCAACCTCAGCCGGCTCTCTCGGAAAGGGGGCTAGTCATTTGCAAGGGATTGTCTTGGCCCCGATCAAACTGGCATCCACTGTGGCGCTTGACAGAAGATCCGCTCTCACACCGAAGCCCTCGTGCTCTCTGTACGCGATTTCGGGCTCTGGAAATCCGTTGTCGCGGTACAGGCCGAGAATTGTTGCAGGCTCGTTCCTGTGGAAGTAGACAGGCGAGAAAAAATCGAAGAGCGCCTGCATTTTCTCCCGCCAGGTGCGGATATTTGGCTTGCGACCGAGCAGCCTTGAGAGGGACTGTTTGGCGAGAAACAGGGGCATCCACGACAGGTAGAGGTAGTATTGCATGCGGATTGGGAGTCGAGAGGTGATGTGCGCCACCCAAGTATAGACAGTCATTTTCTTCCAGTCAGTTGGGTAATACGCTGGGCTAATGGGATGGTACCACCAGGTGAAGCATCTGCCGCCGGGCTTCAGGGTTTTGGTGACGGCCTTAAAGCCTGCGACGGGATCTGGAATTACCACGAGGACGCCGGCGCAGTACAGGTAGTCCACCGCACCCTCCTTGACCGGCGGCATCAATACCGAGCCCTGGATGAAGTGAACATAAGGACTGTCGTTGTGGCGATATGCCTGTTCGATACCTAATGCGAGATCGAACGCGATCACTTCCATGCCGATGCCATTTGCCATCTCGATTGAAAGTGCGCCGCTGCCGCAGCCGGCGTCGCAAATAAGCTTTCCCCTCATGTTCTTAGGGTCAATGCCCATGCCCTGCAGGAACAACTGCCTCCTAAATGAAATGTCCTGGCCCCAGTTGCGCTCGCCAAACCGAAACATCTTCCATTCGTAGGAAAAGGTGTCTTGAGTCCGTTTTATATCTTTGGAAATGCCTTTCGGGAGGAGGCGTGGTATGCCGCCGGTGACGGGCCACGTTTCGCCGCACTGGCAGCGGAGTGTCCCTTCTATGATCTCCTGCCCGTAACAGGCGGTACAGTCGGAAGATTTTATGTTTGCCGCATGCACGTGATGTTGCTTAAGGCCGCAGGTGTCGACACACCTGACATGCGAGATGCTGCCGCGAAATGGAACCTGCTCGATAACCGCACCCTTTTCCAGGACCAAGCCCGATCTGCCACAAGAGGTGCACCTTAGAACTTCCAGAAGACGATATTTCATTTGTTACTACCTCCAACTTCTAGATTGCTGGGCTAAGAGTTCGGCAGCTGTGGCCTGAGCGGGAAATGCGCTATCGAATAGGTATTTCAGTGTTTCGATTCAGATCCTGCTCGACAAAAATATATCGGATCGATCTGTCGGTTCCGCCTGATTACCGCATTGTAAATATCCAACAGCCACTTGAGCGTGTCGTTGGGGCGGAGCAAGTTCAATGGCCCGTACCCCATGCGCCTCATGAGGAACTTTATCAGGATCACCTGTCTATATCGGCGGGCGCCCAGCGTCCGTAGTGTTTGTAGAATTAGCGGTAACCGTTTCTGCGAGCTTCTGTGGATTCCCCGCCCCAGCTAGGTTGTGGGCGCTTCGGGTGTGAACCGGAACACAGAGCTAGTCTGGCGCTCCAAATCTTCGGGGTATGCCGCATATGGCCATCGGCCCTGCCCGCATAGCGGATCTTACACCAGGGGGGACTCTGTTGACTTCTTCTCGCACACTAGGCTGGCTGTTGTCAGCGACGAAATCTGCAGCCGTGGCAGCGGAAATCATGGCAAGCGTGACGAACCACCAGATCTTGGTCTGGTCAAAATAGGCGATTCCCATGAACGCCGCGAGGTGGGCCGACATCAAAGCGCCAAGGGCCCAGAGGAGTTGTTGCGCTCGCGGGTTTCCTTGGGCCAACCTGCGAGCTTTCCCTAGCCTGTCAAACGAGTTAGAAACGAGAGCAATCAGCAGGGCGAGCGCAGCGAGCCCGCCTGATGCACAAACGGCGACATATTGATTGCACAGGTCCCAGCCGTAATCGACGTCCAGCCATCTTATGTAGTCAGTTTGCCGGGCGCCGTACAGCCACCAATCCCCGACGTGCTTTGCAAACACATCGACCAGGTGAGCCCGGTCCCAGCCTGTCGAACCGCCGGCAAAATCCACGCGAGCCAGGAGGTACCATATCGGAGCTTTCATCGCTAGGGCGAGCCCTGAGACTACAATTAACACGCCCCAGCGGAATAGTCGCATGTGGCTTCTGAGCGGCCAAAGACATAGCGCCACGAGTCCAATACCGAGGGCGGATATACCCGTGCTGGAGGATGAGGCGATAGCGATGGTGCCCGCCGCAATGACCCCCAGGACGGCACCCCATCTAAGGCCCCCGCGCTTCCACAACCACAAGAAAAGCGGTACTAGGGTGCCGCCAAAGGCGCTGGCCAAGATCTGCTGTTGGAAGATTCCCCGACAGCGAACGTGACCGTTTCGAATGTCAGGAACGATCTGGCCGCCCATGACAAGCGCGAATGGGTTTGCCAGGGTCACTTTCTCGTACACCATACAAGCGGCCATGATGACAGCAATCATCACGAAAACCTTCGCCGCTCGGAGAATGTCCCTCCTGTCTCGGATCAGGTACCGGACGAAGAAGTAACCTCCCAGGAAGTCCCAAAGCGTACCTGCCTGATTGATGACGGCGCCGCTTTCCGGGTGAACGAGAATGAATCCTGCGGCTTGGGTCAAGGCCAGCCATAGAAATACCCGGTCGATGCCGTTAAAACCGCCCGCCAGGACGCCTCCACGCGAAGACAGTTTTGATTCCAGCACCCGCACGCAGCCAGCCAGGATGACGATTCGAAGAGCGTACAGATGGATGCCGCCAAGATTGAACTGTTGACCTAACGGCGTGAGGAAGGCAAAGAGAAGGAAGGGGATGATAGCCAATCGTCGCGGCAGCAAGAATAACAGTGCAACCGTCAGCCCCATGGCGACTAGGACGATGGGACTCAGGACGGTCTCGGTGGGCCCTCCGCCAAATTCGTTATGGGAGTTCAATCCGCCGTTACCCCTTTTGACGCTGTCTTCATCCAGATCCGCTTTGTCGCTGTGAAATCCACAAACCTCTCAGGGGTTGGAAACCGATGCGCGCTACCAGCTGCCGCCTCCGTCCCATGGGAAGGCCGTATCGCCGTCATTCGTAGCGGGTAGCTCTACGGTCCAGGGTTGGCTTGTTCTGTTCCCGTCCCGTCTGGAGGGAACCTAGAATTCAACTGCGTATTATGCAACTTCCGCAATACATAGCAAACAGCACTCAACTACAATACCCGGGCCAATCAAGGTTTCACCATCGGTCCCAAAACCCTGGTGCTTCATCCGATCGCCTCTTTCAGTGCGGGGATTTCTCCCAGGATGCGGAGAGTCCGGCTGGCCCGATCCATTGGCCCGAATTCGGATCGTAGCGTTTAATGACTCGAGCCGGATTACCCGCAACAACACTACAGGGCGGAACGCTTCGAGTGATCACTGTGTTCGCGCCGATAACGCTGTTTCGCCCGATAACCAACTCGCCGGAGTTGGCGATGACCGCCGCTCCGTGACCCAGCCAACAGTTTCGCTCGACACGGACAGTGCCACCAGGTGTGAGCCCCTGGGAATGGATCGGAACCTTTGGGTTAGAGAATTCATGGTTATGATCCGTGATCAGCACCGACGGCCCTAAGAGGACGTCTTCTTCGAGACACACACGGTTCTTTGCGGAGATCATGCAACGTCGGCCAATTTTGCAGCCCTTCTTCAGAATCACCGAGGGAGGACCAGCTACAGCCGGATCTGGTACACTTAGCCAGACTTCGGGCGCAATATACACACAGTCCGCAATCACGATTCGATGTGCAACCGACCTACGAAGCTCGCACGAGTAATGAATGGAAACGCCCCGCCCAAAGCCCTGGAATGGGTATGTCATTCGCATCCAAGTTGAGCGAGCCTTGGTTAGGATCGCGCTGACAAGCATAAAGCTAACTCTCTAGTAAAGCGATAATCATATCAAGTCACTCGGCACGTCCCCTCAAGTCCGGCAAGACCTAAGCTCGACCGTCAGATCCCACAAATCGAGCAAGTCCGGGAAGGCCACAAGTCTTACGAACTGCTGCTAACATCGGAAAGTACACTATATGTATCGCCTGCACCTACCGACTTGTTTCGCCTGGACAAAACCTTACCAATTACAGCCCGACCCTCGGCCGTTGAAATACACTTCGTAATGACCAATGCTGGCCACACGGCGACCATGCAACCAAATAAGACCTGACCCAGCTGGCACGTGGCCCCTAAGCGAGTTCCCATGCCCCATGGGATACGCATCATGCCTACGACGGCGCCGAGGCCTATTGTAAGGACGGTTGCCGATAGAACTCTAATCGCGTCCGCCGCGATAAGTTTCGACCGAAACATTTTGAAAGTCGTACGCATGACGAAGAACATAAATACGACCCCAATCAACTCAGCGGCCGCCATTCCAGCGAGCACTCCGCGAAAGCCGAGCCGGCCGCCAAACCAAGCCACCAAAAGCATCACACCAAGCCTTAGTACCTGTCGTATGTTATCCAGCAGGGCCTTGCCGGAAGCACGATAAAGAATCAGTTGAAGCAGGGAGATTGCCTTCAGTAGTGCCGCAACTGAGACCAGCCACATAGTAGCGCGAAACTCGCTGTCAGCTCTTCCGGTCCATGCAAAGACTGCTGTCGGGCCGAAAAGCGATACAAACGCGAGCGGCGGCACTGCCGCCAGCAGTGTCACCCGGAACGACTGTGTCAGAAAAGTCGCTATCTTTTCCCCGCAGCCCGATGCGAAGACCATACTTGCCCCTGAAAGAAGCGGCAGGATCAGCGCGTCCTGCACACTTAGGACTGCGCCGACAACCCTCACAGCGACCGCGTATACCCCTGCGCTGCCAGCGCCGAACAGTCTCAGCACAACAATCGGAACAACCGCTACATACAGAAGCTCCAGGATATTTACTAACTGATAGCTTCCAGCGAAACGCAGGAGCTCAGGAATAGTATCCCCTGAAAAATACCGCAACTGCACCCTCATTTCCGGTAGGACCCTTCGTGATGCCCTATAGCAGCAGCAAATATAGATAAGTTCCGAAACAGCCATTACTAGCGTCATGCCCAGGAGGCCGTAGCCGCAGGACAGTAGCGCTACAATCGCTATGGCTTCAAGAACTGCTAAAAGTGTGTTATATGCTCTTGTCAGATCGACACGGTGTCCGCCCATAACTATTGCTTCGAAGGCCGAGCCGAAATTGCAAAGGACGTACGCGAGTGCGAGCACCACGATCGCGGAGGACGCTGAGTCAAGGAACGCCGGGGGAACGCCCGCCGCCTTGACCAGCGGCCGCGCGCACAGTGCCGTAGGAATCAGCAGAGCTGCTGAAAGTGCTAGCATCGTTACGCTGCCTGTACTGACCAATTTATTTGCGGTATCGAACCTGCCATTGCCGGTCGCCTCGGCCACATATTTCTGAAATGCTGACTTGACTCCTGCGCTGCCGAACCGCATATACGCTGCGGTGACCATTATGATTGACCAGATTCCGTATCCATCAAGACCAAGGTGATGAATCGCAACTGGAACCGTCACAAGCCGCGTTCCGACTTGGACTGCGTTGGCAATCGTTCCGAATATGACGCCTCGCCCAACGGCCGTGGTCAATTGCGGATTACGAGGGGATATGGGGATGTTCACGCGTTATCGTTTCGCTGCTGTCGAAGGCGGAGTCGGTGACGAATCCTAAGGTGGCGATTATGGGCGAGTTGTTGTGCCGCCGACGAGGGCTGAAGCGGCCGCTGCCGGCAATGCCGCCTGACAGGGTCTTAGTCGTCAGTCCAATCGAAAAGCAGAAAATGCTCCTGCAGGGTGTTTGGTCTTCCGGGCAGGCTTATGTCACACGAGCAGAACGGGCTGGGATTCTTTACTTAGCGTGCGAGCCGCCGAAGGTAAAAATCCTCCTCCTTATGTGAGGGAGCAACTCGGGTCGCAGTTCTAGCGCGTGACTGCTGGATGCTAATGGACCTGCGTAGTCAATGTGGTCGGCGGACTTGGTCCAACGGTGCTTCCACCGAACTGATAGGCCCCGGCATCCCACGCTCCTGTGCTCGGGCGGGTGACGCCTGCCATGTCGAAATTCAGGGTGGAGATGCCCAAGCTTGTAAGATTCGCTCCTAGACCAATCGCGGGCGAACCGGCTTGCGGCTTGTAGTTCGTATCCAACATTGGTGCTCCAACGCTCGCCCCAGCGTCGCAGGAGCACGCGGTCTGCCATGCGGACAAACGTGAGTATGCCCCGCTTTGATAGTTCCAGCCGACGCTCCCGATCCCATACCAGAGATTGTTGCTGATTGTGTTGAACGTGCTCCCAGTCGGCATGTATATGGCCGAGATCCCGGTGGACGCGATGTTATCCCGAATACTGATACCAGTAGTATTTGTGATACCGAACAAGGGACAACTGTTGCCGCTGTTAGCTGCGTTCTCTATGGTGTTGTTGTAGAGCGAAGGATAAGAGTTTGTGAGCCCCTGCCCGGCGATTGACAAGATGCCACCTCCGCAAAAGCCGTTCGAGGTCGCGGACACCAGGACGTTGTTATAGACCAATAGATTGGCCTGCGCGCCTTCCCCATAAATTAGAGAGTTTAAGTGCTGCCCCCACTGCCCATAAATATAGTTATTATGGACGCTTACATTGTTAGATTGCGAACCGCTATGTATAGCCCACAAGTGAACGCCATCGTGGTGATTATTGTTGGCGTTATCGTCCCAATTCGCGCCGTCATGAATCACATTTCCGTAAATGTTTCCTCCGTTTAGGACAGCCGATGTGTTGCCGCTGCCGATGGCGATTCCGTGATCCGCATTATAAATTTGGTTGTTGAACACGCTGATGTTCGACGAGGTGCTTGAACCAGGGTAGGCATAATAAACAGCCCATTTCATGTCATGAAGCGTATTCCCTGAGACGGCATTGTTGCTGCCGCCGAGCACAACGATGCCGTAACTTCCTTCTCCTGCAGTAGACTCGTCACTCGGGGGAACATTAACGTATATGTTTGCGATTGTCCAGTTACGAACTGTGATATTATTGCCGCTGCTGACATAGATCCCCGAACCGCAAATGGCCCCACAACTTGGGGCTTGATACGTCAGATTGGTCCCGTTCGCCGTCGCCTGGATCATTCCCATGCTATTGCCGTCGATTACGACGTATCCGTATCGGCTTGTGATCGCCCCGTTCTGACCCCAATAGGGGGCTTGTATGAGTGTTCCCGGCTCGGCTACGAGTGTGATGGGGTTGCCGCTAGTCCCACCCCCTTGGAATTGGAGATATCCGCTCGCACCCGCTGGTGCGTTAAAGGTCCCACATAGATGGAGGGTCGTACCCGGCCCAATCTGCGTAGCGCTCGGAGTCCCCGAAGTCCAGTTCCCCGGAGTGTTGAAATATCCTACGGCATAAGCATTTGCGCAACTGCTCCCGTTCGCCGACCCTCCCGCGTTCTGCGCAATGTACACATCGTTTGCCTGTGCGACGCCTTGGCCGAAGCCCATCACAAACAAGCTTACGACGCACGGAAAAGCCGCGCGCTTGACTGGGAGTTGCAGGATCCTCCGGACGGTGATTTTTCGGGTTGCTGCAAGAGTTCTCTCCGACATGGTGAGGAGTGTAGCAGATGTCGAAGCTGAAATGTATTCAACGAAGGTTAGGAAATTGACACCGCGAAGTCCATTGTTGCCATTCCCGGCTGCGCCCGCCTGACCTGGGCCTGTTCCCTTAATCCACGTCAAGACAAAACACTTGAGCGGCAGAACAATCTCATAGTCAACTCGAAATGGCCGGCTCCCGGTTCATCCGATCGACGGAACGGCGGCGGCGCTGTGGTCGCAGCCGTCTACGGTTAGCTCAGGATCCACTTCAATTCTGACGATGTCGCCCAGCGAGATCGAGCGGTCAAGCGACAACTCCATCACAGAAGTGACGTCTTTTTCAATAAGGGGCCGGAACCGGAGGTCCGTGAAGACTTGACGGATCGGCGCGTTGCGGTCCGTCCTGACCACCGCAGCAAGAAGTGCACCAGTTCCCCTTGCCCGCTCCCGGACAGCCAGCCATTCTACGAAGGCATGTTCCACCCTTTTCTGAGCGACCCGGCAGGAAATTACCAGGTCGTGCAGCGTGGGTCGTTCGGCTGTTTCGTCAACGCTTGCGAACCCGACAATTCCATAGGCTCCGAACCGGTCTTCACAGTCCATTGCGACGCACAGCGTCCCAGGAGCCGAGAGCAAGAACCGGAATTCGGCAGGCGAATACCGCGTATTGGAGAGATTCAGCTGATTGGACCGTTGGATCAACTCGTGACAGCGCAGGATATGCCGTTCTTCGCGCGGGACGAACAGACGCATTTTCATCTTGCAACTTCGCAGGAACGCTTCGTAGTCGCCATCGAAGGTCTCCCGCTCTTTCTCCCGCCTGATCTCGGTCAAATATGACGCTCTGCGTATCCGGCTGCTCTCGCTGATCGGAACGTCAAATTCGCAGCGCTCCAGCAGGCCGCCGATCTGGTCCTCGGAATAAACACGCACTTGCGGCAGTGCCGTATGCACCTCCGCCCTCTCAAAAGCCGAGTCGTCGATCAGCGCGAATGTGTCGATATTCACGTTCAGCTTCTGCGCGATCCCTTTCAGATTCGAGCTTTTAGGCTGCCAGTTGATCGCCGGGTATAGGAAATAATCCTGCAAGCCGAGCCGCTCGATCACGGGCCAGGCATCCGCAAAGGTGTTCTTGCTGACCACCGTCTGGATGATCCCGCGTTCGTCCAGCTTCTTAATCAGTTCGAGGGCTTCGGGACGAGCGGCGAGATTGGTCCCGATACCCTCGGCCAATATCCCCGTCCATAATGTGTTGTCCAGATCCCAAGCCACGCACTTTACTTTCGCCGCGGCAGCTTGCGTTTTATTCTCGCGAAAAGTGGGGCGCCAGCTATCGGCATACTTGACCAGGTCGAGCCAAGTGAATACCAGCCGTTTCTCAGCATCGTTCTCTAGCGAGAGCGTGAGCTTGCCCCGCGGAGGCTCGGTCCCAGATTGAAGCGTGCTGGCTGGCAGGGTGTACAAGTTCCATCCCGGCGTGATCCGGAACGAATGCCGAGCCTTCACTTCGTGGTTAAAGTACTCGAGTACGATCTGAAAGCTATTTTTTTCAGGTGAGTAGCATTCCAGCACAAACTCGTCGAACGCGACGCGCGAGCCCGCAGGTCCGACCTTGACAAAGTACTTGTTTCGGGCTTTTGCAAACAACGTCTTGGCGGAGACTCCGAGCCGGCTTGCCAAATCCGAGCGCGCCGGTCGAGGTGCCACCGCCGCTCGGTTAATCCGGTCAAGAACTCGGTGTTGTCGGACGCTCACGCTCTTGCCGTACAGTTGGGTTTCCAGCTTGGCCCACCTGCGAAAGCGGATATCTGCTCCGAAATCAAACAGGCCGCTGAAACCGGGGGCCGGGAAAATCCCATACGCAAAGCGTGCGCACTTGCGGTCCGCCCGCGGTACATAGAGCGAACAGGTCGTGTAGCAGATCGGGATGGCACACTCGTGGCAGTGCTCTTCCCAGTGTAGCAGAGCTGTTCTCTCAACGGCGTTCCGTTTCACCGCGGAGTGCGTCGAAGGCGGCGCCAGCCGTTGCTCATCCGTCCACGGTCTTACTTGGGCCCAGTCAATCTGAAACATGGATCGTCGTCCCCATCCGGCGGGAGAAGAACCGGTTGGCGCGGGATGGCTTCCCCACTCCTGATTCCGCGCCGCAACTGCCGCGTTTTGCGCTTGAGCGAGAATGCCGTGGGTAGCCAACTATAGGCTCCTGAGAGCTTCAAGCGAAACTCCAGCGGCCAATCCGTGGGTTCCACTGAGACTCGACCTGTCACGAACTGACGGGAATCCGACAAGGCCGGCGTGGGCAAGATCGTAAAGACCCGCTCATAGCCGGCCTGACGACATTTCTCGATTAGCATTGCATTGTACTCGCCGTACGGAAAACTGAAAAGCTTCACTTCGCGCTCCAGAAAACGTTCCAGGTTCGCCCGAGAGTCCGAAATCTCGCGCCAGGCATCCTCGTCTTTCAACTCCGGCAAGCGCGGGTGAGTTACAGTGTGTGAGCCGACTGTGACTAGATCCGCCGGAAGAGCCTTCAACTGCTCACGGGAGAGGATGCGGTCATCCTGGGAGGTATCCTTCAGCCAAGGCGCGGGCTTTCCCAGAGCATCGCTCACGATGAACCACGTAAACGGAATACCCCTTGCGCTCAACTCCGGCAATGCGCTGTAGATCACGTTCTCGTAGCCATCATCGAACGTGACAGCAGCATTGTGCGTGCCCGGGCTCAGCGGTTCTCTTCTGTCCGCTCTGACCGACTTGGCGCATCGCAACAACGTGTCCATCTGCCTCGCAAACCGGCCGCGGTGTTCAGGACGAACCGCGTGATAATAGAGAACCGTGCACGTCCCCGCGACAGGCCAGCCGATTAGCCGGGAAAGGGCACGCCTGGTCCTGCAGGCTACGAAGAACAGCAGACTGACCGCAATAGTTGTGAGTCGCTTCAGAGGCAACCGGACGCTGCTCCCGCCTATACCCTCGCTCGCTTATACCCGTACTGCGCCCAATGCAGCCAGTTGTATGCCCCCGCGAGTTTCGCCCCGAAAAACTCCCGATCATCCGCCGAATTCACAGGTAACCGCTCCAGGAAGAAACGGTCACTCGCGCGGCCCGCCGTGCCCAGAATTGTCGAGACTCCGTTTTCATACCCTGCGGCCTCCAGGACGCCGCGCACTCTTTCGCGGAAGACCCGGTCCGTCTCCGGAAACGCATAAGGATACGAAAACGACTTCACTGCACAGCCCAACTTCTCCTCAATCTGCTCTTTCGAACACCGAATCTCCTGCTCTACATCCTGCATTCTTAGTCTGTTGAGTTGCGGATGCGATACCGTGTGCGAGCCAAACTCGACGCCGCCCCTCCGCAATTCCCGTACTTGCTCCCACGTCAGGCACCTGCGGCTCTCAAATTCCCTGGCCGTCTTCCCGATGTATGCCGTGGGTAGGAAAACCGTGGCCGAAAAGCCGAACCTCCTCAGAATCGGAAATGCCGTGATAAAGAAATCGTCGTATCCGTCATCGAACGTCAGCACCACGGGCCGAGTCGGCCGCGCTGCCGTTCCCGACAAGACTCGGACCGCCTCTTCCAAACCGATCGCCGTATATCGGTGATCGCGAAGGTACCGCAAGTGGGCTCCAAAAACCTCGGGATCCGTGGCAATCCGGTAATAGGCGTGCCTGTCCCGCTCATCTATCCCCGAAATGCTGTGATACATCAGGATGGGGACCCCCGACGCACTCATCCCAAGCCATTGCAGCGGTTGAAACAGGTACAGCGTCGCCAGGCGGTCCAGACGCAAATCCGGCATCGCCCTACCTAGCGCCAACGGGCTCAACTCTGGAGACGAAGCTTTTGACGTTCTCAACTATTCTCGCCTGCTGCCCGCGGCTTAGCTGCGGAAAGATTGGCAAGGAAACGATCTCCGATCCAACCCTCTCCGCGACCGGGAAGGATCCCGTGCCCAAGTGGAGTCCGTCGTATGCCTTTTGTAGGTGCAGCGGCACTGGATAGTGTACCGCCGTGCCTATACCCACCTCCGTCAACTGGCGCATGAACGCCTCGCGCTCCTGCACCCGGATCACGTACAGGTGATAAACGGCTTTCGCCCACTTCGGCTCGAACGGCGCCAGCTCTTCCAGATCAGCTTCAGCAAACAATTCCCGGTACCGCGCCGCCGCCTCCCTTCGACGCCTATTCCACTCCGGAAGGTGCCGCAGTTTCACCCGCAGGATCCCCGCCTGGATCGCGTCCAGCCGTCCGTTGTAGCCCTCGATCTCGTGATAGTACTTCCGCGCCTGCCCGTGATCTCGCAGCATACGGATCTTCCGCGCCAACTCCGGATCGTCCGTCGTCACAGCGCCGCCTTCTCCGCACGCACCAAGATTCTTCCCCGGGTAGAAGCTGAACGCAGCCGCCTTTCCCATCGATCCAGCCATCCTCCAACGCTGCTCACGCCGGGAAAAGTACTCCGCCCCGTGGGCCTGGCAAGCGTCTTCCACCACGATCAGGTTGTAGCGCTCGGCCAACTCGAGTATCGGGTCCATATCCGCAGGTTGTCCGTACAGGTGCACGGGGACCACGGCTGTCACAGGGATTCCCAGTTTCCGATTGATCAGTTCCCCGGACGCGCTGACGAGGCAGCGCTCTTCCAGGTACTCCCGAAGCGTCTCAGGGTCCATGTTGTACGTGCGCTCGTCAATGTCCACAAAATCCGGACGCGCGCCAGCCTGGGTGATCGCTTCTGCAGTGGCGATGAACGTATTCGGCACCGTGACGACAATGGAGTCTGCCTTGACGCCCGCTGCCATAAGTGCGAACCGTACCGCGTCCGTGCCGCTGGCAACGCCCACGCAGTGCTGCGTGCCGCAGAATGCCGCGAAGTCATGCTCGAAGCCTTCGACCATGGGGCCGCCCACAAAGCCGCCGCTGTCCAGGGCGCTCTGGAAGACGGCAATCAGCTCGTCGCGGAGCTCAGCGTGAGGGGTAACCAAGTCAAGGAATGGTATCTTATCTGAATTGGGCACGGATGGGCTCCTGAAGGAAGGTCTGCTGTTTTTGAACTTTGCTAAAGTGGGAAATATGAAGTATCCGGTCGCTTTGATCCGTACGGAAGAGGGGTATAGCGTTTCCTGCCCGGGGCTGCCCGGCTGCTGGTCGCAAGGTGCCACAGAAGAGGAGGCCTTGGCGAACATTCGGGAAGCGATCAGCGAATACCTCGAAGTGGCAAAGCGTCTGGCCGGCCACGAGAATTTGCGGGAAGTGGAAATTCCGGCGTAGGGCATGCCGAAAATTCCCGGAATCTCTCACCTTCGCGCCGCCAAGGCTCTGGAGAGAGCGGGATTTCGTATTGCCAGGCAAGGGAAACACATCGTCATGACCGACGGTCGTAGAATCGTCACGATCCCGAGGCACGACCCCGTCAACGCGCTTACGATGAGCGGAATTGGCTAAGGTGCCGGCCTCACACCGCAGAAATTTCGCAAACTTCTCTAGCTCCGACCTCAAGGGCGCGAATTTCGGCAGGCCGGATCACGAGTGAACGCATCAGAAATGGTCTATCTGGCGACCGCGATGCTTCGCAGCACCTTCGCGGGATTGCCGGCGACAATCGCGTAGTCCGCAACGTCCTTGGTCACGACACTTCCCGCGCCCACGATCGCTCCTTCCCCAACCGTCACCTTGGAGAGGATCGTCGCACCGGACCCGACCGAGGCGCCCCTCTTGATGAGAGTGGGCTCGACCTTCCAGTCCTGTTCCGTCTGCAGCATGCCCGCAGTCGTGGCTCGAGGATAGGAGTCGTTAATGAACACCACTCCGTGTCCGATAAAGACCTCATCCTCAATCGTGACTCCCTCGCAGATGAAGGTATGGCTGGAGATCTTGCAATTCCGTCCGACTTTCGCGTTCTTTTGAATCTCCACGAACGCGCCGATCTTGGTATTGTCGCCTATCTCGCACCCGTAGAGATTGATGAACCGCGACAGCTTGACGTTGTTGCCAAGTTTAACGTCGGCCGCGATCGCGAGATAGTCGCTCATAGGTCGACCGGCCGCCCTCGATGTTTCAGAGACTCCGCTGCCGCTTCCAGCAACCGGACCACCCGCAATCCTGCCAGGCCGTCATTGAACGGTGCCTGATTTCTCTCTACACAGTCGATGAAGTACTTGGCTTCTAGCTTCAGCGCTTCCGTCTGGTCGACACGGGGCACCCACATGTCACCCGACCGGTAGCTGACCAGAAGATCGTAGACGCCTTGTCCGCTCGTGATGTCGACGCCTTTGTCGTACACACGGACCTTTTCGTCGGCCTCGAGATCATTCCACATCACCATCTTCTTCTCGCCGCCGATCAGGGTGGTTCGCACCTTGACCGGAGAGAGCCAGTTGACATTGATGTGAGCCAGCATGGCTGGAAAATACACGGTCAGGTAGGCCATGTCTTCCAGGCCGTTCAGATGGCACTGGCCCGTCGCGCTGACACTCACGGGCTCGGCATCGATGAGATAGTTCATGATGGCAAGATCGTGTGGCGCTAAGTCCCAGATCACGTTGACGTCATGTTGGAACAAGCCGAGGTTTACACGAGAGGAATCATAATAATAGAGCTTACCCAGGACCCCTTCATCGATCAGTTGGCGGATTTTTCGAACAGCCCCCGTGAACAGGAAGGTGTGATCGACCATGATCCGCAGCTTCCGGCTAGCCGCGAGGTCGATCAGTTCTGAAGCCTCTGCCGCGGATGCGGTGAACGGCTTCTCCACGAAGACATTTTTTCCGTTCTGGAGCGCCGCCTTTGCGAACTCGAAATGGGTCCACACCGGCGTGATCACCGCGACCGCGTCAATCGCAGAGGACTGGAGGACTTCGGAAGGCTCAGTAGAAACGACAATGCCTGGAAAGGCCTTCTTTGCCCGCTCCAGCACCGCCGGATTCTTGTCGCACACCGCCACCAGCTGGCAGCCCTCCGCACCACTGAAATTCCTGGCCACGACCGGCCCCCAGTATCCGTACCCGATG
>Ga0335071_10000655_pt1 | contig 37730 bp, 30 predicted proteins | sample Lox_Sample_15_FD_206724 | JGI IMG/M metagenome (GOLD analysis project Ga0335071, IMG submission 206724) | Soil microbial communities from Loxahatchee National Wildlife Refuge, Florida, United States - Lox_Sample_1.5 | ecosystem: Environmental > Terrestrial > Soil > Wetlands | place: USA... | reverse complement strand
AAACGGTCTCGATAACTGTGGTGCAGAATCCCGGCATGCACAACGGTCAAACGCAGATTGTGATCGTGCACGCCAAGAACGCATCAAGCTAGCCGGTCGAATATCCCCATCGAGGGACCTCCACGCTGCGCTCGGAATGCTGCGAAGACCCTTTCTTTCGTTCCCCGAAGCGGCTCATCAGGCGCGAATCACATACCGCGCCTGGACGTCCTCGCCGTACCACATGATGTAGTTGGTGCCCCACGCATTGTTGTAGAGGCAGGAGTGGACCCCTTTGCTCATATCGGGCTGATCATTCGAAAAGTAAAGCGGCGAACGTTCCCCGAGCGCCACAACCGGCGCATCGATCGTGTCAATTGCAAACTCGTTTTCGCGATCCCGATAACGAAAACCCGTTGAAAGCGCGTGCATGTGCCGGTTCCCTGACGCCACAACCTCGAACGGAGAAATCCAGTCGCCCGACTTCTCCAGCGACCACCCCTTCTCGTCCTCCACAATCGGATTGAAGGTCAGCCACAGTGCTTCCGGCATGCGCGTGGCAGGCTTGCCGCGCCAGGTCACGTTCAGATGGATGATGGGCTCCTTATCCGGCAGCGCCAGGTCGATGACCACCGCGCGCGGGAAGGCTGCGCGGCCTGATTGGGTCGCCTGTTCGTCGAGAAATTGGAGATCAATGCTGACATAATGCCAATGATTTGCATTCCAGGCCCGTACGCCCGTATTGGTTGGTTGCCATTCCTGGCTCTTCGCGCCGAACTTCTCGATGTTCGGCTTCCCGAAATCCTTTTGCGCCCAATCTTCCTTGGTTGTCACATAGCTCGCGATGAAACGCCGGTAGTCCTCCTGTGAAAGCGTCTGGTAAGTCAGGAGCGCAAGGGGATTCTTCTCGCTCGCCCACTCGCGGCCTGTCGTCTTGTTGCGAAGCTGCGTGATCGCGCCCAAACGCGGGTCGAATCTGAGAATGAAATGCGGGGTTTCAATCGGTGTCGCCGGAGGGTGAGGAATCGGTTTCCCGGCGATCTCCTCCTCCGCCGCCGGGGTCGACGCGCGCATCAAGCTCTCGGCCTCGCTGCGCAGGCTCACTGGCAGCGTTGCCACGCCATCCAGCAAATCCCGTCTCTTCTCCTGCCAGCTGAACTCGACGATCTTGTAATTTTTCGCATCCAGCATCTTTGCCAGCTCGGCGGGAACGTAGTTATCAAAATCGAGCCAGGTCTTGGTGTCGGTGCCCCAGGTGTGCTCAGCCTCAAGCAACACATGGCGCAAGAGCTGCAGGTCCGTTTCGTCACCGGCATGCAATTCTCCGCTGGCAATCCATTGGTCGCGGAGTCTGGAAATCTCGCGAAACCGCGTCACCTTGAGCGGGTCGCTCGCGCATCCGTAGATCCAGGTGTCGCCAATCTCTTCGGTCACCACCGGCAACTTGTCGCGATGCGGCTCCAGCGCGTTCGCCATCTCCGATAGGTTGCTTGCCCGGATCTCCGCATTCGGGAACTGCGCTGCCAGTTCCTTATGGATCTGGTCGATCTCCTCCAGCGTGTGCGGCCCGCTGTTATCGCCGCGTACCTCCGTGGCCAGAACGAGGTCAGACCCCGGCACACGCGCCGCGCCACCGTATTCGTGGTGATACATGACCGCCAGGCTAGCCGTTGACGGGTGCTTCCACTGGAAGAGAGGCGGCAGCTCAGCGGGGGTCGATCCGCCGTTGACTCCGATCTCGAGAAAAGTGACTCCGTGTTCGGTGAGCGGCGGAATGATCCCACGTGTGTGTCCCGGCACATCGGTCATCTTCGCGCCTGTCGTCGTCTTGTCAAATCGTTGGTCAAGCGACCGCGCCAACCCCAGGCTGCCTTCAATCATCGACTGGCTCATCATCTCCGTCTGCCAGGTGAATGGCAGCGCATGCCACGCAATGTCGCCGCGCGCGATGGCCTCTTCCATCGCTTTCCGGTCTGCGGGCGCGGCCTGATCCAGATACTCGTAAAGCAGCCATGAGCCCGTCGTCCATGCATAACGTCGCTTGCCGCCGGCATTCGCAGCCCGCGCTATCTCAATCGCCTGCGGAAAAAACTGCTCGAAGTACCGGTGATGAACTACGTTGTACTGCGTGTCGATGAACCCGGCATCGAAATGACACTTGAACATCACCAGGACTCGCTTCACGCTTGGGTCCGGCCTGGCCTCCTGTTCCGCGTCGAGCAAGAACTTCGACCCCAACAGGGCACCGGTTCCCGCAGCCGTCATCGCCTTCACAAACTCGCGCCGCTTCATCGCCTGTCTCCTTCCCACTTGAAATCGCAGGCAGTGTAGCACCAGAGTGGATATGTTTCGCCGGTCCTTGTCACAGCCCAGGGGTGCCAATTCATCGCAGGATGCGTGTACGGTACACTCCTCGCATGATGCACACCGGTCGCATCCGCAAGCTTCCCTTCAATCCCGACAAAGCCATCGCGCACCTGCGCGCCAACGACCCCAGACTCGGCGCTCTCATCGATCGCGTCGGTCCCTGCACCCTGCGCCTCGATAGCTCCCCCTCGCCTTTTGAGTCGCTGCTCGAGTCAATCCTCTACCAGCAGTTGCACGGCAAGGCCGCCGCAACCATTCATCGCCGTGTTCGCGAGTATTTTGGCGGCGATCCCACGCCGCAGCTCCTGCTCGACACTCCCGACGAACCCCTCCGCGCCGCCGGTGTTTCCGGCAACAAGATCAAAGCTCTGCGCGACCTCGCAGCGCGCACCATCGATGGCACCGTGCCCTCGCACGCGGCCATTCGCAAAATGTCCGACGCCGACATCGTCGAACGGCTCACTGAAGTCCGCGGCATCGGCTCGTGGACCGTGGAGATGCTGCTCATCTTCCGCCTTGGCCGTCCCGACGTGCTGCCTGTCACCGACTATGGAGTACGCAAGGGCTATGCACTGACATTCATGCGCGTACCCAGGTCGCGCCCACTCGAAGCTGCCGACCTTCCCAAGCCCGATGTTGTCTTCCGGCGCGGCCGCCGGTGGACTCCCTTCCGCTCGGTTGCCAGCTGGTATCTGTGGCGCGCCTGCGATCTGGCGAAAACGGTCGAGCCGTAACCCTTCCCGGGCCATGGCTCTAAAATAGGCCAAGCGACGCGAAGTCAGGTCAGGCGCTCGCAAACGGATTGATCATGCCTTCTGGTAAGCGTTTCATTTGTGTTCACGGCCACTTTTATCAGCCGCCTCGCGAGAACCCCTGGCTCGAGACAGTTGAAATTCAAGACAGCGCCGCCCCCTATCACGATTGGAATGAGCGCATCTGCGCTGAATGCTACGCTCCGAACGGATCGGCGCGCGTGGTCAACATCGAGAACCAGATCGTGCGCATTGTCAACAACTATGCGCGCATGAGCTTTAACTTCGGACCCACCCTGATCAGCTGGATCAAGGAGAACGCGCGGCAAACTTACCTCAAGATCCTCGACGGCGAAAGGCGCAGCCGCGATCGGTATCGCGGCCATAGTTCCGCCCTCGCGCAAGTCTACAATCACATGATCCTGCCCCTGGCCAGTACGCGTGACCGGATCACGCAGATCCGCTGGGGTATCGCCGACTACAGGGCGAACTTTGGTATTAAGCCTGAGGGCATGTGGCTGCCGGAAACCGCAGTCGACCTTGCGACGCTCAAGCTGCTCGCTGAAAACGGCATCAAGTTCACGGTGCTTGCTCCCCACCAGTGCAAGCGCATTCGCCCGCTTAGGGCCGATGAAGGCAAGAAGAGCGAGGGCAGGAAGGGCGAGGCCGGAGAAGAGACGAAAGCCGGGGCAGGCTGGATCGATACACCCGGCGCCTCAGTCGACACCACCCACCCCTACCTTGTGCGGTTTGAGTCGGGCGCTTCTATCGCGATCTTCTTTTACAACGGCCCCGCTTCGCGCGCCATCGCCTTTGAAGGTTTGCTCAATTCCGGCGATAACTTCGTCAACCGGCTCAAAGCAGGATTTCAGGACAGCTCCCAGCCGCAACTGGTTCACGTGGCTACCGACGGCGAATCCTACGGCCATCACCACAAGCACGGCGACATGGCTCTGGCCTATGCGTTGCGGCTGCTCGAAAGAGACAAAACCGTCAAGCTCGTGAATTATGGCTGCTTTCTGGCGCAGTTCCCGCCTGAGTTCGAGTGCGAGATCGTCGAAGATACCTCGTGGAGCTGCGTGCACGGCATCGAGCGCTGGCGATCCAACTGCGGCTGTAATGGCGGCAGATCGGGATGGAACCAGGCATGGCGTGAACCTCTGCGCCAGGCTCTCGACGAGCTGCGTGACGCGTTGGTCCCACTCACCGAGTTGGAAAACGGCAAGTTATTCAAAGATGTCTGGGCGGCGCGGGATGCCTACATTCAGGTGGTCCTCGACCGCGATCCCGATACCGTCGACCGCTTCTTTGCCGAGCAGCAGTCGCACACTCTCTCCGAAGCTGAACGCGTGCGCGCTCTCGAGCTGATGGAAATGCAGCGTCACGCGCAACTCATGTTCACCAGTTGCGGATGGTTCTTCGACGATATCGGCGGCATTGAGACTGTCCAGGTGATCGCCTACGCCGCGCGTGTGCTTCAGCTCGCCCGGCAGGTCTTCGGCGACCTGGCAAAGGCGCTCGAGCCTGCGTTCCTGGCCCGGCTGGCGGAGGCCAAATCCAACGATCCCCTCGCCGGAGATGGCGCCGCGATCTACAGGAAATGTGTCGACACCCTCGAGCTGCATCTCGAGCAGGTCGCGGCTCACTATGCCATCAGTTCCGTCTTTTCCTCATTCGCCGATGAGACGCGCCTCTTCTGCTATCACGTGAAACGAATCTCTTACGACATTCATACGTCGGGGCGCGGGCGCCTCGCGCTGGGACGCGCCCACATCGCCAGCCTCATTACCGGCCACGCCCAGAGTTTTTCGTTCGCCGTGCTTCACTTCGGCGACCAGAACATTACAGCCGCCGTCAAGGCGTACGAGGATACCGATGCAGCCTCGTTCGAGGCCTTTTCAGCCCAGGCCGCGGAACAGGTTCAGCGCGCCGACTTTCCTGAGGTTATCCGCCAGCTCGATCGCTACTATGGCCACGCCGACTACTCGCTCACCTCGCTCTTCAGTGACGAACAGCGCCGCATCGTGGGCGTGATCCTCAACTCCACTCTCTGGGATATCGAGACCTCGCTGACCACCATCTACCAGGACCACGCCAGCCTGCTTCACTATCTCTCGCAGACCGGCCTGCCCAAACCGGCAGCGCTCAACCTCGCCGCCAGCTTCGCCATTAACGCAGGGCTGCGACGAGCGCTCGAAGGCGACCCTGTGGATCAAGCGCAGATGCGGTCGCTGCTTTCCCTGGCCAAGGCGGACCAGGTCCCCCTCGATGCGGCCAATCTGTCATACAAGGCCGACCAGCGCATGAAACGCGCCATGATCGAGCTGCATACATCTTCGGGCTCGATCGAGATACTGGAAAACGCCCTGCTGCTCGCCCGCACACTCGCCGATCTGCCCCTCGAACTCAATCTTTGGCAGGCCCAGAACATCTGGTACGAGATTCTGCGCACCCCAAGCCGTTCCCTCGCCGCGCTTGAACCTGACGATCGGCCACTCTGGGAGAAAGAGTTCGATGATCTGGGCGCCTGCCTGAGCTTCGACACAGAAGCGATCCGCGCCGAAGACGAACTCGCGACTGCACCTACAGGAGATTAGAACCGATTACTTCGCGCCTCGGCTGGCCGGCGGAACGATGCCGTTCACCAGATTGTGCGCTGCGTTCGATATCGCAGAGGCTTGAATCTTCACCTGCCAGGCGCAGAACCGTGCGCCAACAGCCAGTCGTCTATCTAGCTAGCGCCGCTAACTCGGCTAACCCCGCTGTACCTTCACCATCTTTCCGTTCTTGAGCGCGAAGCGTTCTCCGCGCCACATCACGGTGTCGCCTGCGAAGCCGGCCACCCACAAACCCATCGCAATCGCGTCGCGAAACGGAAGCAGCCACAGATTTTCCAGCATCTGGTGATCGCCCAGCACTCCGGCTCCGACCGTCATAGCCTGCGCCATACGCAGGAAAAAACTGAGGCCCAGCAGCCACAGGCTCACCGGGCTCACTCCGCTTGCCAGCACGTTGAGCAGCGCCCAGCTCAATCCATGCGTGAAGACCAGCCCGGCGTAACCTGCCGGCCGTGCCTCGCGCACTGTTCTCAGCCAGCGCAATTGGTGATCCGAGAAGCCACGCCAGTCGTATCCAGGCACAGCGGTTTCCACCACCTCGCCACTCAGCTCCACACGATAGCCGGCTTTCGACACGCGCGCGCCGAGTTCATAATCGTCGGCCAGAGAATCTGCCAGCGGCAGCAGTCCGCCAGATCTTTCGAGTGCCTCGCGTTGCACGGCGAGCGTCGATCCAAGGCCGTAATGAAGGCCGCCCTCAAGCAACTTCGATAGCAGCACGCCCGGGGCAAATTCCGTTGCGATGGCAAGCGCCTCAAGCCGCGAAGAAATCGTGCCATGCGCACGTCCTCGATAGAGTGTTGTCACCAGGCCCACCTGGCAGGGGGCCACCAGGTCCTGAAGGGGCGCGGCTTTAGCATCTGGGGAACCGTGCGCTGGCGCGAACCGGCCCATCACCCGCTCCAGATAGTGCGGGCCGACCGTGATATCGGAATCATTGATCAGCAGGAAATCGTGCTGCGCCAGCCTGGCAACCTGCACCAGCGTGCTCACCTTGCCATTTGTGCCCAGTCGCTCGGGGCACTCAACCAGCCGAATCGTCCGCTCGGGAAACTCGCTCTTCAATTGCTCAACTGCTGCAACCGCCGGATCGTCGCGAGATCCCACTCCAAACAAGAGCTCGTACTCGCCGGCATAGTCCTGCCTGCAATGGCTGCGAAACGCGTCCATCATGCCGGGGTCCAGTCCCTTCAGGGATTTGAGAATGCTCACACCAGGCGAAAATGCAACGCGCGCCGCACCGCGTTCGGCCAGAAATACCCAGGCTGCCACAAGGGACGCGAGAAAGTAACCCAGTCCGGCAACGGCCAGCGCCGTCGTCGCGATCTCCACGGCCCGTGCCAGGGTTTGCGGCATGAAGGCAGTTTACAGGCGTCAGGATTCGGCGGACGGTCAAAGCGCGGCGGAGGACCCGAAGCTACACTGGGGCAGCATTCTGCCTGAATGTGTCTTGATCGCTGAGGCCACGAGACGGACACCGGAAACCTGACACCTTGTCTTATTCGTATCTCAGCGCTTCAATCGGATCCAGGTTCGATGCCTTCCACGCGGGGTAGATGCCGAAGACCAGCCCAATCACGCACGCAACCAGAAAGGCAACCAACACCCATGTGAATGAGAGCGCGGCGTGCAGGAAGGAGACTGCAAAATGCAGGATCAGCGTAAACGCGGCTCCGGCCAGGATGCCCAGCAGCCCGCCGACCACGCACAGCGTCACCGCCTCCACCGTAAACTGCAGCAGGACGTTTTTCTTCGTCGCGCCAATCGCCTTGCGCACGCCGATCTCGCGTGTTCGTTCCGTTACGCTCACCAGCATGATGTTCATCACGCCCACGCCGCCCACCATCAGCCCCACCGACGAAACCGCAACCATGAAGAGGAACAATCCGCCGGTCAGCTGGTTCCATAATCTTGTAAGCGAATCGGGGCTGAAGATCGCGAAGTTGTCGTCCTCCTGCACTCGCAGTTTGCGTCTCACGCGCAGGAGTTCGCGAACTTCTTCGGTGACCAGTGCTTTGTTGGCAGGGTCGTCATAGCGCACCACAAGCCAGAAATCCAGGACTTCAGGGTGAATCTTGCGGAAAGTCTCCAGGGGAAACAGAGCCTGGTTGTCCTGCGTGTTGCGCCCGCTGCCAAAGGGCTGCGGTTGCTTATCGAGCACGCCGATCACCGTGAAGATATCGCCATCGCATTCCACATCCTTGCCGATAGGCGACTCGCCCGGGAAGAGATTGGCTGCAGCATCGTATCCCAGAACCACCACGTTCGCGCGACGCTGCTCCTCTGCATCCGTCCACATCCGCCCTTCGATCAGATTCACACTTTGCACCTGGTTGTACGAGGTAGTCGCCCCGCTCAGGATGGTGTTTTCGATCTTGTGTGTCCCAGCCTTCATCGCGACGCTGCCCAGGTGAGTCTGGAAATTCTGGTACGTCTGCTCAGGATCGGCGGCGACCACATGCGGCAGGCCGCGCATCGCGATGCCATCGTCATAAGTCAGCTTCTTGCGATTCAGTTCCTCCGTCGTGGGGCGGCGGCCAAACGGCTCAAACTGAAAAAGCCACAAATCGTTCGTTCCCAACGTGCTCACGAAATGATCGATGTTGGTATTCAGGCCGTTGATCGCCGATGAAATCAGGATCACGGTCGATATGCCGATGGAGATGCCGAGGATGGTTAACCCCGAGCGCAGCTTGTTCTTGCGCAGAGTGTCCAGCGCCAGCTTGATTGCTTCTCCGGTTTGGCCGATGGCAGGCATGAGGCTAGCTCACAGTTCCTGATTCGCAGTTGTCAGCTTTTCCCGTCATTTCACATCTCTGCCCTTAACGCCGCAATCGGGTCCAGCGCGCTCGCTTTATGCGCAGGATAAATCCCAAAGAACAGGCCCACCCCGGTGGCAACGAACAGAGCCACCAGAATCGACCACACAGCGACCACAGAGGGGAAGCCGATCGAGAAGGTGAACGCCTTCGCCAGCACAATCCCCGATACGATTCCAATCACTCCGCCGATCGAGGCCAGCAGCGCGGATTCAATGAGGAACTGCAGGAGGATGTCTCTTCGCCGCGCGCCCAGCGCCTTGCGCACCCCGATTTCGCGCGTCCGCTCCGTCACGCTCACCAGCATGATGTTCATGATCACGATGCCGCCGACCACCAGCGCCACCGCCGCAATGGCCACCACCACCGCACCGAAGTTGTTCAGAATATTCTCCAGAAGGTTCTGGAACGTCGCGCTGGTGTCGATGGAGAAGGCATCGGGAACGCTGGGAGCCAGGTGCCGCTGCGCACGCATGATGGCACGCAGCTCGTCCTCCACCGCTTCCATTACGGCCCCTCCGCTGCCCGCATCCACGTAAATGGTCAGGCTGTCGTGGGCCCCGTAGGCTTCGAGAAAGTTGTTCAGCGGAATCGCCACCCAGTTATCCATGCTCTGGCCGAACATCTTACCCTGGCTCTCGCCTACGCCGATTACCGTGTAGGCCACGCCGTCTACGCGGACCTCTTTGCCCAGGGGGTCACCCGGGCCCAGCAGATTGTCGACGATGTCGGAGCCCACAATCGCCACGTGTGCGCTGTGCTCGTCTTCTACTTCGGTAAACGAACGGCCCAGGGCGATATTGAGGTTCGAGATCGGCGGCATGGTCCACGTCCATCCCTTGATGTTCGTATCCGTTGTGGACTGGGTTCCCCGCACCACCTTGCCCGTTGTATTGCGCTGTGCGCCCACCGACATGCACAGGTTGCAGCGATCGACAACCGCCCTGTAGTCGTCGTAGGTGATATCGCGACGTCTTTGAAACTCGATAAATTCCTCAATGGTGACGAACGTCTCCGGCATCTTGCTGATGGTGATTACCGCCGCGCCGTAGGTGTTGACCTTCGAGGTGACAAACTGCTTTGCCCCATTCGTCAGCGTGACCACCATGATCACGGAAGACACCGCGATCACAACGCCAAGAAGCGTCAGAATGCTGCGGAGCTTATTGGCCCACAGCGATTGCACCGCGAGTTTGAAAGCCTCTCCGAAGGGCATGGTCCTGCCTTCATCATACGCAAGCAGCGCACAGAAGAGTTCCAGCGCTCGCCAGGGTCCATCTCGCGCGCCCGCGGGCCCTCAGACCCACTTTCTTGTTCCCTCGTCCCCTTGGCCCCGGCTCTTACCTTCCCGAACTCCCAAACCCCTTCGCGGCGCGCAGGGAGTCCTCCAGGCTCGCCACCTCTTCCACCGGCCCGGTGAGCACCGGAACCGGGACCATCTGCGCGATCTTTTCGCCCGCCTTCAGCTCCACATCCACTTCGCCGAGGTTGGTCATAACAATCAGGATCTCGCCGCGGTAGCCGGCGTCGATCACGCCCCCCGTCGTTGCCAGCCCCCGCGCCGCCATCGACGAGCGGTCACGTACCAGCAGCCCAACCGGCTCTCCGGTCCGGGGATCCCGCGCCTCCACGGCAATTCCTGTCCGCACTTTCACTGTTTGCCGCGCGCCCAGCCGCAGCGCCTCCAGCGCAAACACGTCATAACCCAGATCTTCGCCCGGATGCGCCACCACCGGCGCCCGGGCAGCTGGTTCCAACAGCTTCACTCGCAGCATGAATCCGATACTAAAGGACGCGGGCCGGTCCCACTGGCTTGCAGGCTCGCTAAGGTGCTGGTTCAAAATGGTCAGCCCCGGCCGGGATTCACCCAACCGGGGCTGTCGTCTGTTACCCCAACGGCGAAAACCTGTCGTCGGGACCCCAGCATTCGGCAAAAGGACTCGTAAGCCGAATTCTGTTTTACGCGGTCATTCCTCTAGGCGAAGCGTTGCCGCTTGCGCTCATCAGCGACCTACCCGGAGGTTTCGGCCATTGCATGGAGCGGACTCGGCGATAGCGTCGTCACACTCCACTGGAGCAGCCTTTCGGCGCCGGGCCGGCACCGGGCACGAACCTTGCTCCTGGTTCGCGCTTCCCTCCCTATTTGGTCTTGCTCCGTGTGGGGTTTACCCTGCCGCCGGCATTACTGCCGGCGCGGTGCGCTCTTACCGCACCTTTTCACCCTTACCACCGCGTGGGGCAGCCTTTCGGACGAGATCCTCAGACACACCTGTGGGCGCCCAACCAAAGGGCTGCCCCACGCAGTGGCGGTATGTTTTCTGTGGCACTAGCCGTCCACGGGCCTTGAAGCCCGCGTCCCGGACGTTATCCGGCACACTGCCCTGCGGAGTTCGGACTTTCCTCTCCCGGCAATCCCTGCTTGCGCAAGGATTTCCGGCAGCGACCGCCCGGTCCTCCTGCCAGAGACTAGTTTACCGCGAATTCGGTTCTCCGCATCCGGTCGTCGCCAACTCTCACCAGATCAATTCATTTTGATCCGCTCGTACAAATGCCGGGATGAGCATGCAGGTAGGCGGCGATCGCTTCCCATTGGGGCTTCGCGACGTGATTCGGTCCAGTTCCGAGATGAAACCATTCGTATTCAACACTGCAATTTGATGTTTCGGAGGCTTCCCCGTAGCCGTTGTTCTCGGGCACCGCAGGAAATGCCACCACCTCGCGATTGCCAGGAAAAGCTGCAGCGTCGTTTGAAAGAATCCGTTTCAATGAACCATCCTTGAGTTCGTAGAAGTATTTCGCCGCTTTAAACCCTCCTGTCACCGGTGCTTGCGTCAATAAGAATCCGTCGCCCGGGATGCGATACGTGACCTCCCAACGCCCCTTCTGTTCGGGCACCCCGCTCGCAATTCCGTGGAGGATGTAAACATAGCCCCGGTAGCCGTCGGGAATGATGTATCTGGTTCGCTCCATGTGAAAAAAGATATCGCCAACCATGAACAAAATGAGCGACGGAACTAAGAGAGGCAAACCATTCAAAACGTATCCGAGCCAGCGCGTTTTCTTTGATCCGGATTTGCGCGCAAGCCAGAAACCAAGGATAGAAAGCGCGATACAAGTTGCGAACACAACTAAGAGCGGCCAGGTATCGACGTACGTGGCGAATGCCGCAAACGCCTGCAATACTCCATAGACAATCAGAGCCATGAGCACCGCGCACGCAAGGTTTGCGGCGGTTATGCCAACGAGCCATTTTGCGCGCTTTTCCATAAGCCCCTGCCTGACTCTCGGCGCGATGGTCTCAATGGTATACCGCAACGAAGTTTACGGAGCGAGCCCGGAAATCACGGTGCTCTCTGATCCATGCGCCGTGCGGGGTTTGATATAAAGATTGCCGAACGATGTAGTCCCATCGATTCGCGTCCAAAAGGATTTCCATGAGCACAGCTTTTCGGAAGGCCCTCGTCACCGCACCTCTCTTTGCTGCGCTTCTCATCTTCGCGCCTGCTCCCTTAAACGCCCAGAAAACCTCCGCTCCCGCGGTCATCGACCTCACGCCCGTCGCTCCCGAATCCGTCGGCTTTTCTTCCGAACGCCTCGAGCGACTGCACTCCTTCATCCAGGCTGCCGTCGACAAGAAAGAGCTCGCCGGTGCGGTCACCATTCTTGCCCGCCACGGCAAGATCGTCGATTACCGCACCTACGGAGTCCGCGATCTCGCTTCGGGTGCGCCCATGACCAAAGACACCATCTTCCGCGACTACTCCATGACCAAGCCGGTCACCGGCGTGGCCATGCTCATGCTCTACGAACAGGGCAAGTGGCTCCCCTCCGATCCCATCTCCAAGTTCATCCCCGAGTTCGCCAATCTCAAAGTTTTCGCCGGCCTCGACTCGACAGGCAAAATGATTCTCGTCAACCCCAGCCACGCGCCCACCATGCTGGAGTTGATGACGCACACCGCCGGCTTCAGCTATGGCGACGGCGATGGACCGGTCGACGACCTGTATCAGAAACTCAACATCCGTCATGCCACGACCTTCAAGCAGACGATCGATGGCCTTGCGCAGGCGCCGCTCAACTATCAGCCGGGCACGCAATCAGCGCCTGCATGGCGGCAAACCCAACATGGAGTACGCGACGCGCCCGCTGGTCTACCAGGCCCTGGTCGATCCGGAGAAGTAGCGCCGGCCAAGCCGGACGGGTTGAATTCAAATTGCATCTCTCCACCGGCCGGCCCCATCCACCTACTATCCGCGCGATGCACGGCGTCCGCGATCGATAACTTCAGGAGAGACTGAATGAGAATTGCTTCCCTTGTTGCGCGCATCTTGCTTGGCGCCCTCTTTGTCTTTGGCGGCTCCAACCACCTCTTCAACTTCATTCCCGCGCAGCCCCTTCCGCCCGGCGTGGCCGGCCAGTTCCTAGCCGGTATGATCGGCACTGGCTACCTGGATTTCCTCGGTGTAATGGAAGTCCTCGCTGGCTTGCTCATCATCGTCCAGCAGTTCGTTCCTCTCGGCCTCACCATTCTTGGTCCTATCATTTTCAACATCTTCGTCATCGAAGCGCTGATCATGCCCAAAGCACTGCCTGTCGCTATCGTCATGGCTATCCTCTGGGTCCTGGGCGCATGGCCGTTCCGCTCGCTCTTCTTCACCATCCTCCAGCGAAAGCCCGCTGTCTGACAGGCGGGGATTGCACCTACAATCAAATCAACCGATGATCCAATACCTCTATCTCGGCCGGGTCGACTACGCTGAGGCGCTGCGTCTGCAGGAAGAGCTGGTTGCGCTTCGCACAGAGCAGCGCATCGGCAACACGCTACTGCTCCCCGAGCACCCTCCCGTGCTCACCCTCGGCCGCAACGCCAGGCGCTCCAATATCCTCGCTTCCGACGAGATGCTTGCGGCCCGCGGAGTTACCCTTCACGAGATCAATCGCGGCGGAGACGTAACCTATCACGGGCCGGGTCAGCTGATCGGATACCCCATCTTCGACCTGCGCAGCCTGCGTAACGAAAAAGGCGCCCGCCTCGGCCCCGTCGACTTCGTGCGTCTCATCGAAGAAGCCCTTATCCGGGTCTGTGGCGAGTTTGGCGTCGCCGCCGGCCGCATCTGCGGTCTCACCGGCGTCTGGTGCGGTCTTCCCGCCGAAAACGTCGGAGCCGCCTGCGTCGCCGCTCCGAAGTCCACTGCCCTGGGCCGCAAAATTGCCGCAATCGGTATCCACGTCGCGCGCGGAGTCACATCGCATGGCTTCGCCTTCAATATCACCACCGATCTCCGCGATTTTGGGCTCATCAACCCGTGTGGCATCACCGACCGGCCCGTCACCAGCCTCCAAAGAGAAGTCTCCGATCCCACGTCTCTGCCCGGCCTCGAAACCATCGCCCATCGCGCCGCGCGCCAGTTTGGACGAGTCTTCGACGAGCAGGTTCTGGCAATCGACAACCTCGAGACTCTCCGCGTACAGGCCCGCGCGGCCGCCACTCCGGAATCCTCCCGCGATTTGGCGAGGGAGTTTCCGGCTGACGACACTCCGCTCCAGGTTCCTGCCGAGATCGACCGCTTGCGCAACGCAAAACCCCGTCCCATCTCAGCCTGAACTTCCCCATAGTCCGCGATTTATAATCCGGCAGGAGCCTGACGAATCGAGGGTCGCATGCCAACGGACGTCATCATGCCCCAGATGGGCGAGTCGATCTTTGAGGGCACCATTACCAAGTGGCTCAAGAAGGCCGGCGACGCCGTCGAAAAAGACGAGCCGCTGTTCGAAATCTCCACCGACAAGGTCGACGCGGAGATCCCTTCGCCTGTGGCCGGCGTCCTCACTGAAGTCAAAATCGTCGAAGGCGCCACCGTCCAGGTCAACACCGTGGTCGCCGTGATCGATGGCTCCGCTCCGGCCGCCAATCTCGTCCAGGAGGCCGCCCCACCGCGGGTGGTCCAGGAGCCGGCCGCACTGCAAGTGCCCGCTTCGCAAGTTGATGTGGTCATGCCGCAGATGGGCGAATCCATCTTCGAGGGCACAGTCACCAAGTGGCTCAAAAAGGTTGGAGATGCTGTCGAGAAAGACGAACCGCTCTTTGAAATCTCCACCGACAAAGTCGATGCAGAAATCTCGGCGCCGCTCAGCGGCATCCTCAAAGAAATCCTTGTGCAGGAGGGCGAAACCGTCCAGGTCAACACCGTCGTCGGCACCATCGGATCGGCGTCGGCCGCCGTCATGCCGCCCGCTGCCCCGTCATCTCCGGTCAAAATGCCCGCTCCGCAGCCGGTGGTCCAAAAACCTGCCGCATCGCAGCTGCCCCCAGCGCAGGCGGGCCGCATCCGCTCTTCGCCGCTTGCACGCCGCATCGCCAAAGAGCACGGCATCGACCTTAGCCAGATTCCCGGCAGCGGCTCCGAAGGCCGCATCACGAAAGACGACGTCCTCCGCGCCGCGGCGCAGCCACAGACGCTCAACCAAAAGTCCGCCGCAACGCAGTTGCCGCAGGTGGCCGCAGCGCAGGTGCCGCAGGTGGTGCCTGGCGAGCTCGTACCGCTGACTCGGATGCGCGCCATCATTGCCGAGCGCATGCTCGAGAGCAAGCGCGTCAGCCCGCATGTCCACACCGTCTACAAGATCGACATGACGCGCATCGTGCGCCATCGCCAGCACCACATGGCTGCATTCGAACAGCGCCACGGCGTCAAGCTCACTTTCATGCCCTATATCGCCGCTGCCGCCTCGGCAGCGCTGCAGCGCTATCCCATCGTCAATGCCTCGCTCGAGTCAGGGCCGAATGGCCTCGGCATCCGCTACCACCAGAACGTCAATCTCGGCATCGCCGTTGCTCTCGACTGGGGGCTCATCGTCCCCGTCGTCCGCCAGGCCGAGAAGCGCACCTTCGCCGATCTCGCCCGCACCATCGCCGACCTTGCCAGTCGCGCCCGCGGCAAGAAGCTCTCGCCCGAAGAGGTGGGCGGCTCGACATTCACCCTCACCAATGCGGGAGTCTTCGGCGACGAGTTCTCGACGCCCATCATTAACCAGCCTGAATCAGCGATCCTCTGCATCAGCGGTCTCAAGAAGGAGCCCGTCGTCCTCACCGACGCCGAAGGCAACGATACCATTGCCATTCGCTCCATGCAGCACTTCACGCTCGGCTTCGACCATCGTCTCATCGATGGCGCCGATGCGTGCAAATTCATGCTCGAGTTGAAAAAGGCTCTGGAGAACTGGAACCAGGAGATCCTGTAGCCACCCGTCGAACCAATGCCGGCGCGACCGTAATCACTGCTGCGTCTTCACCCGCACCTGCCACCGGACATAGCCTGCTTTGTCAACCGTGCCGCCATCGGCAGGCGGGATCAGCTCGATCGCCTTGTAGCCGCCGTCATCTTCGATCGATTGGACGCCTTCGACGGCCACCAGCTTCAGCGGAGTGTACGCGCGAACCGTGTACATCTGTCCGGGCCGTCCTTCCACCGTCATCTCGATCTGCCCCGCGTCGTAGCCGGCGTGAAGGATCCTCAGGTTCCGGCTCAGATCGCCTTCCATCAGAGGCAACCTCTCCGCCTCCAGCGCCACTCCTGGCTGGTAGCGGATCTCGATCTCCGTCGCTGCGGAAAGACTGGTGGTGACCACTGCGTAGCTACCGCTCTCGCTCTGCTCCATCCGGTAAGTCAGCGGCTTTCCGTCCTGCTTCACCGAGAGCACCGTAGAACCCATGGGCAGCGCCGGCGAAAACTGCAGAGTGACTGCCTGAGAGCCGGAGGGTCGAATGGTCGCTGTCAGCGATCCGGAGCTCTGACGCAACTCGAAATCCATCTTCTCCTGCCCGTAGGGGAACTGCTTCAGGCCGACGCTCGGCCAGCTCGGAGGCAGATTCGGCGTCCACTTCAACAAGTGCCCGGGCACATTCAGGTCAAGGCCGAAAATGCCTTCAACCAGGCCCGGTATCGCCGTCATCTCCGAGAACATCTGATGCGGAACCGCGTTATCGAGCAAGCGGTAGTATGTGCCCGACAACACCTCCGGCATGTTGCCCGGGCCGTTGAAGTTCCTCAGCGCCAGCATGGCTTGCCAGGTGAGAAATGCCTGCACGCCATCGCCGTACTTGAACTGCGCCAGCATGGGACCCGCGGTCGCAACCGGCCACGCCGAGCCAATATGGTACGAGCCCTCTTCATAACGCGGGTCGGCGACCGACATGTTCCGCTGCCCCCAGTCAGCCAGGAATGCCGCGGTCGAAAGCTTCTCCAGGACCGTCAGCACGTGCTCGCGCGGCACGCTTCCCAGCCAGGCGCTCCACCCGATCGCTGGGTTGAGATAGGTCACCGGTTTGCCCGATGTGAAAAGACCGTAATCGTAATAATCGAGCTGCGGGTCCCAGAACTCATGTTCCAGCGACGCCGCAGCCTTCTCCGCTCTCTCGTCACATTCCTTTTCGAGCGCGGCATCGTCGTTGATCTTGGCCAGGTCGCGCATGGCGCGAAGCGCGGTAACCCATTCTCCCGCCATGGCGGCATCCTTGCTGAACCCGGTGAGTTCAATCGAGCCCCATGCATCCTTGGGAATCACCAGCAATCCATCGCTGGCGTCCATGATCGAGAGGCAATACTGGTAGGCCTTCAGGATGTGTGACCAGCTCTCCTTCACGAACCCATCGTCGCCCGTGAACTGGTAAAAATGCCCCATTGCGATCAGGTACGAGAGACTCGAGTCCGGATGGATGTAGGGATAGGGATACTTGTTGAACCAGTCGATAAGCGTGGCGCTTTGCGAAACCTCGTGAGGGATCGCTCCATCCTGCCGCTGGTACTTTTCCAGGAAACGAAAGCCTTCCTTCAGGCTCGCTGCGCCGCCCGCATCGAGAAAGGCCCACGCGGTCGTGGTTGGCTCGTCGAAGTACCACGCATACATCGGACGCGTGCCGGTGCCGGAAGATCCGTAACCCGAAACATAACTGCATCCAACATACGGATTGCAGACTTTCAATTGATCCAGCGCCACGCGTGACCAGCGAAGCGATTCGTTTGTCGCCGGGTCCGGGGTCGCAAATTGGGGCCCGGTGCTGTCGAGTTCCTCATAGTGCCGAACGCTATCGGCGTAAAGAACCGGCAACCGATGCAGAAGTTCACCGTAGGTCGTCTTGGCGTCATAGATTCCCTGGATTCCTCCCGCGGCGACTATCGGAATGTAATTATGCTCCGCCTCCTCTGGAGTCACCTTCAGCTCCAGCTCTTCAAAAGGGCTGTCGTCGCTCAGATAAGCGTGATACCCCTCTGCGGTCGACCCTACTGCAAACGGCGAACCAATCAGGGCATTGAACTGATTGGTTGGCTCCGCCAGCTCGACCCATCTGTTCTCCTCGTCCCAGGTGTAGCTCTGGCCGCCCAATCCGCCCGGCCACATCAGGTTCAGGTCGGGTTTGAAGCGAGCAAAGATGCGCAGCGCGCTTGGCGCATGCACGTCCAGCAGGATGGCGAACCCCGGCGTGTTCCGCGGCGCGAACAACGTCTCGTTCACCGTAAACATCTCAGCCGAGTACTGCAGTTGCACCATGTGGGGAAAGATCCGCACGCTGGTTAGCAGCTCGCGGCCGGAATAGATTCTCGGGAACCCCTCCAACTGAAAATCGAGCTCGAAATCGTGGAAGATCTTGAGCGGATAGACCCATCCCTCCAGCTCGCCGTCTTCAAACCCCCAAAGCCCGCTCTTTTCTCCGACTGCGTTGATGAATCTCCGCGGGCTCGCCCTCTCGCTGATCTCCAGCGGTCCGGGCGTCAGCGCGAACTTTGCGATCCCTTTATCCGGCGTGGCAGCCTGGGCGTACCCACTTGCCGCCGCAGTCATCACCAGTGCAAGACTTCCAAAGCAACCGAGTGCCATCCCTCCGGCAGATTTCATGGCGAACCTTTCTTGATCTCCATTCCACATCAGTTATGATCAATGCCCCGAAACCTGATTCCTGGCCCTACCCCCACGCCTTCGCCCGCTCCACGGCCTTCTGCCAGCGCGCGCGCCGTTCAGTCCGCTCGGTTTCGCTCATCTTCGGCTCGAAGCGCCTGTCGCCTTCGCGGCCCTTGCGCAGCGCCTCGGGGCCCGGCCAGAATCCCGTTGCCAGGCCGGCCAGGTAGGCCGCGCCCAGCGCTGTTGTCTCGGTCACCCGCGGCCTCACGACAGGAACCCCGAGCACATCGGCCTGAAACTGCATCAGCAGGTTGTTCACCGCCGCGCCGCCATCGACTCTGAGAGCCTCAAGCGGCGCGCCTGTTTCGCTGTGCACCGCATCGAGCACGTCGGCGACCTGAAACGCGATGGCTTCCAGCGCCGCCCGGGCGATGTGCCCCGGATTCGTGTCGCGGCGCAGCCCGATCAGCATGCCCGCTGCGTGAGCGTCCCAGTGCGGAGCGCCCAGGCCGACAAACGCTGGGACGAACACCACGCCATTCGTATCCGGCACGCTTGCCGCCAGCGCCTCGACATCTGCCGACGCCCCGATCAGCTTCAGATTGTCACGCAGCCACTGCACCACCGCGCCGCCAATGAAGATGCTGCCTTCGAACGCGTACTCCAGCCGCCGCGCGGCGCTCGCCGCTACCGTGGTAATGAGCTTGTGCCTCGACCGCACAAACTGCGTGCCGATGTTCTGCAGCAGAAAACATCCTGTGCCGTAGGTATTCTTCGCCTGGCCCGTACTCCAGCACAACTGGCCAAAGAGCGCAGCCTGCTGGTCGCCGGCGATGCCCGCGATCGTCACACCGCCAAGACCGAGAGTCGTCGTCACCTCGCCTACACGCTCGCTCGACCACACCACTTCCGGCAACACGCTCTCCGGAACGTCGAAAAGCCTGAGCATCTCAGCGTCCCACGCTCCCTTCACCACATTGAAGAGCAGCGTGCGCGAGGCGTTCGTCACGTCTATGACGTGTTTGTGGCCGCTCGTCAAGTGCCAGATCAGCCAGCTGTCGACCGTTCCGAAAGCCAATTCTCCGCGTTCGGCACGTGCCCGTGCGCCGGGCACGTTATCCAGAATCCACTTCACCTTCGTGGCCGAGAAATACGGATCGAGCACTAATCCCGTTTTGCTCGAAACTGTTTCCCCGGCACCGCTCTCCTCCAAATCCTTGCACTGCGCAGCGGTCCGCCGGTCCTGCCACACGATTGCCGGATGAATCGCCTTTCCCGTGGCGCGTTCCCATACGATCACCGTTTCGCGCTGGTTGGTGATCCCGATGGCCGCAACATCCCGCGGCCGCGCCCCCACTTTCCCCAGCGCCTCCACCGCGCATCCCATCTGGCTGGTCAGGATTTCGGTCGGATCGTGTTCCACCCACCCCGCTTGCGGGTAGAACTGCTGGAATTCCTTCTGCGCTACCGCGGCGATCGCGCCGGCCTCATCAAACAAGATCGCCCGCGAGCTCGTCGTCCCCTGGTCCAGCGCCAATGCGTACGCCATAATTGCCGATCCTTTCCGGCAACCAGTCAATCACGCAAGGCAGCCGAGCGGCAAGACGAGGCCAGAACAACAGAATTGTTCCCAAGCGAATTCCGCCAGGTGGAGGATCCGGAACTCGGTAAGAAGCGGAAATTGGCTGTCATCCAGGAGCTGCCGGCCCAAATCAGCTCGTCCACGGGTTATGCACCTTCACCGATAGCCCGTCGATGTCCCGCGTGTTTCGTGTGACGAGCGTGAGCGAGTGCTCCGCGGCCGTGGCGGCGAGCAGAGTGTCGATGACGGGCCGGGGTCGATCCGCCGACCAGTCGCCCCACAACCTTGCCACTGGCCCATCGACTTGAAGAATGCGCTCGGCGAAGCCGAACTCGAGGCCCTCAGCCCACGCGGCCAGAGCCTCTGCCGCTGCATGGTCAGTGCGCCGTTTGGCGGCGATGCCTTTGCGCAGTTCGCCCAGCGTGAGGACGCTCAGGTAGAGTGCGGACGAGTCGGTCGCCTCAAGGAACGCGATCACTCCGGCATCGGCGTTCTTCTTGCGGGTTTCGCTCAGGACGTTGGTGTCGAGGAGGTAGGCAGTCCCAGCGGTCACAAGGCGATCTCGCTACCGGTGTCACGGTCCCTCTCGATTTCAAACTCGTCGACCTTAGGCCCCCCGAGCAGGTAGGCACGCAGATCGGGTTTGCTCGCCGTCAGCGAACGAAAATCGCCAATCGAGAGCACCACGGCGCGGTCCACTCCGTGGCGCGTAATCATCTGTGGGCCTTTGCTTTGCGCCTCCTCGATCACGTGACTCAAGCGCATTTTTGCTTCTTGTACCTGCCAGCGTGCCATCGATCTCCTTTCGCACCTTTCTGCCTATAATTATAGGCGATCTAGTCAGAATGAGCAAGAAAAGTCAGGCCCGACAGGAGGCCCCAAGCGATGTAGCGCCCGTCTCATGCAGCATTCCCGCGCACGGAGAGCTCGCCGCCCCATGTTGTACCATTCCATTGAATCAAGAACCTGCAGGAAGACTTCAAACCAATGGCGTCTACATCGTCTCCGACCCTCCTCATTTTGGCTGCCGGCATGGGCAGCCGCTACGGCGGCCTCAAACAGATCGACCCGGTTGGCCCCAGCGGCGAAACCATCATCGATTACTCCATCTACGATGCTCTTCGGGCCGGCTTCGGCAAGCTCGTCTTCGTGATACGCAAGGACATCGAAGACGCATTCCGCGAAACTGTGGGCTCGCGCTTCGAAAAACGCGTCGCCGTCGACTACGTCTTTCAGTCGCTTGAAGACATTCCGTCGCAGTTCACGGTCCCGGCAGGCCGCACCAAACCCTGGGGCACCACGCAGGCAGTCCTCGCGGCCGCCGGCGCGATCCACGAACCGTTCGCTGCCATCAACGCCGACGACTTCTACGGCGCCCAGGGCTACCGTGAGCTTGCCGGTCATCTCACCTCCGGCTCGCCCGACTACGCGATGGTCGGCTTTGTTCTGCGCAACACGCTCTCCGACTTCGGCACGGTTGCCCGCGGTGTGTGCCGCGTTTCCTCGGACGGCTTCCTGCAAAGCATCCAGGAACTCCTCAAGATTGAGCGCGACGGCACAGGCGCGCGCAATACTGACGCCAATGGCAACGTGACTCAGCTTTCCGGTGACGAGCCGGTCTCGATGAACATGTGGGCCTTCATGCCCGGCATCTTCGATCAGCTCCGCGAGCGATTCGCGCAATTCCTCGAGCAGAACGGTTCCGAGCAGAAAGCAGAGTGTTTGATTCCCAACACGGTCGGCGATCTGGTGCGCGACGGCAAGGCGCGGGTTAAGGTTCTGCGGACCCATGATTCATGGTTTGGCGTTACCTACCGCGAAGACCGTCCGCGCGTCATCGAGGATGTGCGTGCTCTCATCGCCCGTGGCCTCTACCCTGAAAAGCTCTGGCCATGAACGAAACGGCCAACGTGGTCAAAGCCGCCAGTCAGTTCCAGCTCCAGGGCCACGCCTCCAGCTTCGAGCCCTACGGCAACGGCCACATCAACGACACGTATCTGGTCACCTGCCAGGCGGGCGGAGTCGCATTTCGCTATATTCTGCAACGCATCAATCGCCGCGTCTTCCGCAATCCCGCCGCGGTCATGCAAAACATCGAGCGCGTCACTTTGCACCTCGCCGCTGAGGCGGCCGGCGAGCCCGACGGCGCTCGTCGCGTGCCGGTGCTTATTCCCGCAAAGGATGGCCGTCTCTGGCACGTCGACCCGGAAGGTGAAACCTGGCGCGCCTATCGTTTCGTCGATGGCGCCTGCACCTACGAGACCGCTCAATCCACGTCTCAGGCATTTCAGGCTGCTCGCGCTTTCGGCCTCTTCCAGCGGCAGCTTTCCAGCCTGCCCCCTCCGCGCCTCAATGAGACCATTCCCGGCTTTCACGACACGCCCAAGCGCTTCGCTGCCCTCCGCCAGGCCATCGCCGCGGACGTTTGCGGTCGCGCCTCGCTTGCTCAGCCCGAGATCGACTTCGCGCTTCGGCACGCATCCATCACAGGTACTCTTCTCGATGCCAATCTTCCCGAGCGCATCACGCACAACGACACCAAGCTCAACAATGTGCTCTTCGACGAAGCCACTGGCGAAGGCATCTGTGTCATCGATCTCGATACAGTGATGCCCGGGCTGGCGCTCTACGACTTTGGCGACATGGTACGAACGACCACCAGCCCCGCCGCTGAAGACGAGCAAGACGTCTCCAAAGTCACCATGCAATTTCCCATGTTCGAAGCGCTGGTGCGCGGTTATCTGTCAGCGGCAGGCGAATTCCTGATCAAAGCCGAAAAAGAGTATCTCGCTTTTTCCGGCAAGCTGATTACGTTCGAGGTTGGAATTCGTTTTCTTGCCGACTACCTTGCCGGCGATACCTACTTCAAGGTGCACCGCGAAGCACACAACCTCGATCGCTGCCGCACCCAATTCAAATTGGTGGAATCGATCGAGAGTCAGGAACGGGAGATGAACCGGCTCGTCGCATCTCTCGCCGGGTGATGATTCGTCCTACCGCGAGTCCTTTGAATATAAGTGCGGCAATCGCGGCGTGAATTTGCGCACCACAAACTCCTGGAAAAGGTCCTGCACGGCGCTTCCGACGGTCCCGATCGCCAGATTCTCAAAGCTCTCAGTCAGGCCGCTGCGGTCGCTGGCCGGGTAATAAAGGTTGGCAACGCCTCCCGCTGCGAGCCCGCCAAGAATTGCCGAATAAGCCGGTTGCCAGCGCCCGTTGTCGCCCTTGCAGATCACCGAGTTGGCGATCGCATACGCCGCCCGCGAGGTCACTCTTCCGGTTCCCTTGTAGAAATACCGCGGATCCTGCCTGAGCCATGAAGGCAAGATCGCGTTGCCGATCATCGTGCCCACAAACCCATTCGCATAATTGGCCCCAAAGCGCTTTCCATATCCCTGCGCTCCCTGGCCGTAGCCCGAGAGAGAGTTGTTCGCCTGCTCAACACCTGCCACCGCTCCCGCGAAGGCCCACGACACCGGGTCAACCTCTGATTTCCAGGCCAGCTGAAATTTCTGCCGCGTGGTCAGCGGAATAGCGTCGCGGTCGTAGTTCACATAGTAATTCGGAATAATGCCCAGTACTCGCTGCTCTTCTTCAACATTGAGCTGTTCCTGGGCCAACTCCGCCTGGGCTGCAGCCGAGACCTGGACCACGGTGTCGGCATTTGCCATCGGCAGCGTGATCGTACTGATCTCCAACGGCTGCCCTTCCTTGAGCACGCCGGCAACGTTCTGAGTTTCAAACCCGTTCGACGAGACGATCAGCCGGAACGCCCCGGCCAGGAGATTCCTGAATGTGAACGCTCCATCGCTGTCCGTCTCTTCAGATTGCGCGGCTTCATCGCCCAGTCTCAACTCGACATGCGCGCCTTGGTACACTGCCCCTTCGGTGCTTCTCACCGTGCCATGAATGCTGGCTGAGCTCGCGGTCGGGAGTGCCGGAGAAGCAACTTGATCGGCCGCTTGCGCGCCCGCGCAGACCCCGGCCGCGAGCCATACAGCGAAGGCGCTGAGCCGTAGGGTCAATGAACGCCGCCACGCGCGTCGCTCGCGATGCCGATGAGTCTGGATTGAGGCCAGTTGCATCCCCACCTTTGAATCCTGAATCTATTAAAGCCTGCTGAGAGATCGAAGCAGTTCCGGGGGAAAGCGCCACTTCTGTTAGACGGGAAACGCGGCAGAAAAAGCAGTGCTTGACTGACGTCTGGTGACTCTAGCCCATCTTGGCGCCGATCGATATCCCTCGTTTGATGTAGTCGATAAGCTAGTCCATTTTTTAAAACCGGACGATCGCGACGCTGCAATCTTAATCTGGCTGGCCCGGCACAGCCGGATGCGTTTTCTGCTTGGCGCCGGGCAAATCCACCCCAAACTTCGGGGCCTCGCGCGTACCGCTCAGGTGAATGCCGATTTCCGTCCCTGCCCCGTCTTTCTTGAAGAAGCGATCTGCGGGTTTCAGCAGGAATCCCTTCCATCCGCCGACCATCTGTGAAACCGTCGCCTGCATCTTCGCCGTTCCTGCAAAGTCGAGCGTACTGCCTTCTACTCCGTATCGGCCCGCCAGGTCGATCTCTGCTCCCGGCACCGTGTATTTCAGATCCGGCAGGTCAATCGCTCCTTCCGCCATCGTGAAATCGCTCTCCATCACCGACCGCACATCTTTTCCGCCGTTTTGCTTCGCCTGCTTGACATCTTTCGGGTCGCCCTGCCCGCGCAGGCTCAGTTGCGCTACGTAGTCCTGAATCTTCTCGCTGGTGAATCGGGCGTCATCAAGAGAGAAATTCCCGTTCAGCTTGATGCGCTCAAATACCGGCGGTGTTCCCGGAGGAATGTCGAGCGTCGTTTTCAGCTTCAGATCGCCCGTCAGCAAGGGTGTCTCCGCTTTGCTCGTCAGCCTGAGAAAGTCTTCCATTTTGCCATCCGATATGTTCACTTTCAGTGCTATGTCGTGGCCGGCCGGTTGTTCGACGCCGTTCGCCAGCTTCACCGCCTGCTGCCCGATCACCTCTCCTTCGCAGGCAAAGTGCGACTGCCCAAGCACCGCATTCACCGGTCTCAGCCAGGTGTCTCCGTTCGTTCCATCCACCGTGGCGTGGAACGTTGTCGTTCCAAAGTGAGCCAGCCGGAAATCGGGTGTGGTGGTTTCGCCATCTACCACAAGGTTTCGCAGAACTCCCTGATACCTTCCCGTCGACTCCAGAACTCCCGCGATTCCCTTGAATACGCTTAGATCGGCATGTTGAAACTCGTAGGTGCCGGTGATCGGCGTCTCACCGGGATCGTCAACCGCCCATGGTCCTACCGTGCCCGACGTCAGAATCAGCCCTGCCGGCCGCGGGTTGGTCAGTTGGGCGTCAAAGCGCATCGTGCCATTCGCTGTCACGCCGCTCAGCTTCAGCTGCGCGATGTCAAACATCAGCGGCAGCTTTCCCGGCTTGCTTGTCTCCAGCGCAAGCCGCGCATCTTTACATTCGATGGCGTTGATCGCGAAATCCAGCAGAGCCGACGCCAGTCCTTTCTTGGTTTGACTATTTCCGGTGTCACTGGAATTTGCGGCATGAGTAAAGTGGGTCTTCGGAGGGACGTCGATCGTCAGCCCATTCAGTTGCACCACAGAGATCCTGATCGGCTGGCCGGGACTGTAGTGCAGTGGCGCCCGGAATCGGAAATCATCGAGCTGGATCAGGGGCGGTCTGGAAGGGGAAGCGGCATTTCCGCCGGGCACTGTCACCCCTTCCACCTGCGCCGGCGGCCAGATACGCAATCCCTTGCCCTCGGCCACGAGCCCGTGCACCAATGAGATGTGAAAGCTGTCCAGCTCTACACGGGCACGAAACCGGTCCTGAAGCCTCTCCACGATCACCGCGCGAAGCATTGGCTCGGCGCGGTGCAGAGAAACCGCGACGACCACGCCCAAAGCAACCAGCACCACGGCGAGCGCGCCGAAAGCCCATTTCAGCCAACGTCGCCTGCGTCCGCCCTTTGCCCGCCCACGCGCCATCTTCAGTCCCGTCGCATTCATTCTCGCAGGCCAACCCGAACCCCAAGGAATGCGAGGTCTTGGCTCACCCCTTCAAAACAATAGGATGCCTGCTCAGGGATACCCGCTCCTTGTTCACTGTTCGCTCGTTTCCTGTCGAGGTCGCCTGGCTCCCGGCCCCTTGATCCCTTGTCCCGTGCTCCTTTATGGCTTAGACTCTTCTTCACTGATGCAAGAGCACATCGAGAGCCTCGTAAAGCTGCAATCCATCGAACTGAGCAGGGCACGTCTCGCCCAGGAGCTGCGCGCTCTGCCCCATGAAATTGCCCAGGCGCAGGTGGCGCTCGAAACAGCCGAACGAAAGGCATCCGACGCCTCCGCGGCGCTGACCCGCGAAGAGTCGCTCCGTACCCGTCTGGAGCGGGAAGTTGACACTCATCGTCAAAAGGCTGCGCGCTTTCGCGCCCAACTCGATTCTGTCAAGACGCCCGAACAAGCCGCCGCCATTGAGCACGAACTCCAGTTCGCCAACACCGAGATCGACCGCTTGGATAATGAGGAGTACGCAAGCCTGGAGCGCACTGAGGTTCAGGAATCCGCGCTCGCCGCAGCCCGTGCGCAGGTCGAATCGTTTTCGGATACGCTGGAAGCTGTCCGCAGCGACATCGCCTTGCGACAGAAGGCACTCAACGCCGAACTCGCCGCACTCGATGCGGATCGCGAAACCGTTCGCACAGCCCTTGGGCCCGACTGGCTGGCTCGCTTCGATCGCATCGCTGGCGTCCGCGGCACTGGGATTGCTCGCGCCGAGAGCCAGCAGTGCACCGGCTGTCGCATGGGTATCCGCCCGCAAACCTGGAATGAGCTCCGCGAGGGTCAATTGCTTGCCTGCGATAGCTGCAGCCGCCTGCTCTATTGGGATCCTGCGATGGCCCCCGCTCCCAAAGCCCCTCAGCCCGAAGCGCTTCCCGGCGCCGGCCGCGCTCCCCGCAAACCCCATCAGGCAGGCGCATAGCTCACACGTTCCTGCTACGCTTTTCTTGAGTCTTCCTTTCAGGAGAAGGGTTCGTGCAGCGCATCTGCGTCGATATGGATGAAGTGATGGCCGATACGCTCTCTGAGCATATCCGCCGTTACAACCAGACCTTCGACGAGGACGTAACCACCGAAGACCTGGCCGGCAAGGGCCTCTGGGAGATCGCCCCCTTCGACCGCCAGGCGCAGCTTCGCGCCTTTCTCGACGCTGAAGATTTTTTCGAGGATCTTCCCCTGATGCCCGGCGCGCAGCCGGTCCTCAAGGATCTCTCCACGCGCTTTGAAATCTTCATCGCCACGCAGGCCATGGCTGTTCCCAACTCTCTCGGGCCCAAGTATCGCTGGCTGCAACGACACTTTCCCTTTATCCCGCCCACGCACTACGTCTTCTGCGGGAACAAGAGCATTCTCCGCGCTGACTTCCTCATCGACGACCAGCCCAAGAATCTCCTTCGCTTTGAAGGCCAGGGTCTCCTCTACACCGCGCCTCACAACCTCACTGCCACGGGATTCGTCCGCGTCAATGACTGGTCCGAAGTTGCTGAATACTTCGCAACCCGTCCCGCCGAACTGTAGGCCCGATCGACGGATGCGGACGAGCTGATTCATGGCGATCCCGCGGCCTTCGCTAAGGTTCGCTACCATGGAATATGACAGTGTCCCGCTTTCCCTCCCGCCCAGCCATGACGCGCCGCCGCTTTCTCAATGCCGCGGCGTCACTTGCCGTGGGCGGTGTCTTGTACTCGAGCGAGATCGAGCGGCATTGGATTGAGGTCTCCCGTCGCGACGTCTTCATTCCCGGCCTTCCTGCTGCATTCGATGGTCTGCGCATCGCGCAGCTCAGCGACATCCACTTCGATGAGTTCACTGAGCCCATTTTCCTTCGCGAAGCCGTTAACCGCATCAATCGCCTCAACCCGGGCATGGTCTTCCTGACCGGCGATTTCGTCACCCGCTCCCCGATTTCCCAGAGAATCTTTAAAGACGCAGCCTGGCACTGTTCTGCCATTCTTGACCAGCTTCAATGCCGTCAGCGTTACGCATGCCTTGGCAACCACGATCTGCTCGTAGGAACCAAAGAAGTGGGTGCCGCACTCAGAGCACACGGCATTACGCTCGTGAACAACTCCTATCTGCCTGTGGAGCGCGAAGGGGGTAGATTCTGGCTGGCGGGTCTTGAAGACCCCCTCGAAGGCCATCCGGATCCCGAAGCGGCGATTCCGCCATCCATCCGCAACCTTCCCGCGGAACCGGTTATTCTGATGTGCCACGGGCCCGACTACGCAGACGACCTGCTGGCGCGGCCCGAGGGCCACGCGGTCTCTCTCATGCTCAGCGGGCACACCCACGGCGGCCAGATTCGCATTCCGTTCATCGGCCCCGTGGCTCTCCCTCGCTTTGGACAGAAGTACATCTCCGGCTGGTTCCAACTGGGCAAGATGCAGCTCCACGTAAATCGAGGCCTCGGCACCGTGGGTCTTCCCCTGCGCTTGAATTGCCCCCCGGAGATCTCCATCCTCACCCTGCGCGCGCCTTCGCTGCGCGGCTGATCCGTCATCAGGAGCATTCGATTCTTGACCCGCGGCGATTTCGGTTAGTATGCTGTAACTCCCCTGCCGGAGCGCGGCAACAGCTGTCGCGAATCACCGGGCCGCATACCGCAAGAAGGCTGGTTTCGAAACGCACCTGATCGCTTTCCTGATTCGAATCGTCCGCAAAGTCGGGCCGACGCGCCGATCGTGACAAAAAGTCTTTGCTTAGACTCGAATGCGCAGGGAAATGCGAGGAGACAAGTAACCGTGTTTCGCGTGATCGTTACCGTTCTTGCAGTTGTTGTTGCCGGCATCCTCCTCTTTGCTGCCACAAGACCAGGCGTTTTTCGCATCCAGCGCTCGATCGTTGTGAACGCTCCACCCGAGGTCGTCTTCCCGCTCATCAACGACTTCCATAGCTGGAACCGCTGGGCCCCCCAGGACCGGTCGGATCCGACCATGAGCCGAACCTTCTCCGGCGCATCAAGTGGGGTCGGAGCCATCTCTGCCTGGCGCGGCTCCGGCGAAACGGGCGCAGGGCGCATGGAGATCACCGGGTCCACGGTTCCATCGCAGGTTACCGTGGTCGTCGATTTTGAGAAGCCGTTTCGGGCTCACAACACGAATCGTTTTGACCTCGCGCCGGCCGGTTCGGGTACCACCGTGATCTGGTCGATGGAGGGCCGGAATCTCTATTTCATGAAAGTCATGAGCCTCGTCGTCAACCTCGATCGCGCCATGGGAAAGCACTTCGAAGAAGGCTTGCGCAACTTGAAATCCGCGGCCGAAAGCACGTCTACGCAGTAAGCCCGGCGTCAGCCTCACGATCCAGCGATCGTCATCCCATCGATGCGCACGGTAGGCGATGCGATCGCTCCTCGAAACACCAGGTCGCTTCCGATCGCCGTCACATGGCGCAGCATTTCGCCAAGATGGCCTGCTATCGTGATCTCTTCCACTGCGTGCGTGAACTGGCCGTTTTCAATCCACAACCCCGTCGCGCCTCGCGAGTAATCACCGGTCACAAGATTCGTGCCGAATCCCATCAGGCTCGTCACGTAGAGTCCCGCCGGAACCTCGGCGATGATTTCTTCGGGTGTTTTCTTACCCGGCTCGAGAAACAGATTGCCGCACCCGGTTCCGGGTGCGCCAGCCAACCCTCGCGCGGCATTATGCGTTGACTTCATCTTCAGCTTGCGCGCCGTGTAAGTGTTCAGCAGGTAATTTCGCAGGACACCGCTCTCCACCACGACATTGCGCTGCGAGGGCAGTCCTTCGTCATCGAAAGGCGAACTGCCGAAACCCGCGGCGCCCGTCGGCAAAACCAGCGTATGGTCGTCCACAATCGTGATCGCCGGATCGGCAATCGCCTCGCCCAGTTTGCCGGCGAGGAATGACGCCCCTCGCCAGATGGCATCGCCCGAGGCCGCCTCGAAGATCGAGCCGATCAGCGTCCGCGCCGTCTCCGGCGCAAAGACGACGGGTACGCGCTGTGTGGGGACGCGCCGTGCCCCCAGCCTGCGCAGAGCTCGCCGCGCCGCCTCCTTGCCCACCGCTTCCGGTGATTCCAGCAGGGCAAAGCTTCTGGCGCCCGACCACCATCCATCGCGCTGCATCCGGCCGTCCGCGTCTTTGGCCAGCGGGGCCGCAGCGACGCCTGCATAGCTGGTGCGGTAGCTGCCTGTAAATCCGCGCGAATTGGCCAGCGCCTTCCGGCCCGTTGTCGCATCAAAGCTGCCGCCGTCGGAATTGGTGATGCGCGAGTCCGCTTCAAGCGCCGCCGCCTCGGTGCGCCGCGCCCACTCGATCCGCTCCGGCCCGCTCAGTGAATAGACATCGTCGTAGTAGAGCTGAAGTTCGCGCGCTCCGGCGCCAAATTCGCTTGCATCCGCCAGTCCGGCAAAGGGATCCTCCTCCGTCACTTTGGCGAGCGCCATGGCCCCATCCACAAGCTGGCGAATTCCCTCCGGAGTCAGATCGCTGGTTGACGCCGAGCCGGTGCGCTTGCCGAGAAACACGCGCAGCCCCAGGCCGCGGGAGCCCGATTCCTTCAGCGTCTCCACCTCGCCCATGCGCACGTTCACGCTGAACTCGTCGCCCTCGCGTGCTACCGCCTCTGCGTCGCTCGCGCCGGCCTTCATCGCCAGCGCAACGACATCGGAAACCAGCGACTCGAGATCGAGAGAAGTATCGGACGATTGAGCGGGTGCCTGGGCCATGTCCTCAAGCTATCAAACGCGGCGGGACCGCCGATCCTGGCAGAGAATTGCGGTTGGAAATAAAGAAGGCTTCTACGCCGTCAGCCGCTCCAGCTGGTCGGGCTTCACAATCGTCAGGCTGGTGCCCTTGATCGTGATCCACTGGTCGCGCCGGAACTGGTTCAGCAGCCGCGTCACCGTCTCGCGCGAAGTGCCGGCCATGTTGGCGATCTCTTCGTGGGTCAGCGCCATGGTGAACCGGATCTCCGGCCTGCCATTGGCCGCCGCTCTGCCCCAGTCAAGCAGCAGTCGCGCCAGCCGCCCCGCCGCGGACCCTGAAAGCGCCAGCCGCTTGGCGTCGTGAAATACGGTCAGATACTCACCTGAAAGCGCCTGCGCCGCGTGCATCGAGGCAATGCCGTGGCGGCCCAGAAACTCCACGAACTCCTGCTTGCGGACCGTCTTCACCTGGCAAGGCTCGATAGCCTCCGCCGTCACTTCGTGCGGCACGTTGGCGAGCACTGCGCTCAGTCCCATCACATCGCCGGGCCCGGCAATCTTCAGGATCATCGTCTTGCCATCGCGCGACGTCGACGAAATCTTCACCTGGCCAAAGCAAATGACAAAAACATTCCGCGCCGGATCGCCCTCGGAGAACAGCTTGGCTCCGCGCGCGTGACTCATCATGATTCCGATATGGTCGTAGTCCGCCAGCGCCTCGGGCGTCAGATTACAGAACATGCGCAGATGACGGTGCTCGCAATTCAGGCAATCTTCCGGAGCGTGATGCGAATGGAGCGAAGCCATACCTATCCTGTTGTGGGCCGATGTTGCCCAAAGTATATCGCATTTCCTTCTCTGCTCGGTCCCCTACCGGGCGCCAGGCAGGTCTGAACAGGATCGGAAAGCTTGCGACCTGCATCCGCCAGACTAGCTCCGACCAGTTCCCGCACAACTGGAAATTTGCGCACCCATCACTCTACTAGCCGGTTGCTGGCTGACATGTGATTTAGATCACATCATGAATGCGTTTCGTTTGTGTGCTTTGACCTTGCTGGACAAATACCCGGCCCTTGCCGCTCAGTTCACCTTCGCATGCCGCCTTGCGGGAGCCACGCGGCTCAGGCAGCAGGTGATGTAAGCGCGTGATACCTCCCGGGCCAGCTCTTCCAGAAGTCGCATCCGAAGAGGCGGATAGCCCTCAAACGCTCGGCGCAGAGCATCGATCGGCAGCAGCAGCAGCGACCCGGAGCCCACCGCGCTCAACGTATAGGTATGGCGTCCATCGCCGAGCGCCGCCGCCAGTTCCAGCAAGTCTCCCGGCCGCGCCATTCCAAGCGTCACGCGCATCTTAAAGCGCTCGGCTTTGCGCGCAAATTCGCCCGAGACGACGACGTATAGCCCTTTTGATGCCGCGTGCTGCTGAAACACGACCTCTCCGGCATCGAAGTCGATGGTTCGCGATGCGTTGGCCAGCAGAGTGCCCGCATCCTTAGGGCAGTCCATCAATTCCGCCAGAGGATGCGCCGCCACCGCGGCTAATCGCTCCAAACGCCATCCCATCGAAACTGTGGGGTCTGCCATGATTCTCGCTGTATGCCTGGTTGAGGGTTGTTTTCAATGCCGGAGCCCGCTGATCCATACTTCCGGTCGACATTGTCCGAATCCGCCCTGCTTCATCACCCGCTCTCCAGCGGCTGGGCGCAGCTTACGATACGGTTGCCGCGATTGCGGCTTCCCGTTTGCTGCCGGCGTCCGCCACTTCGGGCGGTACGCAAAGAACCGGCACGCGTGAAGAAGAAAGTAGCCGAAACACCGTTCCGTGTGGACCTGGCGTGTTGCTCGCGCGCTTCACCCCCGCCACCAGGATGCACGGGTGGCTCTCCGCAATCGTCTCTCGAACAGCATCAGCCGGATCGTCGTCCTTCACCAGGCAACGCACTTGAATCGCATCTTGAAAGCGGATTCCCTGATCTTCCATCACTGTGCATGGATTCAGCCCTGCGGCCTTCTCTGCAGCGCTCCGGACGTGCAACACCAGGAGGGTACGATCGAATGTTCCAGCCAGCGAAGCCGCCGCAGCTGCCGCCGCCCCTGCCGCTTCGTTGCGTTCGATGGTCAGCAGCACCGGGCCGCCCGGGGTTGGTCGGTTCGTTCCTGCATTCCAGTCGGCCGCCACCGCCAGCACCGGACAGGGTGCCAGCCTCACCAGCCGCTCCGTGATGGCGCCAACCACCACCGGTCCCGCGCCTTCCATGCCCTTGGTTCCGATCACGATCAGGCCCGCCTCATATTGCTTCGCCACGTCGACGAGCATCTCGGCCACTGCGCCCTGCCTCAGCTCAGAATGGCTGTGAATTCCCTCGCGCAACAGGTCGCCGGCCAGCCGGTCCAGCACTTTGCGTGCGGCCTCGGTCATCTGGCTCAAAACCGCCGTCGGGACGTTATCCACTGCGGCATACTCCATCGGGTCAAGCCCATGCGCCAGCACGATCCGCGCCTTGTAGCTTGTCGCCAGCTTGCGCGCATACTCCAGCGCGGCCTCGGCCTGGCCTTCCAGGTCCGTCGCCACAACAATTGTCTTCAAACCACGCTCAAAGCTCATGCCCGTCCCGCTACGTCCCGATTCTGCTTCCATTGAAATCTGAGTCTGCTCTTCGCACCACCTTAGGGGCAGTGACATTATGCACGACCAGAGGTGATTTAAGTCACAAACCGGTAGAGCCTTGATTCCTCGCATGACACGATGCGCTGCATCCCTGGGCAGGAAGCGTCGACGAAGCTTCATGGAACGACAAATGTCCCTTCGCATCTCCTGGGCGCCTATACATTCCGGCCCCACTTGATTTAACTTGGCCGGTGATGAAAAATCTCGTGAAGTCTGCCTCTCTGTCCTGTCTTGCTCTTCTTTCAATTTCTTGGGTTGATGTCTCCCATCTCCGTGCGCAAGGTCCTGCACCCGATTCGCCCGCCATCGAGGCCCAGGCGCAGGCGATGATCGCCAAGCTCACTCTCGAGCAGAAGATTGAGCTTCTGGGCGGCATCGACAACATGTTTACCCGGCCCATGCCGCCCATCGACTTGCCTCGGTTTAAGATGTCCGATGCCTCGGTCGGCGTTCGCACATGGGGCCCGACGACTGCTTATGCTTCCGGCGCATCGCTCGCCGCCAGTTGGGACACCGATCTCGCGCGCCAGGTAGGCGAGGCCCTTGGCCGCGACGCCCGCGCTCGCAGCGTCAACTTCCTCCTTGGCCCCGGCGTCAACATCGCCCGCTCGCCGCTCGCCGGCCGCAACTTCGAGTACCTGTCTGAGGATCCTTACCTCAACGCCACCCTCGTTGTTCCGTTTATTGAGGGTGTTCAGTCGCAGGGCGTCATCTCCACCATCAAGCACTACGCGCTCAACGATCAGGAGTTCAATCGCCACAACGCCAGCTCCGATGTCGACGAGCGCACCATGCGCGAAATCTATCTTCCCAGCTTCGAAGCCGCCGTCACCAAGGCCCACGTCGACGCCTTGATGAACTCCTACAACCTCGTCAACGGCGTTCACGCCACGCAAAACGACTTCCTCAACCTCAAGGTGCTCAAAGGTGACTGGGGGTTCAAGGGCATTCTCATGTCCGACTGGGACGCGACCTACGACGGCGCCGCAGCTTGCAACAACGGCCTCGATCTCGAAATGCCCGGTCCCCGATTCATGAATACCAAGAACCTGGTTCCTGCGGTGCACAGCGGCCAGGTCAAAGAGTCCACCATCGACGAGCATCTCCAGCGAATCTTCCGCACCGAGCTGCGCTACGGCTTCACTTCTCGTCCGCAGTTCGACCCCACCGTCTCCACCTACTCGGTCGCCGATCGGCCGCTCGCGCTCCAGGAAGCCCTCGAGAGCGTCACGCTCCTCAAGAACGAAGGGAAACTTCTTCCCCTCGATCCATCAAAGATCAAAACCATCGCGATCATTGGGCCTAACGCCTGGCCGGCAATCACTGGCGGCGGAGGCTCCTCCTACGCGACTCCGTTTGAGCCCGTCAGCCTGCTCACCGGAATCGCCAACCTCGCTGGCCCCAACGTCCACGTCCTCTACAGCCACGGCCTGCCCGAGATGTCCGACGTCTTCGAGAACACCCATTGGCAGAACGGGGTCAAAGTCGAAATCTTCGCTGGCGCCGCTTTTGCCGGCACGCCGCAAAGCTCCGCGCGCCAGAGTGTCAACGACTACCGTGACGATGGGGGCGATGCCGACCCCCACCCGCGTAGCATTCGCTATTCGGCATCCTTCAAGGCCGGCCAGGCAGGACGCTATCTGCTCATTACCGCTGCCGCAGGGGGAGACGCCTACAAAGTATCCGTCGACGGCAAGCAGCTTCTCGATCAGCGCTCACAAGAAGGCCAGGTGCCCCACGACCTCGCCTTCGATCTCGCCGCTGGCCAGGTCATGAACGTACGCGCCGACTATCTGCCTTTCTCTCCCGCTTCGCGCTTCGGCTTCGGTGTCATTGCCGCAGCCGATCTGGTCACGCCTGATGAGAAAAGCATCGCCGCGCTTGCCGATGTCGCCATCGTCGCCGTCGGCTTCAACGATCATGTCGAAGGCGAAGGGCACGATCGCACCTTCACGCTGCCCTGGGGGCAGGACGCGCTCGTCGAGCAGGTTGTTGCCGCCAACCCGCACACCATCGTCGTCGCCGACGCCGGCGGCGGATTCGACACCACCCGGTGGCTCGATAAAGTCCCCGTCCTGGTCGACGCTTTCTATCCCGGCCAGGAGGGCGGTACCGCCATCGCGCAGATCCTGTTCGGCAAGCACAACCCCGAGGGCAGACTCCCCGTCAGCTTCGACCGCGTTTGGGAAGACAATCCCTCGGCGAAGTGGTACTACGGAAATCCTGCCGACAACACCACGCTCCACACCACCGGCGGCAACGGCCAGCCGGTCGATTACACCATTGAGCACGTCAAGTACGGCGACAAGCTCATGGTCGGCTATCGCTACTGGACCACCACCGGAAAGCATCCGCTCTTCCCGTTCGGCTTCGGCCTCAGCTACACCACGTTCAGCTTCGCCAATTTGCAGGCGCCATCTTCAGCCACAATCAGCGCCATCGATCCCAAAGGAGTCCAGGTCAGCTTCGACGTCACCAATACCGGCAGCGTTGCCGGAGCCGAAGTGGCCCAGCTCTACGTCTCTGATCCTTCCGCCAGGGTCGATCGCCCCGAGCGCGAGTTGAAAGGTTTTGCCAAGGTCCGCCTCGATCCCGGCCAGACGCAGCACGTCACGCTCTCTCTCGACGCCCGCGCCTTCAGCTATTGGAGCGAGTCGGCGCACAACTGGACCATCGACCCGGGCAAATTTGTCATCCGTGTCGGCGACTCCAGCGAGAACACGCCGCTCAGCGCCGATATCGAGCTCCGTTAGGTCTTCGGCGGCTTGACTTCGCACGGTCTTTGAAGCGTCGGAGCCGGTCCTGATCCAAGCCGAAGAATCACTCTGGGACCCGGGACCGCTGCCTGTGCCGCCTGTAGCATAATCCAGCGTTTTCGACCGGCATTATGCTATTCTTTTTGAGGCGCGGGACGAGTTTCCGTTGCCGCGAAGCCTGCGCAGAAAGCCTCTCGCGCAGCCTGTCCAACCCTCTGGACGCGTAGCTCAACTGGCAGAGCATTCGGCTCTTAACCGACAGGTTGAAGGTTCGATTCCTTCCGCGTCCACCATCAATTGGGGTGCGCTCAGCTCAAGCTGAACATACTCGCGATCCGCACCGTTCAACTCCTTCCTTCCATCGGCCCTGTAACTGCATCAGATTGACCCCGCTTCCCGTCTGCCCTCTTCCAGCCGCGACAAGTGCGCCCACTCCGGCTCCGCAGATCGGCAAGCAATTGCTGTGACCATCCTTTCGCTTGGCGTAGAGCCCGAATCTTGCGTCCGACGCGCACGCTGATGTCGCTTGCGATGGCCAGGAGCGGCGTACAATGGCATTGCATTCTCGCGTCTGAAGCACAAGATCGCCTGTCCCTTGGGGGGCTGTCATGTCCAAGATAATCCGCCCTGTGGCCGGGGCGCTGGTTGCCGTTGTGACCTGCTTGGCTGCGGCGCAAAAGGCCCCAGACGTCGCCGATGTCGTAAAGCGGAGCAGCGACGCCGTCGTGCTCATTGTCATTTCGAATTCAAGCGGACAAGAAACCAAGCTGGGAAGCGGATTCATCGTCTCAGCGGATGGGGAAATTGTCACAAACTACCACGTCATCAAAGACGCGCATTCCGCCGTCGTAAAGCTGTCAAACGGTGCGTTTTTCCCGGTGACTGGCGTCCTAGCCTCCGATGCTGACAAGGATTTGGCTGTCGTGAAGGTACAAGGGAAGAACCTTCCTTTCCTGTCGCTTGGTGATCTGGACAAGGTACAAGTTGGGGAACACGTCGTTGCAATAGGAAGCCCCCTCTTTGAAGAACTGCAAGGAACAGTCTCCGATGGCATCGTGAGCGCCATTCGAGATGTCTCCGGCAAGAAGTGGATTCAGACCACGGCACCGGTATCTCATGGAAACAGCGGTGGACCGTTGCTGGACATGAACAATGAAGTTGTCGGTGTTATTACCTTGGGCCTGAATCCAGAGCTGGGCCAGAACCTCAATTTTGCTGTTCCTTGCGACAAAGTGGCATCCATCCTCATTTCGGCCCGCCAGCAATCGAAGCCGCTGGATTCTGTCGGAAGCAACCTCGAAGGCTCATTTACAGAAGGCAAGCTTTGGACATCCCTTACGAGTGGGCATGACTACAACCTGAGGCAGGACGGAGATTACCTGTACGTGGATGAGGTGAACCTGCCTCAGGCAGCGAAGGACGCGGGTGCGTTTCAACGGGCTGAATTGAAAAAGGCACCGGATGGGACCTGGAAAGGTAAGTTCCACATGCGTCTCTCATGCACGTATGGTCCCGCAAGTTATCCTCTGACGCATTCGTGCAGCCTCG
>Ga0335071_10000654_pt1 | contig 37761 bp, 33 predicted proteins | sample Lox_Sample_15_FD_206724 | JGI IMG/M metagenome (GOLD analysis project Ga0335071, IMG submission 206724) | Soil microbial communities from Loxahatchee National Wildlife Refuge, Florida, United States - Lox_Sample_1.5 | ecosystem: Environmental > Terrestrial > Soil > Wetlands | place: USA... | reverse complement strand
CTCTATCGCCTTGGGTATCACCGAAAACCTTGCGGAACTGGTGCGGACGATTTCGCCGTCCAGTTCGACCGCGAACTCCTGCTCACTTGTCACCCTGACGTCGGTGCCGTGGCGGCACAGGGTATTGGGCCGGCCCTGGAACCGGCCGCGCGACAGTGCCGTCAGCGCCGCGACCCGACCGAACAGAGAGAGTCCATATGTCACGTTGACTCCGAGCCGGCCATCGTCGAGGGAGATTTCGGTGTCGTACCGGAGAGAGCCGGCAAAGTTCGGCCGCTTGATGATACCGAGGTTGGTGATGGGTAGATCGAGGGCCGGTTCGCCGTCGATGACAAGTCGGGCCGGAATGTCCTTGAACATGAACAGGCTGCGCAGGGCAGCGCCAGTCACGGCCAGGTCTTGAGAGACGCGCTGCAGCGTCCGGATGAGAGTCGTCCGCGTGTTGAAGAACGCGTTACCCTCGGCCGTAATCCCGATGCTGGCGTTGAGCAAACAGTAACGAGCAAAATGGGGACTGTCCCCGTTTTGCGAAGGGTCACGCCCAGCACCACCACTGCTCTCGTACTCAATGCGGATAACGTCGACCGACCGCGCACGCGCGAACTCAATCCGCACCGGCATCCCGGCAATGTAATCCTCTTTGCGGAAGGGCTTGTGGAAGTCGTTGCTCGAACCCAGTCCTACTGCGCCCAGAGCGATGCCCTTCTCTCCGAGTTCGAGCAGTGCGTTGGCGACCAGATTGACCGTGCCGTCGCCGCCGGCAGCCGCGAAGTTGCGCACGCCGCGAACGAAAGCGGCCCGGACCTGCTCCTTCACCGCGCCTTCGGAACGGAGCTCCTCGACGTCAAACTCGCCGATGCGGCCACGCAGCCCGGTCGCGACTTTGTTCCAGCGCGAACGGCCGGTCGTGTAGTTGCAGCCGGGGTTCAGAAGGACCAAGGGCAGCGGCCCAGACGCGGCGACGCCGTGACGCGGTGACGCAGAGGCGGGAAGAGTCTCCGTATCTCCGTTTCTCCGCGTCTTCGAGTCTCCTGCCATCTCTAGACCTGCGCGCGCTCGGGTCGAATCCTGAGCACGACCTCGAACAGAACGTAGAACACAAATGCCGGAATTACCCAGCCCGGCTCGAGCGCGAGCACCACCGCCATCCCGTAGAGGACGAAGGCACGGACTACATTGGCAATCGGACCGTGCGACTTCGCCTCGTCGCGGATGCGGTGAATCGCAACTTGGGCCCAGAGGTTGATTACGAACCCGGCAAGAAAAACGATGCCGGCCAACGGCTTGACTGGGCCGCTCAGGACGATGGCCGCGCCCGCGCCAAGGGTAATTCCCAAGGCAAGCAGGTCGCTGAATATGGCATTCGCGACCCAGCCGAACCTGACCGGGAATGTGTTGTACCCGGTCTGCCGGTCAGCCGAGATGTCCTTAAAATAGCCCATCACTACGAAGTTGGCATAGCCGAAGAACACGGCCGCGACCGCGAGCGAAAAGGCCAGGACGTGCGGGTCGGTCCAGTTGAAGAATCCGGTCATGCGATAGCCGGAATCAGCGTTGCGGCCGACCAGCGGCAGCAGGGCCACAATCCACGAGTTCCATGCCGGACCGCCCCACCAACGGCGCTTGAAGAACGTGTAGGTGAGCAGCCCGAGCACCGCCAGAGCGGACAGGCAGAGCGCGACCCGGCTTATGTACCCGACAATCAGCGTGCCGATGATAAGCCCGGCAAGGCTCACGAGCAGCACGCTGCCGCGCGTCACCTCGCCCCGAACCAGGGGTCGGTACGGCGACGAGATCGAGTCGGTGTCGGTCTGGAAACAGTCGGTCAACGCCTGCCCGAACCCGTATGACAGGAAGAGCGGGAAGAACACCAGCACCACACGCCAGTAGACCGGCGTCGGGATGAACGCAAGGCCGACCGCGCCAGCCGTACCGGACACGAACAATAGGTACGGCCTCATCGTAATTAGATAAGCTCGCCAGAAGCGCAGCGTCAGAAATCCGGCAGTGCTATCAGCCACAGGTCCTCCTCATCTCATGTCTCTCGTCTCACATCCTACATCTTGCAGCCTGCATCTTGCACCTTGCATCTTCGAGTCTACAACGGCTGCTCAGTCTCCTTGCGGTGCAAGGGTTTCGCCGGGACCCCGCCCCACGTCTCGCCAGCCGGGATGGTGACAAACTTGGGCAGGAGTGAACCGGCGCCGAGCATCGCTCCGTCCTCCAGCGTCGCGCCCGCCAAGATCGTGGAGCGCGTTCCGACCCCGCAATTGCGGCCGATCTTCACCGGGGCGAACCGGATGCGGCCGTGCTCGGTAGAGTGACACATCACGGTCGAGAACCCGCCGATGTTGGTGTAGTCGCCGACATCAATCAGGCACGGGTCGGTAATCATGCCGGCGAGTACGACCCCGCGGCCGACTTTCCCGCCGAGCAGGCTGACGTGCAGGGTCTTGAGAGAGTAGAGGTGCAGGAAGTCGATAACCACCGCCGTCGGGAAGTAGATGGTGAAGTTGAGCAGCCAGTTGCGCACTGCCGGGATGCGGAGGTCGACCTCGTGCTCGCCCGAGTAGCGGAGACCGAGCAGGCGCGCCGCAAGCCCGGTCGTAACCACGAGCATGATGAGCAGCAGCACGACATCCACGACGACGAGGAACACGGCTCCGACAAACCCGAGCAGCCCGCGGTTCGCAGGAGGGATAATGAGATAACGGAACACGGCCGCCGGCACCAGCAGGGCGATTCCGTGGACGGCGATGAACAGGACGGACATCAAAGCCACCAGACCGAGGCCTAGGCCCTTCATTCCCACGCCTCCTTGTCGGGTTGCGCCACCCGTTTTCTCAGCGCCTTGATTACGCCGGGCAGCGACTGGTTGAGACCCATGTCGAGAACGAACGCGGGCAGCGCTATCCCCGGCTCGGAAACCGTCGTGTAGGTTGCCAGCGTATGCACGCTGTCGAGCCACGGCGCCAGTTGCCAGGAACCCGCCGTCGACTTGAGGTTGCCGACGACCTGGCTCCAGCTTATGGAGTGCGTGGTCGTGTCACGCGTCATCTCGAGCAGGTACCACCGGTCGGAAACCGGGAACGGCATGTCGAGCACGTTGTAGAACAGCACCGTGTCCCCGATCCAGTCTGCCAGCAGATACTTCTTCAGCACCCCCTCAAGCTCGGCCCGCTGCCACCGACGGCAGGCGATGTCGCCCATCGCAGCCCGGTCAACGAGCCACGACACAAGAAAGTTCGGCATGTAGTCCGCGAACTCGTTGGACCGGTTCAGCACGGCCCAGACCCGGTCAAGCGGGACGGCGATGACGCCCTGCGACCGACCACCCAGCTGTCCCTTGCGTGCGGCGGGCAGGCGCGTCACTACGATTTCCCCTCGCGCCAGCCGTTCCTCGCACGTTGCCGCTACCGCGATCCCGGCGGCAAGCAGGCAGACGAGCACGGCCCGGCGGCAACCGTGGTCCATCGGCTATACCACGCCGAGGGCGCGGCCGACCTTCTTGAACTTACCCAGGGCCTCGTCCAACTGGTCGAGCGTGAACGTCGCCATGAGGCTGACTCGGATGAGCGAGCCCTCTTTCGGCACTGCCGGCGGCACCACCGGGTTGACCACAATACCCTCGTCCTGCAGGCCGCCCGCCATCTTGAACGTCCGCTCATCGTCGCCGATGAGAATCGGGATGATCGGTGTGATAGTGTCCTCGAGGCGGAATCCGGCCTGCTTCAACCCGTCTTTCAAGAACTGCGAGTTCCGGCGCACCTGGTCCATCAACCCCGGCTCCTGTTCCATCACATCGAGGCAGGCAAGGACCGTAGCCGCGACCACCGGTGGCGGACTCGCAGTGAAAACCGCGGACCGGGCAGTGAACTTCAGGAACGTGCAGGCGTCGCGATTCGTGGCACAGAATCCGCCGTAGCTCGCGAGCGCCTTGGAGAACGTGCCGCAGACAAGCTCGATCTTCCCCTCCAGCCCGAAATGCTCGGCCGTGCCGCGTCCAGTCTTCCCCAGCGCGCCCGCGCCGTGGGCGTCGTCAATCATCACCGCGGCATCGTACTTGTCGGCGAGGCGCCGGATCTCCGGCAGGTTGGCGACCGTACCCTTCATGCTGAACACGCCGTCGGTCACGATCAACCGGTTCGCGAAGGCGGCGCACTTCGCCAACTCCTCTTCGAGACTGGCCATGTCATCGTGCCGGTAGATGCGCTTCTCGGCCCGGGACAGGCGGCAACCGTCGACAATCGATGCGTGGTTCAGCGAATCACTCAGCACCACATCGCCCTCGCCCGTCATGGTCGCGACCGTGCCCATCATCGCCATGAACCCGGAACTGAACAGCACCGCGTCCTCGGTCCCCTTGAACTTCGCCAGCGCCCGCTCGACCGCGACGTGAAGCGGGCTTGTGCCGGTCAGGATGCGCGAAGACCCGGCGCCGGTCCCGTACTTGGCGATTGCCGCCTGGGCGGTGGCGATAACTTTGGGATGATTGGAAAGGCCGAGGTAGTTGTTTGCCCCGAGCATCATCAACCGTTTGCCGGCGTGGTTGACGAATGCGGCAGCGGTCGGCTCAAACTCGCGGAAATAGAAGTACTGGTTATGAGCCTTTACGTAGTCAAACCGTCTTACGGTTTCTGCACACTTGTCGAACAGACTCATTGCGGCCTCCTTTGTCACCGGGCCCCGTTCCCGGTCTATCCAAACCGCATAGCAGCCTTGCGAACTGAGACATAATCCACCTTAAGATGGACTTGTCAAGTCTTGGCACGAACCTCGTGCTTCGGGTTTCAATCGTCATTCGACTTTCGAGCTTCGAGCTTCACTATGGCGTCCTCGTGGCCTGAATATCGGTTCTGGGACCTCGACTGTCAAACCTCTCGGCCCTGGAAGCAGTCTAATGGAGAGAGAATGCGAATAGTACCTTGGATTCGACTGGTGGCGGTGGCGGCGCCGTTTGTTGCGGTTGCCTGCAGCGGCTATAGAGGTACCAAGATTGAAGGGAGTGGCGGTTTGCGGAAGGATGCAGTCATGAACAACTTGCTGACAGGAAAGGTAGTGGTCCGCTTCCTCGGGCCGGACGGAAAGCCGGCCGCGCCTGAGACGGTCGACAAGGTGGTGAAAACCGATGCGGAGTGGCAGCGGCTGCTGACATCGGAGCAGTACCGAGTCACCCGCGGCAAAGGAACCGAGCCTGCTTTCTGTGGCGGGTTGCTTGGGAACAAGGAACCGGGAGTCTACAAGTGCGTAGACTGTGGCCTGCCGCTCTTCTCTTCAGATACGAAGTTCGAGTCCGGCACGGGCTGGCCGAGCTTCTACCAACCATTTGCCGAGGAGAATATCACCGAACACGCGGACCGGAGCTACGGGATGGAGCGAGTGGAGATACTGTGCGCACTCTGCGGCGCGCACCTCGGTCACGTGTTTCCCGACGGGCCCCCGCCGACCCGGCTCCGCTACTGCCTGAACTCCGCAGCGCTCGTATTCACGCCGCTGGGCAGATAGCTGCGGCCGACAGCCTACTGCCTGCGGCGGGCGCGAGGCACTTTCTTTTCGGGCTTCGCCTTCTTTGCGGGCTTCTTCTTGTTGCTCTTGTCGGGCTTGAAGTCTTGGTAGAGTTGGGCCAGTTCGGCCAGCCGTTTCATCACCCGGCCGCTGACCGTCTCGCCGGGATAGTTGCCTTTGGAGTCGGCCACGCCAGCGGGAACGCCGGTCAGCAACTCAACGCCCTCGTCAATCGTACTGACCGCGTAGATGTGGAACTTGCCGGCCTTCACTGCAGCCACCACTTCCGGCCTGAGCACGAGCTCCTGCAGATTCGCCTTCGGGATGATGACGCCCTGGTTGCCGGTCAGCCCGCGTGCGTGGCAGGCTTCGAAGAAACCTTCGATCTTCCAGTTGACCCCGCCGATGGGCTGAACCTCGCCTTGCTGATTGACCGAGCCGGTCACGGCCAGATCCTGACGGATGGGCAGGCCGGACAGGTCTGAGAGCAGCGCGTAGACCTCGGTTGACGAGGCGGAGTCGCCATCCACGCCGCCGTAGGACTGCTCGAAGCAGATTGAGGCGGAGAGGACAAGCGGTTGCTTGTGTGCGAATTTCTGGCGCAGGTATCCGGACAGGATGTAAACGCCCTTGTCGTGGGTCGGGCCGGAGAGCTGTGCCTCGCGCTCGATGTTGATGATGCCGGCCGAGCCGACGCCGGTCTTGGCGGTGATGCGTGTCGGGAGGCCGAAGGCGTACTCGCCGGTGTCGTAAACCGCTAGCCCGTTCACCTGCCCCGCTTTGGCACCGGTCACGTCGATGAAGATGGTGCCCTGCCGGATGGCCTCCTGCAGCTTGACCTCGGAGAGCCGCACCCGGTCGCGGCGGCGATTGATCGCTTCCTGCACGTGCTCATGTCCAACCGCCTTCGCCTTGGCCTTGGCGGCCCAGTGGCTCGCCTCGGTCAACAGCTCGCTTATGATGTTGAATCGGGTCGAGAGCTTGTCCGTGCGTCCGGCCAGCCGGGCGCCGTGCTCTATGACCGCGCGAACACCCGAGCGGTCGAACGGCCGAAGCTGCTCCTTCTGGCACAGCGCCTTGATGACCTGCACGTAGTCATCGACCGCTTTTTCGTCAAGCTCCATCACCCAATCGAAGTCTGCCCGCACCTTAAAGACCTTCCTGAAGTCCTCGTCCGCGGACGAGAGCAGGGAATAAACCTGCGGGTCGCCGATCATTATCACCTTGAGGTCGATGGCGATCGGCTCCGGCTTCATCCCGACCGCGCCGAACAGGGCGGAGTACGGGTCGCCGCCGGTGATTTCGAGCTGTCGGTTGCGCAGGGTGCGCTTCAACGCCGGCCAGACCCCCGGTTCCACCAGCGCGTCGAGCGCGTTGACGACGAGAAAACCGTGGTCGGCGCGCAGCACCGAGCCGGCCTTGATCTTTGTGAAATCCGCTCGCCACTGCCCGCCCCGGTCCCAGACTCGTTCAATCGAGCCGAACAAGTTTTTGTAGTTTGGGTTGGTCTCGAAGATCACCGGTGCAGTTTTGGTGTCGGAGTTGTCGACCAGAACGTTCACGCGGAACTCGAGAAACGGGTCGATGGGCACCGAGATCTCACCTTCGGCCGGTGGTTTCTGCCGGAATTCGTCGGGCCGCGCGAGGACTGCGTCCTTCACTTCGGCGAGGTAGTCGTGCAGTGCCGCCGCATCGGGACAGCCCTGGCTTTTGCTTTCTCTTGCCGCATGGTTCTTCTTCGGGCGGCCGCAGCGTTCTTCGATGTCCGCCAGCCGCTCTTCGACCACCGGTCGGATGATGCTCTGGTCCAGTTCGGCGAGCCCGTCGCGGGCCTGCTTCTCCAGCTCGCGGACTTCCTTGAAGATGGCCGCGAGCTCGGTAGCGAGCGTCTGGTACTTCTGCTTGATTTCGTCGGCGCGTTCGGCCGTGAGCTTTCCCTCTTCCACCTGCGCGGGAAGAGAGTCGATACTGACCGGCTGCTTCTCGACAATCGGGGCCAACTCGGGCCGTGCGAGCGGGCCGGTCTGGACCAAGGCGAAACCTTCGGCGATTACCCGCTTCTCGAACTCACGCACCCTGGCTCCGCCACGCTCTTTGAACCCGTCAACCAGCGCCGTACGCCGCTGCTGGTAGGTGTCGCTCTCAAGTAGCTGCGGCACGTTCTTGATCAGGAAGTCGATGAACTCGTCCATGTCGCGCTTGAATTCGTGGCCGTTGCCCGCGGCCAGCCTCAGCAGTCGGGGCTGGTCCGGGTCGCGGAAGTTGTTAACGTAGCACTTGTCGTCGAGCTGGCGGGGTCGTCCGCGGGTAGATTCAAGCAGGTTCTTGACGGTCGTGGTCCGGCCGGTGCCGACCGGGCCGGACACGAAGACATTGTACCCCACCGACTCGATCTCCAGCGCCATGCTCAGGGCGTCGACCGCACGCGGCTGGCCGATGATACCGGCGGTGCCCGGCAGGTCGTCGGTCGTGTCGAACTTGAGACATTCGTTCGGACACGTCCAGCCGAGCTGATCCGGCTTCACTTCGAGTACTTCCGCCAAGGGGGCGTTGACCCTTGTCGTAGCGGACGGGCTCTTCCCCCGCTTCGCGGATGATGACGTCTTATGCTTCATGCTAATGGACTCCTCAACCCAACCTCTTGGCTAATCACGGGTTGCGACTTTCAGGTCCGAGAACATCAGGAACGGAACAAAGCACGAACCGAGGTCGCGGACGGTGTCGCCGACCGCGACCACGTTGTTGAGCATCTCGTACGCGTTCCCGGCAATCATGGTATCTTTAACGCGCCCAGTCACCTTGCCGTTCCCGATCCGGAAACCGGACGAGATGTTCAAGGCGACGTCCCCTGCCAGCACGTTTGACTGGCCGCCGCCGATGCAGTCGTAGACGAGCAGCCCTTCGTCGATGCCGGCCAGCACGTCATCGTAACGGGCTTCGCCGGGAACGAGCTCGATGTTGCTCACTCCGGGTTGTGGCTGAGACGTGTAGCCACGGCTGGCCGAACCGGTAGTTTGAGCATGACAGGCAGCCGCTGTCGCCAGGTCGAACAGGAAACCGTCGAAGACTCCGCCGTCGAACAGCACATTCCGGCGCCGCGGGACGCCCTCGTCATCGAAGGGAGAGGACGCCGTGCCGAAGTCGCGCAGGCCGTTATCACAAATTGTTATCTTCTCGTCCAGCAGCCTCTGCCCGGCCTTGCCGATGAGCGGCGACACACCCTCTTCGAGCTGCTTGCCGTTCACCCCGACCATCAGCGGGTAGAGCAGGTCCGGTACCGCGGTCGGCATGAAGATGACCGGGTAGGTTCCGCTCGCCAGCCGCGCGCGCGACCGCGAGAGGATTGCCCGTTCCTCGATCCGGTCGGCCAGCAGCCCGATTGACGGCGTTGCGCCGGACGACAGATTCTCAAACTCCGATATCCAGACCAGCCCGTCGCTGACCAGAAGGCCGGTGGCAGAGAGTTGGAGAGTAGCTCGCGAGAAGCGTCGCTTGAGTCCGGCGCTGTTCGCGACCACGGTCTCGCCATAAGCACGGCCCAAGGTTACATCGAGCTTCAAGCCCGGCACCCGCGCCCGCAGTGCATCGACCAGTTCCCGGCCCCACTCAATCATCTTCAGCGCCGACAGCACTATCACTCGATTGTCGAAGGTCTTGACCGTCGGGAGCGGTTTCGGCCCGGGGAGCTCGAAGCTGCATCGCTTGCCGAACTCGGCAGTGTCGACTGCGGCCTGAACCAGTTCTTCGACCTTGTTCGGGTCGCTGCTCGAACTGAACCCGACCCGACCGTCTCTTACGACCCTCAGGCCATAGCCGCACGTAAGCTTGGTTTCCTGTGAGTGGAACTCATTGGCGCGGAACTCGACGATGGTGCGATTCTCGTCGGAGGAGAACACCTCTGCCTGCGTGCCACGCGCCTCCGCCATCTCGAGAATCTTGTCTTCCATCATCCAGCGGGGTTCAAAGGTTCTTGGGTCCCGGGGTTCTGCCCGGGTGTCGGGACCTCGTCTGTGCCATGCACTCGATCTCTTGATCCCTTCCTCAACCTATCTTCCTCCGATCACTACATTCCGTAACAACACGTGCGGGGCGCCGAGTCCGACCGGCAAAGGCGACTGCCCGCCTTTGCCGCACCCGCCGAGCCCACCGAACATCACCAGGTCGTCCCCGATCATGGCGATGTTCTTCAGGGTCTCGAACACGTTCCCGGAAAGCGTGACGTCGCGCAGCAGCTTCCGCTGCTTCCCGCCTTCGACGAGCCATGCGTACTGCGCCGAGAACGTGAACGACTCGAGCTCGGTCATCCCGCCGCGCGACCCGCACACGTACAGCCCGTGCTCCATCGATTCCAGCATGTCCTCGATGTTGTACGACCGCGGCTCGATGTAGGTGTTGCTCATCCGCACGATGGGCGCGAACCGGTACGATACCGCGCGGGCGTTGCCCGTCACCTTCTCGCCCATCCTCTGGGCGCTCTGCCGGTCGTGCAGATGCCCGGCGATGCGTCCATCCCTGATCAATTCCGTCCGTTCTGCCTCGCTGCCCTCATCGTCGAACCGGAAGCTCCCGCGCTCGCCCGGCATCGTCCCATCATCCACTATGGTCAGCTCATCGACGCCGTACTTGGTCCCGACCTTCATCAGCTCTCGCAGCCGCTCATTGGACGCAAGAAAGTCGGCTTCGCTCAGGTGCCCGAACGCCTCATGGGCAAAGACGCCACCCAGCAGCGGGTCGATGATGACGTCGTACTTGCCCGCCGCCACGGGCTCGGCCTTCAGCAGGTCAACCGCGACCTTGCCGACGCGCTCTACCATCGGCTCGCGGTTCTGAAGCGAAGCAAAGCCCTCGGTCTTGCCGAACGTGTCGTGATAGTCCTGCACGTTGTTGCCGTCGCGCGCCACCGCTTCGCAGGCAAAACCGGTATGGACCGACTCCTGCGTGATGAACCGGTCCTCGGAGGAAAGGAACGAAATCCGGCGGAACGAGTCGGAGTAGGCCGACATGGTCGTCGTGATGCCCGTGGTCTTGCGCAGGATGTCGTTGTAATGCTTGATCAGCGCCTGCTTCTCGGCCAGCGGGACCTTGCGCGGGTCACCCGCCTCGGGTACGCTGACGCTTTCGGTCAGCGCCGGTAGCTGCCCCAGAGTCTCGGGCTTTTCGGGCATGGCCTCGACCGCTGCGGCCACTTCGCGGGCCAGTTCCTTCAGCTTCTCGTCGACCTGGTTGAAGCTCGCGGTTCCCCAATTGCCGTTGTGGAACACGCGGATGCACCCGCCTCGCTCAAACGCGCGGCCGATTTCGTCCAGCTCGCGGCCGCGATAGACGACGCGGGCATGCTCCGACTCCTGAATCCGGATATCGGCATACTGACTCGCCACTCCACTCAGCACGTCCGCGAGAAACGGCTTCAGGTTATCCATCTTCTGGACAGAAAGCGTAGAGGCCAACTCCGCATTGTCAAATCCATGCGGCCTCCAGTACCTAGCAACTGGGCCAGCGAGCACACGAGGCGGATCGTGATCTGGACAGGAGACCTGCGTCGTGGATTTCCCTACGCGGACCAAAGCCATATGGACCAAGGCAGTGGAGCCCGTAGACCTGCTCGTTTGCGGACTGGCCTAAGTGGTCGAAAGACAAAATGTTAGCTGTGAGCGGGCATGCCTGAATGACGAGTCCAGGGACCGGCTTGTAAACCGCTCCCGGAACATCTTCGCCTGTGGTTTGGAACGCGACGGGGCAAAACAACCCAATGCCGACTCTCAGTCCGGCCCTGCGGACGATTTGCCTTGCAGAACGGACGGCGACGGCGAGATCGGTTGAGTAATCCGCAGACATGCCCACGCGGACGATGATTTGCCGCGTGATTCTCACCGTGACTGCCGCCCCAGTTTCAGAAACTGTTCGCTGACCGATTCTGAGCGCGGCCCCAAGGTCGGGCGGGATCCGCCGTGCAGCTGCCTCGCCTGGCGACACGAAGGCCCGTTCCACAAGACTCATGCGATCGATACCTTCCGTCGCGGAAACTGACGGCTTGACCCGCGACTCAGTTCGGGTAGAGTGTGGTGCGTGAACGACCGAGTATTGAGACCTTATGGAGGCGCAATGAACGCTCGAATCCTCTTTCGGCTTCAGCTGCTCGCACTGCTTGTACTTCCTCTGACTGCGGGCTGTGCGTCCGCGAGCGGAGGTTCAACCACACAATCAGACTGGTTTTGGACCATCATGGCTGCGGTCGTTACGTTCGTCGTTGGGTTTCTGGTCGCTGCGATGATATCGAAAGAGGGCGGCATCCGTATTTCTACTCATCGCCACCGGCACCATCGCCGCACCCAGGCCGGATGGGACCGGATCGCCAAGCGTGTCCAAGACGGCACCAAGTTCGGATTGGACGACTGGCGCGGCGCGGGACATGGGGCCGATGGAGACTGGGACGACCTCGCTCGCAGGATTCAGCAACGCATCTTCGACGAGATGCGTAAGTACCACGACTAGCGGGCTTGGCGCTTGACCGCTGCATCTGCGGTGGTGGAACGTAACCCTTGCCCCGCATCGGAGGCGCCGCCATGACGAATACTCTGCCCAAGTTGCCGCTTTGCATTCTCCTGATGCTGTCCGCTGGTTGTGCGATCAGCTTGGCACAAGACGGCCCGGAACAGAGCTCACCGTCGAACTTCGGGCCCGTCTTGTACTTAATGATCACCGCAACCGTGGGACTTGTCATCGGGTTTCTCGTCGGTGCATCGAAGGCGCAGGATGGAGGCATCCGGATTTCTGTTCATCGGCACCATCACCGCAGCCAGGCCGGGTGGGACCGAATCGCCAAGCGGATTCAGGACGGCACGAAGCTGGGATTGGACGACTGGCGCGGCGCGGGACATGGGGCCGATGGAGATTGGGATGACCTCACTCGCCGAATCAAGGAACGCATCTTCGGAGAGATGCGAGAACACAGTGACTGACGATCAGGCAGTTGATCGCCGCGCTGACCGGGATGGGGTATTGGGTTGATGCAACAGCGCAGGGACCCGCTGTGACGGGAGGCATGCTGAAGGTATTACTGGTGGGCGTCCTGATGCTGGTGGTCGCGGGCTGCGCACCTGGCAGCGCTCGATACAACGTGACCGCCGGCAGGCCCGCCAACTTCTGGGCCGGGTTCTGGCACGGCCTGATAATCATCATCACGTTCATCGTCAGCCTGTTCACGAGCGACGTTCGTATCTATGAATCCAATAATGTTGGCTGGGCCTACAATCTCGGTTTCATACTCGGCGCGAGCGTGTCTTTGGGCACCGGATGGCGCGGCGTCATTCATCGCCGCAGGCACCGGCACGACCGCGACTGGGAGAAGGTCGGTGGGCAAATCGGTGAGAGTGTCAAAGCGAGTCTCAGTTCCTGGCGCAAGGAGGAACGCGCGGCCGAATCCGACCACGACTGGGACGAACTCGGCCGGAAGATAGAGGAACGCATCCGCGAGGAGTTGAAGAAAGCGCGAGACTGACATGACAAGACTTCCGACCCGGCTTCTTTTCCTCCTCTCTTCACTATTCGCGTTCACCCTCGCTGCGGAGTTTGTCGGCGGGCCGAGCTACACTCTGCCGGCCGAGGAAACGCGCATTGGAGACATCTACTTCGGCGGCACAATGATGCGCATCGAGGGACGGCTCGACGGTTCGGCTCTGGCTGGTGCCCAGTCCATCAATGTCTCGGGTCCGGTCACACGCAACCTCTTTCTCGCCGCCCAAAGCGTGGACGCCTCCGGCGCCGTAGCCGGTGACATCGTGGCCATCTGTGCCACGCTCAACGTCAACGGCACCGTAGGCGGCGCAGTTCGCGCCGGCGCCGGCACGATCTACATCAACGGCGGGGTGGGCCAGGATGTGCTGGCCGGTTGCGCGAACCTTGTCATCGGCAAGAACGCGGAGGTGCGGGGCGACATTGCCGCAGCCTGCCGGTCGCTCGACATCGACGGTGTAGTGCGCGGCGACATCAAGGCGGTTGCCAGACAGGTTAGGATATCGGGCTCGATTGACGGCGACGTTGACGTGACCGTGACCGACAAGCTGACGCTCACTCCTGACGCGCGCATCTACGGAAACCTGCGCTACCGCTCGAGCAAGAAACTGGACATCGGCAACCCCGACATGGTGTTCGGCAATATCGAGCACGTGCAGCTTCCATCGCCCAGCGAGATCAAGGAAATGAAGCCCCGGCCCGGCACGTTCGTCACTTTCTTCCTGCCGTTCACAATCCTGTCGATAATCGGCGCGCTTGTGGTCGGATTCCTGCTGGTGGCGATCTGGAAGCAGGCACTGGACGAAGGTATCGCCCGCTCGTTTGCCCACTGGGGTCGGACCCTCGGGTTCGGCACGATCGGGTTCCTCATCGGGCCGATGAGCATCCTGATCGCGTTCGCGCTCATCATCACGATTCCCGCCGGCCTTATCGCCGGCGCTGCGTATCTTGTCAGCCTCTACCTCGCCAAGGTGCTCGCAGGTTTGTTCTCCGGCCGGCTCCTCTTCCGGGTGTTCGGCTCGCCTGACGTATCGCTGTGGTGGGCCGCGCCGGTCGGTATCATCGTCGTCTTTGGCCTGTGCGCCATCCCCGTCGCGGGATGGGCGATCTGGCTCATAAGCATGGCCGTTGGTTTCGGGGTCATCGCCGAGCTGCTCGGCATGTCCCGCACCGCTTAGGAGGAAACATGGATCATTCGACCCCGCCTTCGCCGAGCGAGGGCTTGAAGAAGTACATCGAACGCGCCAACCAGGCGCTGGCATCACACAAGCGCGACATAGCCCAGGCCCGCAAGCGCCGCTTCGACACTATTGCGGTTCACGGCCTCTACACCGCGACCGAGGCGATTGAGAAGAATCAGGGCGCGATAATCGAACCGATCTTCGCCAGCTCGGGCCAGGCCTACCGCGACTCCGACGAGATGGAGGCCGCGCAGTCCGGCCAGATTCCGACCTGGGCCTACATCCGTATCCACAACCCGACCTTGAGCTACCTCGAGGATACACTCGCGTTGCTCGAGACCTATGGCACCGACGTCGACGCCGGCTGCGTGGTCTATTCGTCGGGCATGGCGGCAATCGAGAACATGAGCGACACGCTGCTGGTCAGACAGGGCAACGACCCCATCAACTTCGTCGCCCAGTGCCAGATCTACGGCGGCACCTTCCAGCAGTTCAACGTCCGCAAGATGCAGGAGCGCGGCATTGAGGTGCGGTGGATTCTCGACCCGAACAACATCGATGAGTGGCGCTCCAAGATCGACAAGAACACCCGTTTCCTCTACGGCGAGTTGCCGTCCAACCCCGGCCTTGTTTTCTTCGACCTGGCGAAGCCGATTGCCCTCGCCCACGAGCATGGCCTGCCGTTCGTCACCGACTCGACCATCGCCACGCCGGCCTTGATGCGGCCGTTCGCGTACGGGGCAGACATTGTGGTCCACTCGGTCACCAAGACGATGAGCTCTTCGGGCACCGGCACCGCCGGCGCCATCATCGCCCGCAGGCCCATCGTGACCAACATCCCGAACGACCGGATGAAAGCCGACTTCTGCACCTACCTGCGCGACTATCCGCACCGCGACCAAGGCGGTTGCCTTCACCCGTACCAGGCGCTTTCGACCATGGGCGACCTTCGCACACTGCGGACGCGCATCGACGTCTGGTCCCAGAGCGCGCTCAAGGTAGCACGCTTCTTGGAGAAGCAGCCGTCGGTGATGGACGTCAACTACCTCGGTCTCGAACACCATCCGCTCTACCCTGTAGCAAGCAAGTATCTCTGGCTGGTGGACTCCGAGCACGACGACCGCTACGGCAAGAAGGTCAACCGTTACGGCCATCTGCTCTCGTTCCGCGTGAAAGACGGGCCGCTGGCCGCGCGCAAGGTCTTCGACAAGCTGCAGCTCATCATGCGTGTAACCGATCTCGGCCGCGTGAAGTCCATCGCTACGATTCCATCTATCTCCACTCACCTCCAGCAGGGCGAAGAGTCGCGCAAGATGGCCCACATCCCGCCCGACCTCATCCGCCTGTCCGTGGGCGCCGAGCATCCGGACGACATAGTCTGCGATCTAGAGCAAGCCTTGAGTGCAGTGAAATAGCGCATGTCGGGCCTCCTCTACTCTACCAATCTTCGCTCTCCCGACGTTGACCTCAAGGGCGCTCTGCTGCAGGGCCAGGCCCCGGACAAGGGCCTGTACATTCCGAGTGAAATCCCCCGCATCCCGATGGAAGAAATCGTCGGGTTCCGTGACAAGACCTACCCGGAAATCGCCTTCGCGGTCCTGAAGCGTTACACGCAGGGCCTGATTCCCGACGACGAACTGATGCGTCTCTGTGGTGAGTGCTACAACTACGACGTGCCGCTTGAGAAGGTCCACGACCGGTACTTCCTTATGCGCCTCGACCAAGGCCCAACCGCAAGCTTCAAGGACTTCGCGGCCCGTATGATGGCACGGATGATGCGGTACTTCCTCGCGCAGGAGGGCGGTGAACTGGTCATCCTGACCGCCACTTCCGGCGACACCGGCTCGGCAGTCGCGCACGCGTTCCACAACGTCGACCGCATCTCGATGGTTGTGCTCTTCCCAATCAAGGAAGTCTCGGACCGCCAGCGCAAGCAGATGACCACGCTCGGCGGCAACGTCACGGTTATCGGCGTCGACGGCCAGTTCGACGACTGCCAGGCCTTGGTGAAGCGTGCCTTCACTGACCCGGAACTGAAGCGCATCCGCTTCTCCTCGGCCAACTCCATCAACATCGGCCGGCTCCTGCCGCAAGCGGTCTACTATCTCTACGCGTGGGCCAAGCTGCAAGAGAACAACGAGGCAGCCATCATTTCCGTTCCGTCCGGCAACTTCGGAGACATCTGCGGCGGTCTGATTGCGCGGGAGATGGGCCTGCCGGTCGCACGATACGTCATCGCCACTAACGCCAACGACGAGTTCCCGAAGTTCATCGCCACCGGTAGGTACGAGAAGATCGTGCCTTCGCGCGTCTGCATCTCCAATGCGATGAACGTCGGCCATCCCTCGAACCTGCCGCGTCTCGTCGCCCTGTACGGCGGCGTTATGGACGAGCAGGGCAAGGTGACGAAGGAACCCGACTTCGCGGCCATGCGGCGAGACATCTACTCGACGAGCGTCGACGACGCGGGAACGCGGCAGGCAATCAGGGACGCCTGGGCGAAGTACAATACAATGCTCGAACCGCACGGCGCAGTCGGCTGGGCCGGGCTTGAACGCTACCTCGCAGAAGAGGGACAAAGGGATAAAGGGACAAAGGGACAAAGTGGCCCGGCCGGGCACTCGATCCCTCGATCCCTTGATCCCTCTATCCCTCAACCTCTTTCGATCTCTATCGAAACCGCCCACCCGGCCAAGTTCCCCGAAGAAATCCAGCGCCTGCTCAGCGTCGACCCGCCGCTACCACCATCCCTTGCTGGCCTGGATGCTAAACCCGAGCACTACGAGAAGGGCCCGAATGACTACGGGTGGTTCTCCGATTTCCTGCAGCGGAAGTTCCCAAGGGGTTGAGCCATGAGAATAGATGAGCAACTGACCGACTACGTTGTAGAACAAGTCGTGCGGCTGGTGAAGACGCCGAGCCTCGCCGGCCACACTGACAATGCAATCAGCTACGCCGAAGAGGAGCTGTCCCGCGCCGGCGTGAAGCATCGGCGCACCGGGCGCGGCGCGCTGCTGGCGACGCTGGAGGGCCGTGAAACTGGCCCGCAACGGGCTCTAACCGCCCACGTCGATACCCTCGGCGCTATGGTGAAGCAACTCGGCGGCGACGGTTCATTGCTGTTCACACCGGTCGGCGGCTACGCTCTCGGAACTGTCGAGGGCGAGTACGTCACGGTCGAGACCGGCGCAGGGAAACTCCTACGCGGCACCATCCTGTTCGACGAGCCGTCCGCTCATGTCAGCAAGAAGATCAACGACACCAAGCGGGAATTCGAGAACATGAGAATCAGACTCGACGCCGAAGTGCGGGACGCCAAAGGTCTCGCAAAGCTGGGCATCGCGGTCGGCGACTACATCCACTTCGATCCGCGCTGCGAGGTGACCGACACCGGTTTCATCAAGACCCGCCACCTCGACGACAAGGCCGGCGTTGCCTGCCTGCTCGGCGCGCTCAAGGCATTGGCCGACTCCCGTCAGAAGCCCGGCCTGACCACGCACTTCCTTTTCAGCACGTCGGAGGAGGTCGGGTTCGGCGCCTCGGCCGGCATTCCCGATGAGGTCACCGAGCTGGTTGCGGTAGACATGGGCGCGGTCGGCAAGGGACAGGAGTCGGACGAGTACTCGGTCTGCATCTGCGCCAAGGATTCGACCGGGCCTTTTGACTACGCCTTGCGACAGCGGCTGGTGAAGCTATGCCGCTCGCAGAAGATACCCTTCAAGGTCGACATCTACCCGTTCTACGGCTCGGACGCGGCAGTTGCGGTGCGGGCCGGGCTCGATGCCGTCACCGGGCTAATCGGGCCGGGCATCAACGCGTCCCACAATCTTGAAAGGACTCACCGCAAGGCGCTCGCCGCGACGGTGAGGCTGATTCTCGCTTACCTCGAAGCACGATAGAGATAAAGGGACAAAGGGAGTAAGGGATAGAGTGAAGAAATCCGAGTCCGGCCACTTTATCCCTCTATCTCTATACCCCTCTATCCCTCCAACCCATATTCACTCATGAAGTACATCGTTTTTCTCGCCGACGGTGCGGCCGACTTCCCCGTGCCTGAACTCGGCGACAAGACCCCACTTCAGGCCGCGAACAAGCCTGCCATCGACCGGATCGCCCGGCTCGGCCGCTGCGGCTCGTTCGTGACGGTTGATGACGACATGCCGCCGGGCTCCGAGGTCGCAAACCTGACCGTGCTCGGGTATGACCCACGTGAATGCTACCAGGGTCGCGGTGTCATCGAGGCCGCCTCGATGGGCGTGAAGCTGAACGACACCGACATTGCCATGCGGTGCAACCTCATCTGCATCGCTGACGGCCGAATCAAGAACCACTCGGCCGGACACATTTCGACCGCGGAGGCGCACGAACTCATCCGCTGCGTCGACCGCTATATCGGCGGCGACGACGCCCACTTCTTCCCCGGCGTTTCCTACCGCCACCTCCTCGTGCTGTCCGAACCCGATCCGCCAATCGCCATTCGCCAATCGCCATTCGCCAATCGCTCTGGTCCCTCGTTCTCTACTGACTTCGAGTGCTTCCCGCCCCACGACCACGTCGGCGAGAAGGTCGAGGACCTGATGATTGTACCGAAGTCCGATGATGCCAAGCCGACGGTTGCCCGGTTAGACGACATGATTCGCTGCTCCTGGGAACTGCTGCCCCAGCACTCGGTCAACAAGGAACGGGTCAAAGCGCGCAAGGACCCGGCCAACTCCATCTGGTTCTGGTCCCAGGGCCGCAAGCCGAAGATGAAGACGCTGAAAGAGCAGTTCGGCATCACCGGCGCGGTTATCTCGGCGGTCGACCTGATTAAGGGCCTCGGCGTCTACGCCGGGCTCGATGTAATTGGCGTACCCGGCGCCACCGGCCTGATTGACACCAACTACGAAGGCAAGGCCGACGCCTGTCTGAAGGCTCTTGAAGACCACGATTTCGTCTTCGTCCACGTCGAGGCCTCGGATGAGGCGGGACACGCCAAGGACTTGAAGCAGAAGGTCCTCGCCATCGAGTACCTCGACTCGCGCCTTGTCGCGCGAGTCATGAAGGGCATTGAGGACATGGGAACCGGTCCCCGGTCCTCGGTCCTCGGTCCTGTAACTGTGGCGGTCCTGCCCGACCACCTCACGCCTGTCGCAAAGGGGAACCACGTCCACGGCCCTGTCCCGGTCGCTATTCTCACGCCCGGCCTTACGCCCGACTCGGTCCAGACCTACGATGAGGCCGCGTGCGCAACGGGCAGCCTCGGACTGCTCCACGGCAACCAGTTCATCCGAACCGTCCTCGGCCTGCAATGAGTACTCGCCCCTCGGAAAACAGGGAACAGTCCCTCGGAGCGCCTGAGTCGGACTCGGCGCGGTACAGTCCCCGTTTTCCGCGCTTTCGCCGCTGAACCCCTTCTTCTAGCAATGTCTCTCCTCCTCGCTCTGACCATCCTCGGCCAAGCACCTCCACTCAACCCGCCTGATTCACTTCAGAAGAGAGCGGTTCCCATCAACATCGAGCGTACCTCGGTGCACGAGGAAAGCGACCAATGGTTCGCCATCGACAAGTTCTGGCACTTCTCTGCCAGCTTCGCCACCGTTGGTGCCGCCTACGACCTGAGCAACTACCGCCTCAACATGAAATCGCCCTGGCCCACAACCCTTTCCCTTGGCGGCACCGCTGTCCTGGGTGTGTCTAAAGAGTTCTACGACCTGGCCGGACCGACGAAGCACTTCTCATGGAAAGACCTCGCGGCCGACGCCGCCGGCATCGTCGTCGGCTACTTCGCGTTCATACATCACTTCTAAGGGATAGAGGGACAAAGGGACAGAGGGATAAAGTGCCTGAGTTGGCAGTCGCTCCCTCGGTGGCGTGGCCCCTTGATCTCTTGAAGCTTCTCCGTCTGCTTGACACTTACCGCCAGCGCCGTATCATCCATGTGCAATGTGCCCGAGTCTCTTGAGGCCTAATGCTGTTCCAGAGGGGGATATGTGACCAAGAAGGTCTACGCTCCTTGCCTGATCCTCTTGCTGTCCGCAGTCTGCCTCACCTCCTTTGCCTCCGCCCAAACGACTTGGTGGAAAACCTATGGTGGACCGGATGCCGACATGGGCTACTCTGCCCGTCAGACTACCGATGATGGCTATATCGTCACGGGGTGGACCCAGTCCTTCCATGCAGGGGTGATTCTTATCAAGACTGATTCTCGAGGTGAAACCCTCTGGGTCAGGACCTATGGCGGGCTATGGCCTGCGGAGGGCTACTCCGTCCGACAGACCACTGATGGCGGCTACATAGTCGCAGGCCGATGCACCGATGTTGTGGGGATGGATGTCTTCGACTATGCCTGTCTTGTCAAGACCACTGCTCAAGGAGATACGCTTTGGACCAGGACCTATGGCGGGCTCTCGCCCGCCGATGGCAGCGCAGGCTACTCAGTTCAACAGACCGCCGATAGCGGTTACATCATTGCTGGTGGCATAGACAATGATGCCTATCTCGTCAAGACCGATTCTCATGGTGACACTCTCTGGACGAAAACCTATGGTGGGACAGAACGCGATGTAGGTTACTCAGTCCAGCAGACTGCTGATGGGGGCTATGTAGTAGCGGGCCAGACGGGGTCCTTCGGTGCAGGAGGTTACGATGCCTATCTCATCAAGACCAATGCATCGGGCGACACTCTCTGGACGAGAACCTACGGCGGTACAGGCGATGATTGTATTAACTCAACCCAACAAACGACGGACGGTGGTTACATCGCAACCGGCTACACCATGTCCTTTGGTGAAGGCGGCGCTGCGTATCTCATCAAGACTGATGCCCAAGGCGATACTCAATGGACAAGGACGTACGGCTGTCCGAGCACAGGCAGTTCGGTCCAACAGACGGCTGATGGCGGCTACGTCATCGCCGGTGGCCAAGGCAACGACGGCTGCCTCATCAAGACCGACGCTCGTGGTCATACACTCTGGACTAGAACGTATGGTTGGACGGAAGACATTGAAGCCAAGTCTGTCCAGCAGACAGCCGATGGTGGTTATGTCATCGCAGGCTCTTTGGGTTACCCCACCGGAGACATCGACGTCTGCCTCATCAAGACTGACGCCAATGGCAGCGTGAGGGAACCTGTTCTTCAGCTTTCTGCAAACCTATCAACTCAGCTACAGACTCAGCCCAATCCCTTCACTTCCGTTGCCCGAGTTCCCGGCCATGAGAACGAGTTCTTCGCGCTCTCCGACGTCACCGGTCGGCGGGTCGCCATCTGCAAGGGCGACAGAATCGGCGAAGGCCTTCGGCCCGGAGTCTATTTCCTGTCGCCAGTGGACACGAAGGTCGGCAAAGCAGTCACCATCATCAAGGCAGCCCACTAACCCCTGCCTTCGTCCGCTTCCCCACTTTTGGCTTTTGGCCTTTGCCTTTTGGCTCTTGACTTGCTCTGCGCTCTAGGTTCTCGCCTCTAGCTTCTCGCTTCGTCCTCGCCTAGTCCTGAAGACTGAACGGCGGATACTTGTCGGTCGCGAACAGCACAGCGTACCAGACCACGCGCGCCTGCCACCGCATCACCCCGACCACGAAGTCGAACAGGGACCGCGGGTACTTACCGGTGAACAGAATCGCGAACCAGGCGATGATGACGCAGACGTACGCAGCGATATCAACGAAACAGAGCACGACGATGTGCGGGATGACGAGAAACCACTTCACCAGCGGCAGCCAGCGATTCAGTTCGGTCCCGGCGTCGGGATAGACGACATCGAGGTGCAGGGATTGCTCCTCATCGGTAGAAGGGTACTCGTCACGCAGCAGCCCCAGGTACGCGCTCACCCGGAACAGGAACCGGTTCAGGTTCAGGTTCCAGTCGAACCACCAGCGCGGGTACTTCTGCCGGAAGAGAATCATCACCAGCGCCGGCGCGACTACGAACCCCGCGCTGGCATAGGCGATGCCGCGCCCGACATCCCGATGCCAGCCGCTGCCTATCAGCAGAAAGAGAACGATGGCTATCGGAATGGCCGCGAAGAGACGGAAGAAGACCGAGACACGGTTGCGCGGCTGCTCCGAGTAGTCAACGGTAAGGCTTACCGGATACGTCTTGCCAAGAGAATCCATCCGACCTCCTTCACCGGCAGTGCCGGCTCTTTAGTGACCGTCTGACGCACTAATGCCTCGCTGATCGCCGACATATTAGACCTGCGGACAGGCCTTGTCAAACCCGCGGGCAGTTGCTGTTTGACGGCTCAACCGCGTGGGATGGCTCGCAGAGACTCGGGACGAAGAACGATAAACGATCAGCGATGGACGACCATGGATCAGGGACGAGGGATGGACCAACTTGCGGCATCCGGCCGCACCAATCTACAATGTTGTAGTATCGGGCCGAGACTGACTCTCGCCGTAATCGCTTGCAGCTTGTGGCTTTAGGCTTGAGGCCGGGGAGTGACACCCCCACCCGGGGGATTACCCCCCGGATAGGTTAGGGGATAGGTTGAGGTATAGCCCGAAGGGTTGTCTCCACCGCAATTCCCAGATGAACCTCCATCGTAGCTCGCCGGGTTGGTCTACCGGTTCCTCTTCGGTTAGCTTCCCCGGTTAGTCTACCCGTTGCTCCACCGGTTCCTCTCCGGGTTGGTCGGAGCGTTACGACCCGAGCAAGTCCGAGGGTTCCTGTCCGGGTTGCTCCCGAGTTAACCCCGGCCGTTGCTCTCCGGCTTGCTCGGAGAATTGCCTCCCCGGCTGCGGCGCGGGCCGGCAGGCGTCAGGACTGCGGAGGGCGTGAGTTTTCGGCTGACGCCTATCTCACTTTGACAATCTGCTGCCTGACGCCATCGGCGGCCCTGACAAAGTAAACGCCGGGCGGCACAATTGCGCCGACCTGGTCGCGGCCATCCCAGATCAGGGACCAGGGGTCGGGGGTCAGGGGTCGGGGCGAGGCAAGGACACGGACTAGGCGACCCGATGCGTCGTAGACCGCTATCCGCGCCGGGCTGTGAGCCGTTAGCTGTAAGCTGATAGCCGTCCTCGTACGGAATGGGTTGGGCGAGACTGAGATAGACGCGGGACTCGGCAATGACTTTGGACTATCGACTCCGCCGCTGCCGTGCTTGACGATAGTGTAGGAGTAGGCGACGTCGCCGTTGTGGTGGACGGCCGAAGTCTCGCTGGGCAGGAAAGTGCGGACGTACTCGACCTTGGCGCTGGTGTCGTCCATCGTGACCCGCGTGTAGCCGCGGCTGCCCATGATGACGCCGCTCTTGTAGCCGTACTTGGGCGCTTGGTTAGGCAGGCTTTCCCACCTCGCACGCGCAGGCTGCGGGCACTCCTGGTAGACGATGCCGTCGGTGTCCTGTTTGCCGAAGAAGTGGTCGTGGCCGTGCCAGAGGATGTCCACGTGGTTGTCAATCAGCAGTTGGTGAATCGGCACGCCCCAGCCCGAACGGAGCGAGTCGAAGCCCCAGGTGCTGTCAGAACGGAGCCCGCCCCATTCGTAGAAATGGGCGTATTCGATTCCACCCCGCGCCGACGAGTCGATATTGCCGCCGACCAGGTGGTGGATGAATACGAACTTGAACTTCGCGCTGCTTTGCTCGAGCGTCTGTTTGAGCCAGTCGTATTGGGCTCGACCCAGGGTCCAGTCCCAGTTGGTCTCCAGACCGTGCGGTTTGGTCATGGTATGCCAGTAGGGGTCGAGCACCACGAACTGGACGTTGCCCCAGTTCCAGGCGTAGTAGTCCTGGCGCAGGCCGACGTACTGCTCCGGAATGGTGTCGCCGGTGTAGAAGCCGTCCGGCACCGGGTTCCAGTAGTAGCGTTTGCGGGCGTTGGTGAAGAGCACCGGCGTACTCGTTGGCGTCGAGTCGAGGTCCCAGCCCTGCTCACCTTCGTGGTTACCGAGAGTGATGAAGAGCGGTATCGAGTGACAGGCCTCGCTCCACCATTGGCGGTAGTCGAGCACCCGCATCAGGATGGTTTCCGGGGCGGGCGTCTTCCACTTGTCGAACATGAAGTTGTCACCAAGGTCGACTAGGAAGTCGGGCTTGTCGGCCGCGAGGGTCGCGAGCGTCTGCTCAAACGCCGGCGCTGTGTCACCCTGGGCCGGGAGCATGTGGGGGTCGGCCTCGACGTCGAAGACATACTTCTCGCCCGGAGGTCGCTGAGTGTGGAACGTGCGGCCCGGACCCACGAGCGATTCGCCGTTTGCCACGACAACGTAGCGCATTCGGTAGTAGTATTGCAGGTCGGGCAGTAGCCCGCCGAGCACGAAGAAGTGCGGCGTGTCGGCCACGGTCGTCTCCGCCGGCGTCAGGCTGCCGTAGGTCGTGTCGGTGCCGTATTCGAAGCGGACTACGAGCGCGACCCTGGGTATGACACTGACCGTCACTGAGTGGTTGGTCGGCCGGCTGAGTATCTCAGCGCCGATGAAGTTCACGGTGTCGAGCGTGGGTGCGGGCAAAGGCGGCGCCGCAAACGCCGAACCAAAGACAACAGCGAGAAGGAAAATCAAGACCTTGGTGTTCATGCTCTTTCTCCTTGTACGGCCCTAGTTCGCGAGCACCAGCTTCCGCGTCGCCGCGCCGCCGGTGGCAGAGAGGCGGCAGACGTAGACGCCCGGCGGACAGAGACGGCCGGAAGCGTCGCGACCGTCCCAGATCATTTTGGATGCAAGATTGGAGATTCTAGATTGAGGGAGGGACCGGATGAGGCGGCCGGAAGCGTCGAAGACCGAGACTTGCTCCGAGCCGTTAGCAGTTAGCTGTAGGCTGATAGCGCTCCCCACCCGAGCGGGATTCGGCTGCACGCTGAGGGCAATGCCGGGACGAACAGGTTGCCTCGCAACTTCGGCCAGCCCCAGCACCGGCGAGCGGTAGCGCTCTAGCGGGTATCCGGGCGTCAGGTTCTTGCCGACGAGGCCCGCGTAGTCGGGCGCGTACCGGGTGACGCGGAACGTGGCGTTCTGCTTGTCCGAGACGCCACTCGGAACCGTGTCGCCCTGGTACAGGCGCAGCGAGTCGGTCTGCGGGTTGAGGTAGCGCCAGATGACCTGTGAGTCGCGCGTCACCTCGAAGAAGTAGCCGCTGTTACCTTCGCAGATGAGGGTGTTGCCGTTCGGCAGACGCTCAGCACCCGAGATGCTCGCCGAGAAGAAGCTGGCCGGCGGCGTGGCCGCATATATCCAGGACTGCGCGGACGGGCCGAACGGGCTGCCCGGCGCGGGACGATTGTAGTGGCCGGTGCTGTCGCAGTCCGGGACGAATTCGTCAACCGTCGAGTACTGGCCACCGGGCCTGCCCGGGCCGTTATTGTAGACCATGATGTGGCCGGCCCCGGGCAGTCCGGTCACTATCCACTTGGAGTCGTGCTGGCCGTAGAACTTCCGGTTGCTCGTACCGCCGGCGCGGTAGGCTTGCGGATTGCCCCAGCGGTAGAGCAGGTCGCCGCCCATACCGTAACGGCCGCCGGTGTGACCCTTTGCCTGCGCGGTCGTGGTCGAGTGGTCAATCACCCAGACCTCGCCGAAGTCGTGCGCGCTCAGCAGTATCTGGTCGAACTGCGGGTTGTAGTCAACGGCATTGGTGTGAATCCAGTCGGCGCCGGTATTCCCGTTCCGGATGTAGTTCAGGTCAACCAGTTCCGAGTGGTTGGCCACCACGCCGTAGTTGGATTTGGTGGAGTCGTAGTCCTGTATTACGTGGTCCCAGACGTGCCACTCCCAGACGATGCTGTCGTTCGCCGTGTCGACCTCGACCACATGGTCGGGCCAGAGTTCGTTGTCGGTGAGCTTGGTCGTATCTCTGCCGGCCGCGATGGCCTCGGCTCGCGTCTTCAGCTCCCAGGCCACCAGCAGCACGTGGCCGTTCGGCAGGGGCTCGACGTCATGGTGCTGGCAGTAGTTGCTGCTCGAGTAGTTGTAGAACCAGGTCCGGTTGCCGTCCCAGTCGTAGCGCTCGACTCGGCCGCCGCTGCCGCCCGGCGTGAAGTGGGTGTTGCCTATCATCGCGGTGTGGAGCAGGCTACCGTCTTCGAGCAGGTAGTTGGACAGCCCGGGCGGATAGGTACTGTACCAGGAGTGGATGTAGCGGCCCTTGTTGTCGACGAGGTAGATGAAGCGCGCGCGGTTCGACTCGAACAGGTTGTAGCCGACGGACGCGTTCGTGTCGTTCTGGAGCAGCCCGATGGTGGTCGAGTCGGCCGAGAGCTCGACGACGTAGCCGTGGACTGCGGTGTCGGCGTCGCTCAAGTCGTTCCACGTGGGAATCCGGCCGCTCGCGGACTCGCCGAAGTTGATAGCGTTTTCGTCGCCCTGGTTGTCGGGCTCACCCGGCGACCAGTTGCTGTAGCTGAAGGGCTCGCCGTCTATCCACTGCCAGCCGCTGTCCGGCTCGGGCGCACCGAGCCGCTGTTTGCCGCCCAGCCACGGCCCGGCCCACTTGCCCGAACGTTGGTGCCAGTAGATGCCGGAATCAACGAGACCGTAGACGAAATCGTTCTCGGCCTGCGAGGTAATGGTGGCAAGATAGCCGCCGGGACGTTGCGCCGAGTCCGACGCCGCAGCCCAGTTGATGCCGGCAGGAGCCGCGACCGCGTTGTAGTAATGGATTGATCCGTCCGGATGCACCCATGGCTCAGGCTGGGCTGAGACAAGGCCGATTTCGAACAGGAGAAGGCCGAGCGTCAGAACTGTCGCTGTTTTCACGCGCTATCTGATTATTACGGCCTTGGCTCGCAGTGCAACTTCGCCGCTTGCTCCTTTGACGACGCAGAGGCAGGCGCCGGCCGGCAGAGACTTGAGGTCAAGCCGGAGCGACGACTGGCCAACTGCTACGGCTGTTCGCCGCAGCAAGCGACCCGACACCGAGTAAAGCTCGACCTCGCCCTGCGCGGGCAGGTTGGCGATGGTGAGAACACCGGGCAGGTTCGTGAGCAGGCGCGGCGCCGACACGATTCGGGCTGCCTGTTCCGCGACGCCCGGCAGGTGGCGCTCAATCGGGCCCTGCGGAGTGAGGTCGTGGCCGACGAGGCCGGCGTAGTCCGGCGCATAGCGGTGAATCTTGAACACGGAACTCATCTTCTGATCCGAATGGTTGGGGTCGTTCCCGGCCGTGTCGCCTTGATAAAGCGGGCCGGAATCGCTAACCGGGTTCACGTACCGCCAGACCATGCTCGTATCCGGGGCGATCTCGAAGAAGACGCCATGGGTGCCGTCGTCAATCAGCGTGTTACCATTGGGCTCGCGCTGCGCGCAGCCGATTTCCAGTGAATGGAAGCTCGTTTCGGGAGACGCGGCGTATATCCATGCCATCGTGTCCGGGCCGTAGTGCCCGCCGGTAGGCAGGTAGTAGTTGCCGAGCGAGTCCACAGGCGGCACTATCTCGTCCACGGTCGTGTAGTTTCCTCCCGGACGTCCGAGGCCGTTGTTGAAAATGGTCATGTGGCCCGTTCCCGGACAGCCCGCAGGAATCCACTCGGCGTCGTGCTGCTGGAAGAGCTTCTGGTCGGAGGCGGTTCCGGCGCGGTAGGCTTGGGGATTGCCCCAGCGGTACAGCAGGTCTCCGCCGTGGCCGTACTTTCCTCCGGTGTGACTTGCTGCCTGGGTGGTGGTCGTCGAGTGGTCGATGACCCATATCTCGCTGTTGTTCCGAACACTGAGGAGAATCTGGTCAAGGTCGGCGTTGTAGTAGATTGAGTTGGTGTGATTCCAACAGGCCTTGGTCGGCCCGAAGTTGAAGTCGACCAGCTCCGGGTGGTTGCCCACCACGCCGAAGTTCAGTTTGGTCGAGTCGTAGTCCTGAATCAGATGGTCCTGCACGTGCCACTCCCAGATAACCGTGCCGGTGGACTCGCCGGTCTGCTGCACTTCAATGACCTCATCCGCCCACACGACGCTGTCGGGCAGGTAGTCGGGCCGGCGTCCCTCGGCGATGGCCTGGCTGTAGGGCACGCGGTCATATGCGATTGCCAGCACGTTGCCGTTGGGAAGCTGCCTGACCTCGTGGTGCTGGAGGTGCATGCTGTCCGAGTACTTGAAGCTCCAAACCAGGTTGCCGTCCCAATCGTACTCCATGAATCTCCCACCGCCGCCGGCATTCGGAAAGTAGGAGTTGTTGCCGGCGTTGCCGGTATGCAGCAGCTCACCGTTCTCCAGCAGCCACGCGCATTGGCCGGCCTGGATGCTGGGCCACGAGTGACAGAGCATGCCGCTGTCGTTGATGAGATAGGCCGTGCCGTAGTGCAGCGGGCAGAATAGTGTGTAGCCGTTGCAGGCGGCTGAGTCGTCGAGGAAAAGACCCAGCGTATGCTGCACTGCCGCGACTGGCGATGCCGCGGCCAGCAGCAGGAAGAGGGAGGCAAAGAGACTACCGAATCTAACCAGGCGCTTCATGCATAACTCCTAGTCAAGCTTAAGCAGTTTCTCACTCAGAGTCACGGTGCCCGTCCGCAGGCGGCAGACGTAGACGCCGTTGGGCGAGGACCCGGCATGCCACGCGAACCGGTGCGAGCCGGCAGACAACGGACCCCTGCCCAGCACGGTAACCAGCGCGCCGCGGCAGTCGTACACCGCAAGCTCCACTTCGGCCGCCTCGGGCAGGGAGAAGGCGATAGTCGCGTTATCTCGGAAAGCGCTGGGTCCGGCGAGGAATCTGGCGCTGGCCGGTACGAGGGTCGAGGCCGGTTCCGCGACCGCGAATCCACCCAGCTCAACGGGGTCGCCGGGCGTCAGGTCTTTGCCGTTGAACGCCGCGTAGGTCGGCGCATAACGCTGCACCCGGAATTCGTCGTTCTGCAACTGGTCGGACTTGTGCGGGTCGTGGGGAATGCTGTCGTTGTAGTGCAGGGGCCCGTTCTGCACGACCGGGTTCACGTACTTCCAGACTATCGTGCCCGCTGACGTCACTTCGAAGAACCGTCCGAGCGGACCGTTGCAGATCAGCGTGTTCCCGTTCGGCTCACGCTGGGCGCTGGAGATATCCTGCGCGAACATCGACTCGGGCGGCGTGTAGACGAAAGTCCAGCTCAACGCGGTCGGGCCGAAGGCTTGGCCGGAACCCCGGTGATAGACTCCGGCTGTGTCGACCGGCGGCGTGAACTGGTCGATGGATGAGTAATTCCGGCCTTCGCCGTTGTTGAAACAGAGCATGTCGCCGGCGCCCGGACAGCCTGAGTCAACCCAGTGCGCGTCGTGCTGCTGAAAGAGCATCTCGTTGCTCTGGTTGCCCAGCTTGTATTCTGCCGGATTTCCCCAGCGGTACAGCAGGTCTCCGCCGTGGCCGTACTTTCCTCCGGAATGGCCGGCTGCCTGGACGGTCGTCGTCGAGTGGTCGATGACCCACACCTCGCTGTTGCCGCGCACGCTCAGACAAATCTGGTCGAACTTCGCGTTGTAGTAGATGGCGTTCATGTGGTTCCAAAAGCAGGCCAGGGTCCCGCTCCCGCCCGGCGCGTCACAACTGATGAGCTCCGGGTGGCTGGAGACCACGCCGTAGTTCGACTTGGTCGAGTCGAAGTCCTGGATGAGGTGGTCCCAGACGTGCCATGCCCAGACGATGTTGCCGCCCGATGGGAACGTGGGCTGGACTTCGATGACGTAGTCGGGAAGAAGGTAGCCGTTCTGGTAGAACTCGGCCGAGAACTTGCTCGTGTCGAAACCGGCCTGGATGACCTCGGGAATGGTCTTCTTCTCGCAGGCGATCATGATGATATTCCCGTTGGGGAGCTGGCGAATATCATGGTGAGTCATGTAGGTCGAGGTCGAGTAATCGAACTGCCAGACCAGCGAGTCATCCCACGTGTATTCCTCGACCCTTCCGCCCTCACCGCCGCCGGTGTTGACCGAGTCGTTCACTACGCTGCACGTCCGCAGGAGATTGCCGTTGGAAAGGATGAAAACCGCCTGGCCCGGTGCATAGGTGCTCCTCGACCACTTGTGGACCAGGCGCCCTTCGTTGTTGATCAGGTAGGTTGACTTGTACAGCTTCGGATAGAACAGCGTATAGCCCTTGTAGGCCTGGGTCGTGTCGTTCAGAAACAGGCCGACTGTGCGCGGCTGTCCGAACAGCGATTGGTGACCCAGCACCAGCAGCAGAAGCACAAACAGACTCTTCCTCGCCATCGCATCTCCTTGTGGTTTCATGGTTGTCGGTACAAGATTACTTGACCAGTTGCAGTGTGCGGGTCGTCGTCTCACCGCCGGCCTGCAAACGGCACGAGTAAACGCCTGCCGCGTTTCTGCGCGCATCCCATTGTACGGCGTAGGAGCCGGGCTGCTTCGTCGCGTTGACCAGCGTCGCCACCTCGTGCCCCAGGACGTCGTACACCCGCAGCGTCACGAGCCCCGTTGACGGAACGCTGTACGTGAGGCGGGTTGAGAAACGGAACGGATTGGGATTGTTCGCCAGCAGCTTGAGGCGCGGAGTTGTCACAGCGCCATCGTCGACGCCCGCCCCACGCAAGGGACGAGCGACCCGGAATCCGACGTGGAACCAGTCGTTCCCCGGCCCGCGGTAGTACGAAGGGTCGCGGTTCGAGACTCGCGACCAGCCAAAGGTCCCGCTCCACCAATTCCCGCCCCTCATGCCGTGGCAGGGTTTCCCATCGGGCATGGTTGAGCCCGTGTCCGGACCAGGCGGATTGGAATAGGGGCTGACGCTGTAGTAGTCCTTGTTGTACCAGTCGTTGATGAACTCCCAGACATTGCCCGCCATGTCGTAAAGGCCGTACGCGTTGCCTCCGTTTGCCGTCTGGTAGGTCGTATCACTGCCGGGCCAGTTGTAGTCGGATTTCCGCCTCAGCGACCCGTCGTAGAATCCGACCGGCGTAGTATACGGATACGGACCCGTTTCATACGGGTCGCCGGAACTTGGCCAGTTGGCGATGGCCGGGTTCGTCGTGTCATTCCCCCAGGGATAGATGTAGTATGGATTGTACTGCCCGCCCCTGCCGGCGTATTCCCATTCCGCCTCGGTGGGCAGCCGGAAGCCGTTCCTGGTGAAATCGCACTTCCCGGTCGAAAGGTCGTAGCACTGGGAGAATCCCTCCTGCTGGCTCAACCAGTTGCAGTACGCGGCCGTGCCCAGCCACAGCACACCCACGACCGGGTGCTTAGCCCTGAAATCGACGACCGAGAACGTGCTGCCGTTCCAGCCGATGCTGTAGTACACCGAATCCTGATGGGTGAGGTATAGCATGTGAGTGTCGCCCACCGGATAGACGATGTTGTTGTTTACATGGATGAGCCCCTGCCCATACGCGGAGTTCAGATAGTCGCAGTACTCCTGATTGGTGGTGATGTAAGTGCCGATGTAGAAAGAGTCTATATGGACCGTATGCAGAGGAACCTCGTCGCTCGGATGTGCCGTGTCAACATAGCCATAATGGTCACCCATCACAAAATCCCCGCTCTTGATGAGTGTCATGGCCGGCAGATCCAACTGCATGGCGCTGATGCCGGAACTCGGGACCTGAGCTACGGTCGACCTCAGCGCGAAGCTCAGAAGAAGTACTGATAATATGCCCATACCGCTATTTAGATGCTCCGGTAGCCGTCAAACTTGCGGTGCTCCGGCTGCCACAAGGAGTCGCAGTGCATCAAACGCATGATGCTTTCCTGGGTTGAGTGCGGGACCGGCGCTGACCCATGAAGAACGATCGCGATTCAGTCCCCGCCCTTTGTCACACCGTTTGTCGTTGCTGACCGCTAGTCCAGCTTGAGCAGCTTGGCTTCAGCAGCGGTCCCAGCGCAGTCGAGCCTGAAGAAGCAGACGCCCGGGCTGACGCGACTGCCGCTGCCGTCGGCACCGTCCCAGGTTACTGAATAACGATTGGCGAATGGCGATTTGCGAATAGCGAACGAGCGGATGATGCGGCCGGACGCATCGCACACCGCTATCCGCGCCGGGCTGTTAGCCGTTAGCTGTAGGCTGATAGCTGTCTGGGTGCGGAACGGGTTGGGGCATGCGGTAAATGTCGGGCGGTCGCGGCCAGGCAGCGCGCTGTGCCCTTGTTCTATGCCGGCGCCGGCGTTGCGGACCAGCCGGACGTAGTTCTCGATGTGGATGCAGTCGCCCTGCGGACCCCGGCCGAATACCGAATCGCCCAGCGAGTCGAGGCCGAGGTAGAAGTCTTTCGGGCTGCCGCGCTTGGGGTCGGACCGCTGCGCCCCGGCACCGTGCACGTCGAGGAACGAATAGTACGAGTTGCCGGGGAGCATCATCCAGCCCGAGGCCCGGCCGAACGTGACGTAGACCGCCGGCGTGTACTGTGAGCCAAGCGGCCCGTCGAGATGGGTCGTGCCGGTCCAAAACCACGGGTAGTCAGTGTCCCCGCGCTCGTTGGTTATGGCGGTGATTGCGAAGACCGACGTGTCGATTGCCGGCCCGCGCTGGGACGAGTTGATGGCCGCAGGCGCGCGCGTGTAGTCCACGACGGACTGCAGCTCCTTGGCGTTCGGCAGCCGCCAGTCCGAATAGCCTCCGATCCGGCAGTCGGCCGCGCCCGATATGGCGCTGTCCGCCGACGTCATAACGCCGCGCTCCTGCACCCACATCAGGCCTGTGTTCAGGTCCGTCACCGTGCCGTCGCCGTTCTTCCGGTACGACGGCTGATTGCCGTTGAACTGGGCGTCTTGGCCGAAGAACGGCTGGCCCGGCGCGGGCGGTGGGATAACGTGGAGTGTGTCGTAGCAGCTATCCTGGTGGGTATCCACGACCGGATAGTCAAGCCCATTGGCCGACAGGACGAGCGCAAGAGCCAGTATCGCGGCGATTCGAGCAGCGACGTGCCGGCTCAATGCGATGTCGTTCTACTTGTGACCAGGGCCTGCGGGCGGCGGCTGGCCGGGGCCCGGTCCTTCTGAAGGCATTTGGCCGGGCCGAGGTTCTCCCCCTGGCCCGGGGCGAGGACCTTTGCCCGGTTCCTTATCCGGACCGGGACGAGAGCCGCTCTGCGGCTGCTGCCCGGCCTGCTGCAGGTCGCGGAACAACTCCGGCAGACGGAGACGCTGCTCAGGTGTCAGGGCGTTCCTCATGCGCAACATCACTCCCAGCGCCCCGGCTTCGAGCGAATCCTGGGCGGCAATGACGCCCTGCAGCAGCGAGTCCACGCGGGCCTGGTTGAGTTCCGGTTCCTGCAGGAGCCTGAGTATCTCTGCCTGCTGTGCCTCCAGCCGGTCGCGCACCGGCCGCTGGGTCGTACGTCGGAACTCAAAGAGGGCGCGCATCGTGTCCATCTGCGCGTCGGTGAGCTGGAATCTTTCTTTCAGTGCGCCCAACGATTGCTGCGGATTGCCGGCTGCGGGCGCGGGCGGCGGACCATGCCTGCGGCGTGATTCCTCACGCCAGAAGGAACCGAACGTGAAAATCGCCACGAGGTTTATCAACACCGAGACCACGAGGCCGACGACGAGCAACTTCCTATTCATTTCCACCTCCCGGGAAAAGCCGCTCGCTGAACTGAGCGAGGGACCCGCTCTCCGGCACATCGAGCACGGAAAGGCTGGTTCCGGCGACTTGCGTTGTCGTCCGCGCCGATGTTCTCCAACCATACACGGTCTTGCCCAGGCTGGTTCCCACCAAGGCAGCAAACAAGATCGCTCCGACGGCTCCGGTTGGTACCAGCACGCGGCCAAACCACGGCGACCGTCGATGTGCCTGCCGGGCGGCAATCCGTTGCCTGACCCGCGTCGAGAAATACGGTTCGGGCTCGACTGCGGCGAACCGGTCGAGCTCGGAATCGAGCTGCTGCAACTGGACGAGTTCCTCCCGGCAGCCGGGACACGAATCCAAGTGCCGGGAAACCAGCTCTTTGGCCGCCGGGTCTAGGCCGCCATCGCTGAAGGCGGCCAGTTTCTTGCGGACATCTGAACAGTTCATCATCTACCTGCCTTGTTAGATGCCAGTGACATGCGAATACTTGCGCGCGCGAGTATCATCTGCTGCCTGTACTTCGACATTCGCACTTCGGCGTTCGGACTTTGCTTCATGGTCTGCTCCGAAGGCCAATGAGCTTGCGCCGCAGTTCGTCCTTGGCCCTGAATATGAGCGACTCGACCGACGGCACCGACGTACCCATCATCTCCGCAATTTCAGTGTAGGTGTGTCCCTCATAGTGTGATAGCACGAGGGCGATCCGCTGCCGGTCAGGCAACTCGGCCAGCGCCCGCCTTACTGCGGCGGTTCTCTCCGCCTGCTCGCGGCCGTCTCCGACCTGCAGCGCGTCTGGCGGGCTTTCCGCGTCCATGGCGTCAATCGAGACTGCCGCGGGCCTTCGCTGTCGGCGGCGGCGGAACTGCAAGCACTGGTTCACGACGATCCGATACAGCCACGTTGCGAACGACGACTTGCCCTTGAACGTGCCCGCCTTGTTCCAGACGATGACGAAGACTTCCTGGGCAATGTCGTCGGCCGCGCTGCGGTCACCGACATAACGGTGGATGGTGTTGAACACGGAATGCTGATGCCTTCCGACCAGCTCCTCGAACGCGGCTTCATCCCCGCGCGCGACTTGGGCGACAAGCGCCGCGTCGCGGTCCGAGAGAGAGTCAGGACTGGTCACGCCTTAAGAGTATCCGTCAATCCAGCCTCACGCAAACAAGGGCGGCCGGACTAGTGCGCGAGCTGGAAGTCGGTGTTCGGAATCGTCGGCATAGTAGTCAACCGGTTAGATGCCGGCCATGCGCGGAAACCAGCGGAAGGCCGCGCCGGATGGCGCGGCCCTTCCTCCTTCACCAGCCCTGATTAGCTTACGGCAGCCGACCAGTAGCCGGTCCAGTACGTGTGCTTCGATGGCCCGGTGCCGCGCGAGATGGTCAAAACGGCCACCCCGGTCTGCACGACTGCCGTGGTACCCAGCAACGTCGCACCCGAAGGTGCAGACCCAGCAGCCGTGAGCGTCAGGTTAACCCCCGAAGCCCCTAGCGCCGTCTGCAGCAGGAATACGAACGCCTGTACTATGAACAGCATGTATATCACCTCCTTCCCTTCCCAACTTCTAGCTTCTGACATCTAGCTTCTGACTTCTGCCTTCGTCTGGTCCTCAGAAGCCACCTCCTTCCGCTTCGTACATCGTTCTTCGTTTCTCGTTCTTCGTCAATCGGCGGGCGGAGTCGGTTGCCCAGCCCCGCCCGCCTCTCCTTCCCAACCGTCGTGAAAAATGGGGACAGTCCCTCAGAGCGCCGACGTCGGACTTGGCGCGGTACAATCCCCATTTTTCCCGTTACGGCGCGATGGGCGCGCTGACGTTGAAGACGTCGGTGCGGATGGCCTGCAGCACGGCCTGGGTCAGGCCGCGTGCGGTCCACTTCGTGATCAGAATCGCGACCTCGAGCGCGAGCGACTGACCGGACACTTCCTTGCGGGAAAGCGCCCAGATCTCCCGGCCGAAGTTGAGGTAGAACGGGTACTGGATGGTCGGCACTCCGGCTCCATCGCAGACCTGCTTGACCTGCAGCTCCATGGCCGTGATCATCGGGAACACCGCGGTGACGCTGGCCAGCATGCCTGGCCGCTTGTCATCGAGTGTCCCCTTGATACGCTCGGTGTTGTACTTCGCGTTCCAGTTCGCGATTCTCTTTGCTGGATCCATCATGGGACCCTGCCTTTCTGTGCGGACTTGCCGCACGGCTTGAGCTTGTTCGGACTCGGGGCTTCGGACCACTCGATCCATTGATCACTAGACCACTGGACCTCTGGTCCTCTCTGCCCCTTCGTATAGTTATGTAGTTCTCAAAGCTCGATTTGCCAAAACAGATGCAGGCCGCCGGAAACCCGGCGGCCTGCGTTGTGTCGGGGAGGCCTACTTCTCTACTTCGTCCTCAGGCAAGTCGTGGGCCGCAGCGCCGACCAGCGTATCCGGTCCATCGGGCAGGATTGCGGTTACTGACGTCGTGTATTCATCATCCGGCTCGGTGTGGTCCCAGCCGTAGAATATCGGAGCCGGCGTGGAATCGACCTCCACCGGTCGAAAGCCGCGTTCCTGCAATCGCCGCTTCATCACCGCCAGGGCCCGTTCTCTCTTGTACCGGACTTGTCTCACGGTCAGTCCGGTTGCTTGGGCGGTCTCGGCGAACGTGCGGCCCGCGAGGTCGTGATGGGCGATGGTCAACCGCTCATCCTCAGGCAGCGCCTTCAATTCCTGCCGCAAAGCCTGGTCGCGCTCCTTCACGTCCTGGGCCGCCTCCGGCCCGGCAGCGGACGGCAAGTACGCATCATGTTTCCCCTCGTCGCGCTGGACGAACCGATGCCCGCACCGTTCTGCCATCACCTGGGCCGCGACATTGAGCGACTGCCAGTTCAGCCATGTCTGAAACGATGCGCCTTTGTCTGAGTCGTACTCGGCCAGATGTTTGAGGGCGTACTCGTGCGTGCGGATGGCGACCTCGGAGACGAAATCCCCGCCCAACTGCCAGCAGCTCATACTGATGAACGAGCGAAGCGAATCGTCGCAGATCTCAAAGATCACGCTGTAGGCGTTCACTTCGCCGCTCTGCACGCACTGAATGGCGCTCATGACCGATCTCTGCTTACCCTCACCATCGGTGTTCATCCGTGTCCTTTCGGGTGCCACGGCAGAGCAACGGCCGGCATCACCGCGTTGCACTCCGCAGGCCCCACGAGTAATACGCTGGAGACCGAGGGGGGGACAGTGGCTCAGTTCATGTTGAGTATGCCCTCACCGGCTCCGGCCCGACGCCCGGGGACCCGGCACGCCGAAGACGGCCGCCACGTCCGCGCCCGGAAGCTGCTTCTGAAACCGACGGTACTCGGTGTGCAGGGCTGTCATACCCTCCAGCACGGGTCTGAGGGTATCGGCAAACTCAGGGTAGCGACTCAGGAAGGAAGCCGTGGAAGGGCGCTTGCCCGCCCGGACAAGGCGAATGAATTTGTCCATCGCGTCGAGTTCGGAATCACTCGGCACATGCTCGCGTGACCTGGTGCACCTCTTCATGCGGCCTCCTTCCAGCGCATCGCCGGATTCGAGCTACCGTCAGAGAGCGACGCTCTGCTATTGCAGAAAGCCGACCGCTTGAGATCGACCTTGGTTCCGACCCTGTGTGGGTGGAACGTACACACCAGACACGCCCCGTCCGACCGGTTCGAAGTGGTGGTGAAGTGGCGCCATTCGGAGCAACTCCGCATACCCCAATACATGGAGTTCTGCGTTGTGCCGGTGTGCTTCTGATGCACTTGGGCTCGACCTTGGGGAAGAAGCCGATGAAGAGGAACACCATCCTTGAACGACGAACCCGGCTCGAACTGGGCTGTCGAGACGCTATTCTGGCAGCAGCATGCGGCCCTGCCGGTCCAACTCGTCGCGCGACGCGAAGCGGCCTGCCCCCACGATGGCGTTGCCGACTTGCCGTTCGTGCCCGTGATGCCGACGAGGTTCGACCGACGCAGCTTGATCGTCAGCGCTATGCCGCCGCCCGGCACTACGCCCTCTTCGACCGCGGCCCGGGTCGCATGCAGCGCGTCCTCGACCAGCGCCTTCTTCGCCTTCATCTCGACTTCGGTGGAAGCGCCGACGTTGATGACCGCGACGCCGCCAGCGAGCTTCGCCAGCCGCTCCTGCAGCTTCTCCTTGTCGTAGT